>Ga0123352_10010484_pt1 | contig 14536 bp, 10 predicted proteins | sample TergutLab28metaG_FD_89700 | JGI IMG/M metagenome (GOLD analysis project Ga0123352, IMG submission 89700) | Labiotermes labralis P1 segment gut microbial communities from Petit-Saut dam, French Guiana - Lab288 P1 | ecosystem: Host-associated > Arthropoda: Insects > Digestive system > Gut ... | reverse complement strand
TCAACATGTTTCGGATGTTAATACATCCATCCTCAGGAGCTTGCGACTTATTTGATGAGTTATTTCATGGGTTGTATTGTTCTGGTTCGATGTGTGTTGGTGTTACGTTGTGGTTTGGCTGGGTTGGTGTGGTATCCGTATGCGGGCTGAAGCAGTGCTTCGAACATCGAACCAGAACAATACAACCCATGAAATAACTAATCAAATAAGTCGCAAGCTCCTGAGGATAGATGTACTAACATCCGAAACATGTTGAGCAGTAAATAATGAAATAATAAAGCAAGTGACATCAAGTTTGTCTCTATTTATTCAACTATCAAGATGATGCACGGTCCAATAAACATAAGAGGCACAGCAGAGTTTTGGGAAGCAACAGTGGGTCAAGACTGTCGTAACTTCAATGAGTGAAAACTTCAATAATTCAGCTCTTATCGTCACCTTTGTGGGTCGGAGACAGAGATGTGGGATTTAAAACTGTGATTCTTCGAGAGGGACTGCACAATAGAATTATAAAATGGACAATAATGGACACCGTAACAGCCAGGTGCAATAAGGTGAGAAGTCTCACATAGGTTTCTCCAGTACGCAAGTAAACGAAACCTAAATTCTGCCTTTGCACTCTATAAAGACATGCGGAGTGGAAGCAGAGATCCACTCATTCTTAATGTATAGTCTAGACGGAGATGAGTGGCCAGGTTCATGCCAGGCGGATTTACTCCCGAGGAAGGGCCCAAGGTACCTTCTGAATCTCTTGCCTCTTCCGAAAATCGAAACAGGTTTCCTCGGTTGTCTATCACTAGCCCTGTCACCATACCCCCTCTACAACCAATCCGTTTAATTAAGTTGTTATTATTATTAGAATTATTTGTATTCATTGGCAGTAGAATGTCTGATCTCCAGAGACATAGAAGTGGCAAGAATGCGGAAGGAAATAAATACCGGTAATTACATCGCTAGTGAGCCAGGTAGTTCAGTCGGTATAGCGACTGAGCTACGGGCTGGATGGTCCGGGATCGAATCACGGTAGGGACGAGATTTTCCGCCTTTCCAAACCGGCCTTGGGGCCCATCCAGCCTCCTATACAATAGGTACCGGTTCTTTCCCGGGGGTAGAGGCGGCCGGGGCGTGGGACTGACCCCCCACCCCATCTAGTGACGAGGTCCTAGAAATAGTGGAGCCAGACTTCTACTCACTCTAAGGGCCTTCGTGGCCTACAAAAAGGGTGACAACCTACCAATTACAACGCTAAAGATCTCAGCGCAGAGACTGGAACTCAGGGTTTATAGAAACCGGTTACATAAATTGAGGTGTTCTCGTGATTTTCTTCGGTGCTCCAAGTAATTTCTCGGAGAGTAGGCTATTCTAAATTGAATCAACACCCCATTTTCATTTCTTTCTGTAATCATAACTATATTCATCTCTTGTTTTAAGGCGTTTAACCTATGAATATGATGAAGATTCCTTACTTAAAATAAAAAAGGAAATGTAACACTACCGAATATCTTATATTCGTCCACATTTTGTACAATTTTTAACCTCAAGCAAAGGTATACGAAATGCAAAATTAGCAGTACAGGAATAACATAATTTCGCGTAGTTCAAGTAACAGATTATGACAGCAGTCTTAATCAGTCATTACTCTTCGAGTATTTGTAAGCAGAATTTTTGGACGGAGCAGTTGTGTCAGATGGAAGGCGACGCACGCTGTATGTATGCCACAAAGGACATAAGAAAAATCTGCCTGCTCTAACATGCGTCTGTGGTCGTAACCCCAGATGCCAGCGGGTAATTTCTGAATTTATCAGCCGAGCAGTATCATGAAATTCACATATTTCTGATAATCGTGGTTTGTCAACCGCTAAGTACAAGCTGTCACTAAACAGCAGCACACTTTCTTTAGTACATAGATGAATATGCTACATGCGTCAGACGTTAGTCTCATCGGTCTGCACTCTGTCGGCACACAGACGAAACCGTCATTATGCGTTAGGGGAAATATTTTTTTTGTCCAGTGCCACCACATGTCCTTGTGGACTTCGTGGTCCTCCCTCCTGGGCATGGCAGGAGTGTAACCGACTTCTGAGGTTGGGACGCCCATGAGGCGCAATTACGTTGTCCCGATGATGTGAGTGGTGATATAGGAGGATGTAGTGCCAGGAAGGCCCTTAAACCTAAATTCTACTAACCTACCCAGACCATGGTAACCGCGGGAATCCTCCCCTTCAGGGAAAATTCTCACGGTAGAGCCGGGAATCGAAGCCGGAATCTCATGATTAGTAGTCAGAGACTCTGACCACTAGACCACGAGGCTGGTCGCGTTATGGGAAAATAAAATATATGATAAGTTACTGGAACCCTCTTGTTCGCGGTACAGAATTCCAGTCATTTCAAATGCGTATTAAAAACAGAAACAACTGATTTTTTTGTCACGAAGGAGAAGCAATTAATTTTTGGTTTGGGGGGAACAAAACCGGCCAGACTCCATTCAAATTTTATTACGTGTTGACATTTGAAATAACTTTAAAAGGCCGGGAGAGCAGAAAACGCTGTACTGTAGATAGTGCAGTGAGTCGTCACGTCACAGGAACTGCCTCTAAATTTCCCTTATTTCATGCCACATTTAACTCCGGTGGTACGAATGAGCAGGCTACTCACTAGATAGCTGGGCGGATCTAAACGTCTCACGGAAGCTTTGTTAACATGAGGAGAGCCGATGGTCTCAAAAAGACTAAGCAACATGTAGTAGGAGTATATGAACGCATGTGTGACAGTGATTCGGAGGCCATTCATGATGCTCACTCTGTATTTTGTGTTCATTCACATGTGTAACAGGTAAGTTTGTGCAAACTTAACCACCCGATCTACCCAGGAGGAACATGAAACTTCTTTCAAGCAGCAGCACTTCAATCCCAGTACCAGATTCCAGACACTTTCTTTGTGAATAACCAATTGATGCACAATTTTTCATGTAGGTTTTTTTCTATTCTCTACGTGTTTCGGGCAGCCATGTGCCCATCATTAGGAGAATTATTGTATCAATGCGACATCTGGTTTATGTCACTCTGTGTAGATGACCGTCTGGTATGCAGGTTACCTGCATACCAGACGGTCATCTACACAGAGTTACATAAACCAGGTGTCGCACTGATACAATAATTCTCCTGATGATGGGCACATGGCTGCCGGAAACATGTAGAGAATAGAAATAAACGTACATGAAAATTTGTGCGTCAAGTTGGTTATTTACAAGGATCATACCGGAATGCACGGTAAACGAAACATAAAATCCAGACACGTGGTTTAACTGATTTCTTTTTACCCACCGTCCAAGTAAAATGACCAGTGATCTTGCTTCGCAATAAGTAAATCCCGTGTTAGTATTTTGGAGGTTTTCCTTCGTTCCCCTCCGTAGTTTAACCTTTTGGCGCCGGAATTATTTTTTTTAATTTTAGCACATCCTGTATGTAAAATGTGAATAACACAGGAACCAAATAAGTTAGAATTATGAAACAAACTGCATTTTGAAGAGAAACACCTGAGAGTATATACCGTGTTTAAAATATTCAGTACCTATATTTGTTGAATAAATATATAAAATGCAACTTTAGAGGTTAGCGGTGCTTTACGACCACTATAGTTGACATTAGGCGTCTAAAGGTTAAAATCTCGTAATTAGTATTGTTAATACTGACTGGATCACATGGGAAAACGATACAATTGTTGTCATTTTTAAATGGATGGGAGATCCTCTCTACATCCGTACATCGGTATTTCAGAGAAAGAATACAGCTGGTGCAAGATGAGCGCAGAAGGTAAAGAAACAATAAAAAGTTTTCCTCCTCGACAGATCTCGGATTCAGCGAAGCGCAACAGATCTGACATCTGGCAGCGACGACCACAGGTTCTCAGGGACTCGTGGGACCAAACTTCCGATCTCCGACACAGCGCCATGTTGCATCTTAACCCCAGAACTGCGCCCTCTCACTGTCGCTGCCCTGCCATAACGTGAGCAGTGCTCTAATCCGTCGGTGAAATATTCTGCTCTGAGGTTTCATCCCGTATCTCCGTCTGCCGCCTCCTTCTCACATTCCTTACCGTAGCCTGTCTCATTCGTAATGTGTCAAATGCTTTGAACAGTACGAAAATTACGGGACAGGCAATGCGGCACTGGTGACAGTCGACTCCAATAAAGAATGTATTGGAAATAGGACAGAATCCCAATATATAATCGACATCTCGACCCATGAAATGCAACCAATGATAAAGTCCCATTTATTTACAGTCATACGTCAGGCGGCGGAATATGCCTGTTGCTATAACAACCAATGTGTCGATACATAACTGTAAAATTTATTTGATGGTGTGGCATCGTCCAATAGTGACGACTGTTACATCATTCTAAACTTTTTATATACTTTTGCTAACACCCTTCGATATTGATAAGCCGTACTTCAAGAGATACTGTCTGTCGTATAACTAGTCTAATTACGAATTCATGTGAGGCGCCACTACAAAAGCTGGTCGGTTTCGGTCATTTTACTGCCATAATAACAGGAGAAAGAAAAATCAGAGATGGGAGCCACACTAAAGAGGCACAGAGATAAGGTGCACGTTCTTGTGTCGCGGTTAAGGCGCTGTGCTACAAATCGGAAGGTCTCTGGTTCGATCCCAGCTAGTGTCAGTGGATCTTTCGTTGACATAAAATCCTTCCAATCGCACTATGGCCCTGAGGTCGACTCAGCCTCTAACAGAAATGTGTACCAGGACTATTTCCTGGGGGTAAATGCGGCCGGTGCGTAAGGCTGACAATCTTACCACCATCCTGTACCGTTGTCACGAAATCTGGGAACCTTAACTTCCTGGAACCCTCTGGGCCACTCCAGGCCTGTAATGGGACTGCTTTACATTTACCTTTGCGTTCTTGTATCAAACGTGGTGACTTGTAACAGATGTACCAGCTGATTCTTCACAGCCGTGAATTAACATCATAATCAGCCTTAAACAATGAGTACGATACACCCGCATGTGACGTTCGTTATTATGATTAAACAACCTAAAATTTAGGACCACAACATCAAACATCCGGAAGTAAAAGGTACTGGTATCCGGTAACCGAGGTCGCTGGGATTCGCAGAAATGTACGACAGTTTCAGAGGAATACAGAACCTGCATCTTCAGGGTATCTCAGATCTCATAATGTAAAAATAATTACGGATATTTCACCGATCCCAGTAGCCGAATGCTCTAAGGCGTGGGTTTTCGGCTGCTCACATGTTGGAATTGTAGGTTCGAATACCCGCGTGTGCACGGATGTCTGTCTCGTGTGAGTGTTGTGTGTTGTTGTCAGGTAGAGGTCGGGGCTGCTAACTCGCCCTATCGAGTGCGGTGTGTTTAACAGACTGTGATCGCGAACGACAATGACAGGCCCTGGGTCCACCAAGGGCAGTTGCACCACGTAAAAAACAATATTAGTTATACGTTTTAGTCACAAACTCAGGACCTTCCGACAGATCTAAACTGTTACTTCTGTACAGCCCCACTAATATGCAAATACTAGGCGTGAGAAATAACACGTACTTTTCAGGTTTATTTTTAAAGCGAAGGTACAGTCAATGTCGGACTACTAAAATACTGGGCACCTGTTCTAATAACAAAAGCTACTACTGTTACTAGGCAGACAGAGGGAGACCGTGATGAAATACTGAACGAGAAAAGGTCGAGAGAGGCTGCCATTGTAATAATTAGGCCAAGCAACAGTCGGAACTCTTTGGGGAATCGTAATTCATAAAGCAGCTAAAAGAAGAAACGCTACGAACGAAAAGGGGACTTATTACAGAAAAAAAAGAAAGAAAAGGGAAAAATAACCAATTTTGTTCTCCCGGCTTTTTTTTTATGAAAGTTTGTTGTGTGTAAATCAAGTCGTTGACATATTGTTTTGTACAGTCAGTAGCCAATTATACAAGACAGATTTTCGTCCACGTTATGAGGACTGGGAACATAGTAAGAAAATCCGTTTATATTCAACCATTTTAGACCAAAATTTACAGTTTGTTAATAGTGAGATAAATATCAGTCATGAAACCACAACTATGGTAGTATGGATTTATGATGGTATTTAATAGCAAAAAATAACTACATGTTTCGGCCAATAGTGGCCATCATAAATCCACACTACCATAGTTGTGGTTTCATGACTGATATTTTCCTCACTATTCGTCTTTTCTACACACAACGGGGATGACACACCTGAGAATTACGGTTTGTTATTTGTTATTTCCATAACCTATCATTCACGAAATTTTGCAACCTCCGAAGTACCTTTACCAGGAATGTGTCACCCTCCAGTTCGGCAGACGAGTATCAGGATGCTAAGCAACCAGCTGCCCTCACCTTTAGGCTAGTGGATTAACTATGAGAGCGTACAGTATCTGCAATTAAACAGATTTTAAGTGTGTTATTTAACACCGCACTCCCCCCCCCGCACCCACATGGTGCAACAGCCTCCACTATGCCAGGGCTTTCTCATTATCGAGGCATCACAATCACACGCAGTTCGACAGCCCACACTCGGTAGAACTCCCCTGGACAAGGGATCAGCCCGACTCATAGACCGCTACCGGACAATTCACAACACTCTCATGAGACAGAAATCCATGTCCCCCGGTAGGATTCAAACCCGCAATCCCACAGCAAGCGAGGGATCGCAGATCCACGCCTTATGCCACGCAACTGCTCGGACCGGCATGCAGTCTTTCACTGAACTTGAATAAAGGTGATGATAAATAAATACACACGCAATTGTGGTGGAATAAAACCACCAAGAAAACAGTACGACGTGGAGGAAAATTGAACCAGCATCACTCTGTTCACCATAAATCCCATATGTACTGGCCTGAGATTGATCCCGGACCTTGGCGTTACAGGACGGTCACTAACCCCCCAGGCAATGGCACAGCCTCTTAAAATGAGAAAGAAACGAAGAGCCGTGGATTATAACAAGTTTCTTTTCTCCCCAAACCCTAACTTTTTTGGATGGAAAGGACATACTCTGTGACGTAGCCCGGGTAACGCAATTTCAGTTTCTGAGCCTATACTGCGATGGCAACTATGCTAGATCACTTGAGGGTTGTTTGAACGTGCAACTTCCTCATGAAATAACTTCAAATGCCAACTTGATGCAACAAGGTAATTTTATTGATGTATTCTTAGCTCGACATGTTTCGGGTACATACGCCCATCATCAGGAGCATTAGATGTTAAGTTGCAGCGTATGGTTTTTTGCACCGAGTTTTTGGATGGGTGGTGGTCTTGAGAGCCGCTGCCGTAGACGGCACCATCCGCACCGTACACACGACCTACTTAGCGGCTCTCAAGACAACCACCCATCCAAAAACTCGGTGCAGAAAACCATATGCTGCAACTTAACATCTAATGCTCCTGATGATGGGCGTATGTACCCGAAACATGTCGAGCTAAGAATACATTAATGCAATTACCTAGTTGCATCAAGTTGGCATTTCAAGTTATTTTATGTTAGATCAAATAGGGTGTTCCGAAATGTATAACACGTCGACAGTACTGACAATAGGTACAGGTAAATATGCATTCTCCTTACACTACCATGTACATATATTGCTTTCGGTAACATACAATACTACTGGCAGGTTATATGAACAGAGTCCGAGTAGATGGAGATGTGGCTAGGCTATTCTTGACTACAGCAGAACACGAAATACATTCATAACACTATTTTTGTGTTATTTTTGTGTTATTCGTGTTGCGAATATTCTTATAATAAATATATCAACCAAGAAACGCACTTAATAAAAACAATTTTGTGACGAATTATACAAACATTAATCTCCTTCATGTTTCGGCAACAGGATGCCATCCGCGAGACATCTTACAGGTCAAACACAACATGCTAATCTAGGTACGAATATTTAGATTATCTAGGTAAGAATACCTAGATTATAGTGTGTTGGGACTGAACTCCTTTGATCTGAGAGCCTCCCAAAGGATAGCAACCTTGTATTATTGTATTAAGTGCACATCTTGATTGGTTTATTAACTTTTGTCAAGTTTTTTGGCTTTTCGTAGAACGTGTAAATTAAATTCTCTGTAGACGATACTGTGGCACTGAAACCGATTACTCTCCTTCATGTTAAGTCCTACGTCATTATCGAGTTAACTGCTTCCGAAATATCTGCAGAATTCTCGTTTAAATTACGTAATGATACTTCCTTGAAAGCATTCTATAAGATGTATAGTGTCTTTACAAGCCAGAAGAGGCACCACGAACCGCTGCAAGGTTTAAACAGGCGTCAAAATCAGACGAATATTAGTACAGCACCGTCCATTTGCCGACCGATTCAGGGCACGGGTAATGACAAAGAGGTTGTGACTACTTTCGGCAGCAGATGGCAGCATTATCCTTGTGGCGCAGTTAGTTCTCATGGTTGCCCATTAGAGTGTGCTGATGTACTATTTATAGTACGGGGTCGAGTGCTGTGATAACAGGTCTCCCTTTCGATCAAAGAAAAATGCCGGTACGCTAGACGCAAAATGGGATGATTCTTGGCCATCTTGCTATCACAAAGTCGCCCTTGAACATTTATCATACCACAGTCTTACACAATGCGTAGACAATATTTCTAGGTATCTAGTTCCGGCTTAGTTAACAAGCCATCATCAGATATTTTTCTTTTTGAAGACCAACCAGTAAAATATATCTCTGCATATCGGTATCAAATAAACAACAACACCTGCAACCACGTGTAATTAAATCGCTACTGTATTAACACGATACGTAACTGCAACATGTTTCAGCCCTTAAAGGGGCCATTCATTGATACAATGTAGCAGGGCGCGAATATTAACAAGATAACGTTTGTATTTTTGCAAGTAAGACTGCGATCTAATTCCACAATATGCGTCATAAAATTCATTAAAATAAAAAAAATATGAAAGTGGGAAAAATAGGGAGTGTGGAAAGGTTTTTATAGACAGAATGGAGGAGGATAGGATACCTAAAAAAGATCTTCACTCAAGAATTGGAAGGGACGAGAAGAAGGGGAAGACGCAGGAAAATATGGAAAGAGGAAGTAGAAAGAGATCTTCAAGTGCTGGGAGTGAGAAGATGGAGAGAGTTGGTGGCAGATAGGAAAAAAATGGAAGGACATTTTTCGAAAGGCCAAAGCCCACAGTGGGCTGTAGTGCCAATGGAAGAAGAAGAAGAAGAAGAAGAAGAAGAAGTAGAAGAAGAGAAAGGTTTTTACTATTATATTTATAGACATAAATAAAATTCGCAGAGTAGAACCAACAAGATGCAACGTTTCACAAATGATTTATTTCTGTAAGACGCTTTACATGTTTCAGTCGGTTTTTCCGCCCATCATCAGGAGCTCAAAGCTCCTGATGATGGGCGGAAAAAACGTCTGAAACATGTAGAGCGTCTTACAGAAATAAATAATTTGTGAAACGTTGCATCTTGTTGGTTGTCTTCTTCTTCAGGCGCTGAACCTCCTTTAATTGGAGGTTTTGGCCTTCTCAACGACATCCCTCCACTTTGCTCTCTCCTGGACACAGGTTAACCAATTTTTGATCTTCATTTGACCAAGGTCCTGTATGATGTTGTCCTCCCATCTATATTTGGGTCTTTCTCTTGGTCTCGTGGTTAAGGGATTCCATTTAAATATCTTCTTATTTGCCCTGGCTTCAGGCATTCATTGTATTTCGCTTTCGAACCAGCTTAGTCTTTGAGCTTCTTGTTGGTTGTACTTTGCGAATATATTAGCGATGCACGGGACCTATGAATGTTAAACATAAACAAAAATAAAACCAAATAAATAAACTTAATAGGCATCCCAGCTGATGTGGTGAATCACGTCTACGTTTACCTTCTAAGGCACTATGAATGTCCAGTTATATGGAAGTCAGTTACTCCAGCCTCATAATAATTCCTGTTGTAATGCGTGAATACCCCTTTAAGGTTCCGTCATATGGTATTTGTCCTCGTGATATTCGTACTTACGCCTACTGAGTTATGTTACTCAATGCCTGTTTTTCACTTCGCGTTTGCCGCTGTGGAGGTCAATGGAATGTTCGAGGTGCCAGATAAACTGCAATTCATTTTAATAAAAAACGCCGCTGGAAATTCTTCGTTCTATCTTCTGGAATTTCATCATTTAAAAATAATTAATGTCTTGTGTTTTTTGAAGTACTACTACTACTCCATGGCTCTACAGTCCTTAGAGGACCTCGGCCTTCTTCACGACCATCTTCCAGTCGTCTCTTCTGTGTGTTTTATGAAGACGTGCCTATAAACCGCGCCGCTACGTAAATATTTTAATAACAATATTTGTTGTGAACAACAGGATATAAGGTCATGGACTGGATTAATGTGAATTATGATAAGTACGTACAAGTGGCCATCTTTTGGGAATACAACCGTGAATTTTCGTGTCTCATAAAATTCGCGGAATATCTAGACTGGGCGAGAAACAATTAGTTTCCCATTACGCATTCTGGTGCAGGAAATTCGATGTTTTCAAAGCGAATTACTTATACTAAGAATGACAACGCGACATTCGAATACCGACTGGGATTACATTAGGAGTTTGCATCTCTTTTAAGATCCACCTCTCCTTCCGTCCGTGCGCACGTTAACAACTCCATAACCGGTGAACGCATTTCCATGAAATTTAATTTTGGAAAACGTCACAGAACGTTATCAAACCATTTCACTAGCAGTTAGAACAGCACAAGTATAACAAATATTTCACACTAGACCGTAGACGCATTGAAAAGGCGTATTTTTATTGTAAATCGACAAATATTGGCAGGAATAATTTTTTTCGAACAGAATTCATAGAGAAGGAAAAACCTGCATCTCATGTGCAGCAATTATTTCTCTAATTTTCCGACGTAACTAAAATTGACTCGCTCATATTTCCGCAAGCAGCCGGGCAATACGTTCCGCAACATAACGTGTCTACCCATCTTCCCAAGCGAACAATAAAACAAGTTCTGACGGCGTTTAGACCGCATTTATGCGACGTCCGTTCTATGTTTTGTGAAGTACCCTAATAAAGTCTCTTTTACAAGCCGAAAAGGCGCGGGTTCGATCCACGAGGGGTCACTAAAATTTTTCATTGTTATAATCCTTCAGGCTGCACTGTGGACCTGGGGTCGACTCAGCCTCTAACAAAAATGGAGTACCAGGGATATTTCCTGGGGGTAAAAGCGGCCTGTGCGTAGGGCTGCCAACCTTGATACCTTTATATGCCAACTGTCATGAAATCTGGGGGCCTCAACCTCAAGGAACCCTCAGGGCCTGCCCAGGCCTGTACGGGAGTTGGTCTCCGTTTTCACCTTCGCCCTATTACAGGATGAATCTCAGAATTAACAATAAAAATAAAACACACAAACATGAATAAATAAATAGACCTACATACAATATATATATATATATATATATAATTTTATATACATGGGTCCGTGCAACGTAAATCAAATTGAAAAACTGTCCAAAAAGATGCGACTGTATTCAGTTTATTACACATTCTGTAGAGAACTCTACGTGTGTCAGGTGTTGACACCCATCATCAGGAGCTCGTACAGCTGTAATTACAGCTTTTGGCACTGGTGAACCGGGTCTCCTACCATCCGCTCTCGTTTTTGAGTTACAACAACGAGACCGGATGGTAGTAGACCCGGTTGAACAGTGCCAAAAAATGTAATTACAGTTGTACGAGCTGCTGATGATGGGTGTCAACACCCGAAACATGTAGAGCTACCTACAGAAATATAATAAACTGAATACGAGTACAGTCGCTTCTAGTTGGGACAATTTTTCAATTCAATATATATGTAAAATTGTAATTTGATATATGAAACAACAACAAAAAAATGACTACCCCCATGTTGTTTGATAATTAAACCAATGGTTATGTTTTTGTGTTTACTTTAATTTTAACGTTTGTACTACCAATGACCCTTGGGTGTAGACTTAATATTTTTGAACTCTACGCGAAGGATTTATCTTAACCTAATTACTTATTCATAGGTAACTTGATTTCAGCCACCATGCATTCGTTGCATAAGAACTGGAAACACGTGTTTAAAAAACACTCGCATTCGCCAGTGTACGTGTATTTCTAATTATAATCGGTATTACTCTGTTTATAAAAGCATCAGTCATTAGCAATTACAAATTAAAATCGACAGTAAAGGAGACAACAGGGAGAAGACGTCGGAACTGCTGCAGTCACGCAGTAACATCGTAGCTGTTTATGTTTCTCCCTGATTTTCTTATATTTATCATCTTCGAAAGAGACAAGACGCTTTGTTCGAGACCGCACGACTTTAACAGGCCAAACCGAGTCATAAAGTAATTGAAAACATATCTGCAATCAGAATATTAAGATTCAAAAAAATATAATTTTGCCTATTGTTGTGCTCGGTGTAAACTTAGTTTATTATCTGTACGAAGAATAACGTAGGCTGGAATCTATTCAGTATTCAGACCACCACAGTGCTGTTTAACGAGACAGACAATGTACGTACAAACATAATTTTGAGGCCCGTTCGCATGACCACTGTTGCAGTGGGAAGTATTACTCTCGTGTGTGTGTTTTTGTAGTCTTTGTTTTGTAGGCTGCCAATGCGCAAGCGCCATATTGTCATCTGTGATCTGTCCAGCTCCACTGTATTTTTCCACATTATCTCACAAACGTCACGATTTAAAAAAGAAGAAAAACTAACTGAACATAAAATGTATATTTTGAATCTCTCTACAATTTTCGTCTGACATAATTCTCATTCTAAGACCAACTCAGCGGGATGTTACAAATGTACATCGGTCTTCAACTAAAGTTCCCATTATATTTATCGGATTTTAATGAAACTTGAATTTTCTCTATAGGTTTTCAAAAAATAGTCAAATATGAAATCCGATTTAAATCTGCCCAGTGGGAGCCGAACTGTTGCATGCGGACGGAGATACACGGACAGACAGACATAAAGAAGCTAATAGTCGTTATTCGCAATTTTGCAAAAAGGTCTAAAAAGCGTAACACTTTTCATTTGCAATGCAACATCCTACACGTGTATACCAGTCAGCACTGCAGCGTCGCTTGTGTTTCTTTCAGAAGAATGCGTGTCATTCATGTTTGACCTTAGCGAAACTTGCTACCAGCAAAGTGTTAAACTTCTAGATGTGAATGTACAGTAACCACGGCTGCGTAAAAGAGAATATTGCAACACCGCATCTCTCTTATGCAATGATCATGCTTTCAACTCCAAATTATCTCCAAATTATCCCACATTTCGCCAATGATTTGCAACCTGTCATTTTGATAAGCTTCAATATTGATACTGTTCAAAAGCTTTTGAGTTTCCCTTTGAAAATCTGAAGTATGACACACGCAATTCAACGTATAGAGTGCATATTTTACTGTCCACAAAAATTTAATGCATATTAATTAGTTCGGGCTGCGTCATTTATTTTAACATTTAATGTTTTGCGTTGGCTGCTGTCCTGTTGCTATTGGCGCAATTCACGGCCATTGTAATGTGTCATGCCATATGAATTCTGCTACAACATTCACATCAGAACGAATATTTTGACTACAGTTGAATGCAACAACTGAAATAAACAACGTTTACCGGAGTGAAAGTAGTGTCAATTGTGTGTATGTGTGTACAAATGTGTGGGCATCATTTCATGAGCTCTTTATCTCAGTGTATTAAGTATTTATCTGTGAAAATGGCCCAAGTGTATAAAGTAGAACGCAATGCATGCGTTTACATTTTGTCTATCATGTCAGGCCAAATATATACATTTCTGACGTAAACGTTCCCTTACTAAAATGCATGAATGGTGGCAGAAGAAATGCTGGACACAACTGGTTATAATACATGCATGCGAACACGTCAGGTATATGGATTATTTTCATTTGCAGACACATTACATAAATACTTAACATTTCCCGTACTGATACTTAATCTCAGAAAGCATGTAAAGAAAAGAATAAATTTCATATTAGCGCTCCAGGCTAAACAATGTTGGGTAGATTTCATTACGCGATTCAGCTCAAAATTCACACGCAGGCTAAATGGAAATGGAAGGATTTAATACAAGATGGCTTTAAGCAGAACATAAACAGCTACTAGGCAAGACAGGCACAGGTCTGACTGAGACCTACAAGTTTCACTACAGACAGATTTGACATAATTAATGTTTTACGCAGAATTATAATTCTTAATGTCACGAAGCGCGGCACTTGCAATGAGACACATTGTGACAGCTGATTTGTAACTTAAAATTACAGAAAATGGACCTATACTAATACTAACACTAATAATAATAAAATAATATTAATAAAAATAAGTACATTAGTGGCAGCTCAAAACCAAGCAATTAGTACAAACTATTTTAAGAATAAAATTTTGAAGCAAGAAATTGAGAGTAAATGCCGGTTATTTAAGCAACATGAAGAAACTATTGACCACTTAACTTCGGGATGTCCCATTT
>Ga0123352_10010483_pt1 | contig 14536 bp, 10 predicted proteins | sample TergutLab28metaG_FD_89700 | JGI IMG/M metagenome (GOLD analysis project Ga0123352, IMG submission 89700) | Labiotermes labralis P1 segment gut microbial communities from Petit-Saut dam, French Guiana - Lab288 P1 | ecosystem: Host-associated > Arthropoda: Insects > Digestive system > Gut ... | reverse complement strand
GTGTCAGGGGGGCAAATGAGTGTTAGGAAAAAAAAAAAAAAAAACTTGTCCGGAAAAAAATTTCTTTGGTTAATATTTTTTTATAAAAAAAACTTTTTCCCCCCCCCCCCCCACTGAACGACACCGCCATTTGATACAAATGTATAATGATAACTTAATGAGGATACAGCATTTTAGAAAATGGTGCAGAGTTTTATCGGAACTTGTCTAAATAGAACAGGTTGTTGTCATATCAGTGGCGGATGTGAATGCATCACGAGAGGTTGAACTGTGAAACTGAGCGTCTTACACTCTCGAAACACCCTCTGACGAGCCAGCGGGTCTGCCCTTCTACAGACGTCACAGTCTTCGTCAATTATACTTATTTGCAATTCAGTGACTTATTCACACATAAGGGGAAAATAAAAAGTGCAAAATCACAGTCCAAACACAACTTTATCTGTGTGCAAACCAGCTACATGTTTCGGCTATGTACAGCCATCATCAGGCTTGTGTTTAGACTGTGATTTTATATCTTTTCTTTTCTCCTTTTATATGTTTAATTAAAAGACAATAGGGATGTCTTGTCTAAAAGTCAGTAGCTTCAGTACATGTCTACAATGTTCAACATATTGCAGCCAAGTACCCCAGCTAACACTTGGCCCCTTCCAGTCCAGGCCTTTTACAGCGTATCATGTCGTATCCTATCTTTTGCTAGAAAGGCAGTTTAGCCACTGCAATGGTCGTAAGCTTAACAGCCGCTAAGTTTAAACACTAGAAAGGAGTGCAGTGGGGATAACGGAGCCAGAAAATGGGTGGAGTTGAAAAATAGTGCCCTTAATGAGCCAGTGAGGGAGAAAGTACTAAGGACAACATATATTAATAGCATAATGAAAATAAAAAGTTAACATTAAACGCATGAAAAGTAACACGTATCAAAATAAAATTGATAAACTTAAAAGTGAAGGGTTGAGTTATGGGGGTAGAGAAAAATGGTAAAATCTTGTGGACGTGAAAAGAGCTATTTTGTGGAAGAGTAGATGTAGAAATAATAATAAAAACCAGTTGTTAACAAAGAATTGTAATGACAATAAGTCTTAGATAAAATTAAATATAGATAAAGGATGGTATGAGAAAGAAGGCATGTATCTTGGAACAGATAAATGCAGTCGAGTCCGAAAACAGGCTATATATAACCTGGTCACAGCGAGCTAGGCCAAGAAACGAATCTCGGGATATTCCTTCGGGATGTCCAAGACCGGTTTTTATGACGAACAGGTAGAAACCTTCCTGTATTTACGTTCCTGGGATGGAGGTCCAGCTTAACGTCCATTTAGCTGGATTTGGTGGAGAGGAAACTGGTATGAGGTCATCTGGCCTAATCTACCCTACGGCTGGAGAAAGCGGGTTTCTCTGCGACACTTCTACCATATTAAGTGGCGTCACAACCCAGAAGATACTAATCTTCTTATGGGAATGGGTTAGGGCGGTTTGACTGATCTGTCATGGAGTGAGATAAATAGAGAGGTTATTTTGTTCAGCGTTTCAGAATATACTGATATATGTAAAGGTAAAACAGTCCCGTTACAGGCCTAGAGTGGCCCAGAGGGTTCCAGGAAGTTAAGGTTCCCAGATTACGCGACAATGGCCCAGAATGGTGATAAGGTTGTCAGTCTTAAGCACTGGCCGCATTTACCCTCAGGAAATACTCCTGGTACTCATTTCTGTTAGAGGCTGAGTCGATCCCAGGGCCATAGTGTGATCGGAAGGATTATGTCAATAAAAAATTCTAATGACACCATCTGGAATCGAACCAGCGACCTTCCGATTTGTAGCACAGCACCTTAACCACTGTGCTACCGCGGTCCCCACTTATCTCTGTAGATAGGTTAAAATTTAACTAAATTAAAATAAACAATATCTGTCGAATTTATTACGAATATCTATAGGTGGATTATTAAAAGTCGTCTCAGAAAATCAGAACCGATAGGATTTTCGGTGAGAAAGGAAAAAGGTTGTGTTATAAAAGGGAATGGAAATATGTGACGTTAAGTACGTGACGTCTGACTGTGACACGAAGGGCAGTTACTTGAAATTTAAATTTTATTACCTTTTCTCGGCTTGAAAAACGAATTTGACCTATTTCCTCTGTTACTACTTGAGGTACCTCACGTACAGAAGATTTATGAGAGAGGAATTCTGTATACCACCACGCTATATGGCAACGCTGCAGTCACTCAGTGACCGTTCGATTCGTGATTCTGCTGATAGCGTTCCCTGAAATGTGAACTATACATATATATATATATAGACTAGTACTGAAACGATCAGCCTACGCTCTTCATCTTTGTCTCCTGTAACTACATATGTTAAACAAATTAATCTTTCAAGAATATTTACAAAATCATGTGGGTCACCTCTGAGTCATATCAGGCCCTCCCGCGATAGCACAAATTATCTCACCGCAAAAACTTTGGTCTTCTGTACACGTAGGTTGTAAATAAATGACGATTGAATTGTTCGGTAAAGGAGGCTTTTCTTGCTATCTCTTAACTGACAGAGTTGTTTGTTGTTTTCTGTACGGTGTAAATTATGTAAATTATGCGTTCCCGTGGATGCATTCTAACAGAAGGAAAGGTCTCTAAGCAAGATCAGCATTTAAATGGTTAGATTAATGCAGACTGGCTTCTTTTCAGTGCGGTGTAATTACACTTTTGTTACCAATGTTCGGCAGAAAACAGCTTCGTACGTCTTCTGAATCAAAGAGTAAGGTTAGTATAGATCCATGTTTTTAATGACTACAACAGGCCGGCAGTAACGAGAGTGGAACTAGTTGGAACACAATTTTCAGTTGCAAGAATTCAGGTCCTGTACGATGAAATGCTTACTTTAGTTTACAAAAATGTGGTCAGTTTATTATTGTCCAAAATAGGATATAGAAAATCCGAACGTAATGAAATTTGATGACATCAGACAAATTATTGTAGTGAATTTAATAGTCAGTGTTGATGGTTGATTTTAACGCACATTCAATAGGATGTGAACCATTCATGGCCTTAAATTATCATCCTGTCTGCGGAAAGAAGTCCTCCAATTTTATTTCAAATGAATAGAAGGGCGTTTTCTTTAGACGCCGAGGAATACATGTATTTTCAAATTGTGTTTTTGCGCTTTCACAAAACTCACTGGTGCTGATGTTAATTTATTGCATATATTAGGTGTCCGCAAATTTTTAAAAAAGCCTAGAAGCCACCTCAAAATTCTAGGCCCAATAATGGTGATCTCAAGCAAGTTCCATGTTGACGACCCTGCAGTATCAGGCGCCACTGTATACAATTCAGTCGCCGGGCGAATTGGCGTTCGGCGTTTTTTCACCCCTGGCTTGTTTGTGTCCGTAAGCTAATTTCGCTACAGACATCACAATATATACTGTCTAGATATATTTTCATTCAATTTATTTTAATATATCATACCAAAGATTTTGCAGGTAATGGTTTTAGCTATGAATGATCCGTATTTACTGTCGTGAGGAATTTTCACGTGGTCACGCTCAGTCAGACAAGTCTAATGCTCTTTCCTTCAAGTCGGACCGACTCATGTCACGTAAGATGGCCGTATCACCACACAGTCTAGAAGTCACACTCTATGAGTCTGTGCTCTGCATCAAACGATAGTTGTCATCAGAGCAATGAAAATGTGGTGGCTAACCATGCGGCAGAGATGGGGGATGTGAGAAATGCATACAAAGTTCATTTTAAAAAAAGCCACTCTATGCGTAACGTAGCATTATGGCGCGTTCGCATGATGTTTTTAGTCCCTACGTCCTCGGCTACCCTGCTGGTTTACTACCATTTTATTCGAATTTGTCACCGGCAGTAACGAGTTCATATTATCGTTGTAGAACTCAACATTGTTGCCATGCAAATTAAACAATGTTTCCTTTCCATTGTAGACCTACGTATGTCGCTGTTGAGAATAAAATACGTTTATGTGGAAATTCAACAATGCGTTAGTTTTAGTATTGTTGAAGTAAAGATATTTTGTATCGTTTGTACCTCATCGGCTACCCTAAGAGCCTGAAACCGTTTACCTTGAATAGAGTGCGTTTGTGGCGATTTATGTCGCCGGAAACAATAAAACGCACTAAACCTTCATGTAAAATGCCCGATATTCTTGCCCTTGCCCTGTCTTAAGTAAATTTGGTTTCCGGGCAGATTTTCTTAAATCACAAGTAACAAATTTCTCGAATATCCGCCCAGTTTGAGCCGTGCTGATGCATTCGGGCAGACGGACTGACATTACATGACTAATATGAGCTATATGTGACATGCGAACGGGCCTAAAAGCCGTGAATGGAGGAGACCTAAGGGAAAATAATATTAAAGTTGATCTAAGAGAAATAAGAATGCGGATGTGGCCTCTGTTTGTTCGGAAAAAGTTTGGACACAATGGTGAAAGCTTGTGATTGCGGTGACGAAGCTTTAAGTCCCATGACATGAGGGAATTCATTGAGTAGCTGAGCAACTCACAGTTTCTCAAAGAGGGCTTTGTTCCCTGTAATTAATTACTTTATACTTTTTAATGGAATGATTCGAAAGAATGACCGACACTAGCCCAGTTAGAAAGAATCACTTGACTGCTTGTAAGTCACACGGATGAATGTCTTGCAGTTGTTTGCCTGAAATACTCGCGCCATTATCTTTGAACCTCGGATTCGTGGCTCGTTAGATGAATGTGCAGTTTGTTGTTTACTCTCCTCGTGAAAACAGGCTGCCATGCCACACTGATCCACTAGCAACCCTCAAACGTTTTCTGCGTGTCGTCATGCATATCGTAACAGCGGTTTGACAAACTGAGTCATGCTTCTAAGAAACCTACGCTTGATGTCATGAGCAGAGTAGGAGCAATATTGACGTTCATATCCTTACTAATAACGTTAATTAATGGCAGAGTGTAACATCGTCCACGCCCTTAGCTGCACGCTCTGTAAACACGTGAGAAGCGTGGGTGGAGCTAAAAGCCTTCTTGTCTTCGGTACCGAAAGTACTTGAATGTTTCTCCTAGGGTTGTTTAAATCTTCCGATCTCTCTTTCTGTTATTGGTGTGAGAACATACAGCATTGGCTGAGGAGCAGGGCACAAACTACAAGTGGTCTGCGACAGCTGCAGAGAGATTCAATAGGAAATTTTGCAGGCAAAACCCTTGGGACATACAGGCGATTGTGTAATTACATTATACAGTATGTTAAATTGGTTAAAATGTTGTAGATAGCGTTCATGCGGTTGACGATATGGAACAGAAGGAATTTCTGGTTACGATTTAAGGCTGCTGGTTTTATAATGGGCTGGGAATTTATCGGTTTGTTGCACAGGGACTGTATTCCAAGAACAGTTCTGTTTGTCTTTTCATTTCTTTAATACAATTCTTAAAGACGTAACTTTCTCCATTCCTTTCTTCCCCAGTTGACTGATCCACCTCAGCTGTTTACACTAAAAACTGTATTGTCCTTTAGGGTTAAAAGACAATATTTCACCGCCTGGAAAATACAGATGATATTATAGATATATGCATAATTCTCTCTCTGGTAAATACATTTGTCTCTCTTAAGATAGCGACCCGGCAACCATGTTGTGGCTAGTAACAAAGATTTGTTATGATCTGCTAAATGCATTTCCACAAATTTCAGAAGACATTTGGAGATCATAAATGTTAAGGATCACTAAAATTACCACAATAATTGTGTCTTTCGTGCAGGAATTCTTAATTTTGAGTAAGCATATTTTGGATTGTAAAGTATTATGTAAGTTTATAATCACATTCTCTTTCCATTATTACGCATTTCGCAGAAGTGATTATTTCAAATGACTTTTTTGCGGAAGCTCTCCAGTAAACGCCCGTATGTATGAGTAGTCTGACGTAGAAAACTTAAGATTTCTTTGCTTTTGAAGCTGTTATGATTTAGTAACTTATTGCAAGAGTCTGACTGTATTAGTTCTGCATTACAGAAAACAACTGGGGAAATGGAAATGGAAAAACGTCAGCACAGTACTGCGAACTGTAAAATTGGGAACGAAGTTCATTATATTTTTAATGTGCTCTGTGTATTGCGAACAGTATCCGAGGCCAAAAGGAGGAGCGTCATGTTTTAGAGAGGGACTGGTTACAGTGCGGGTAATTTTATATTTCTCTTCACAGGATTTAGACTCTTTGAATATAAGTTACGTGGGGAATAATAATTTTTTTAAATTTGACAAGATGGAAGTTTTTGGAAGTACAGTAAAACAATAAAAACATTTATTAATAAATTAAGATCGGAATAAAATGCTAGTATATTTTCTAACACTCGTTTCAGAATATTTTTGCCTTAATACTCAAATTTTAATGAGTAAAATGTGAACACCGACAGACATATTGCTTCCGTACAGGCCTGGTAAGTGCTTCTCACTCGATAGAAAATCGTGAATTGAGTATCTGGTAAGAGAAAGTTGAGGGTAACGTTTTGAGCTGCAATAGAAGTAACAGGAAAATGAAGCCCTAACACTTTCCAGTCTTTTTGAAACAAAATCAAAGCGATCATATCAAGATACACAAGGAAGGCGGAGCATGTAGAATGCTTGGTAAATAAATGATATTGGAGAGTAAAGACTGACAATCGTTTACTATTAAAATATTAAACTCCCAGTCGTGATATAAACTAAAAGCAGTTACTTTCTTTTGTCACGTAATGCATTGTGTTCTGCACAAGTAACGTTAGTGGCCCGCCACGGAAACACGTGTGGTGTATATACTGCCATGAACTGGCTCCAATAACAGCGCACGCTACTTCTGGTTCCAGGCACGAGTAGCCTCTAATATGTTGCACATTACTTTTGGAACTAACGCTCTATACGGCCTGGTCTTGTAGTCCGTTAGTCCAGCTTTGCTGCCAAATAAAAATTTTGCACTAGATCAGGTTTAGACAATTAAGAACTTTGACTAACCGTGAGAACTTTGAAATATTCATGTAAAAAAAATCATTAATTGCTCACTGGTGATCGGGAAGCACGTGGTAATTTCCGTATGTGAAATGAATCTCTCTCCTGCGTCCACTACAGAAATTAATCTTAAAACTGAATTCAAGTAACAAAACTCATGCAGCTGTCAGTACGCACTTTAAAAAATTATACGCGCTTATTAAACTACAAAAAAAAATCCTCTCTACAAAACTCGCTTAATAATTTATGTAAACGTACATACATTATATATATATATATGATAACTGAAGAATAAAAAACCAACTAGATGCCACTTGTTATTTTATTGTATTTCTTATAGGCTCAACATGTTTCGGGCTTTACTATGACCATCATCAGGAGCTCGCGACTATGATGTTGATTACCACATTGGTTGTATTGTTTTTGGTTTGCTTTATGTTAGAGGTTAGGTGAGGTTAGGCTGGAATGGTGTCCGGGTTGCAGGCTTGAGCCTGTAACCCGGACACCACTCCAGTCTATCTGCACCTAACCTCCAACATAAAGCAAACCAAGAACAATACGACCAATGTGGTAATCAACATCATAGTCGCGAGCTCCTGATGATGGTCATAGTAAAGCCCGAAACATGTTGAGCCTATAAGAAATACAATAAAATAATAAGTGGCATCTAGTTGGTTTTTTATTCTTCATTTATCACAATGATGCACGGTCCAATAAATATGAGATGCATGTATATATATATATATATATACACTGTCATACACAACTGCTATATAGGATATTAGCGCGAAAGTGTAGAAATTACTTTAGATTTTTAAATAAAAGCATTGCTGAACATATTGCATACCATGTATTTTGAAACGTTTGGCGCTCTAGTTTAAAATCAACATGACTTCGGTTTTATCGCTGGAACGGCAGCAAAACCCAGGAAAAACTGCCTTCACAGTCCGTACTGAAATGTGTCTGTAGTAGTATGGTAGGCTGCTGACACATATTGCTGATGGAGGAGATGTAATATACTAGCAGGCCACTACAATGCAGATAATGAAAAGTTGAGCAGGGCCTTGGATAGTTCTTCCAACAGCTGCTGTATGTTACAAAATAGCACTTTTTCCAGCTGCAGAAAAAGTAGTTCACTCCAAACAAAATCGAAAACGTTACTGCTAACAAACACCAGAGTACAGAATAGTTCTTAAGAAGTTAAAGCTTTGCAGACAGCCAAGAAATTCCCAGCATTTTACAAAACCCAAAGGTTCCTTACTACGCTCGCTTCAACCCGCTAATTCTCCCTATCCCAAGCCAGACTAATCCAGCCCAGCTTCAGCATATTTCTTCAGACCCATTTAAATATTATATTCCTATCCGTGTCTAGGTCGGGAAAAATTGGCCTAAAGTCTCAGCTACGTCTTTAGATAAACTTTTGTCTTCTTTTTTTGCCTTGGATAAAATCTAAACTTCAAAATTTACGAAATACAGAATGTTTACGAATCGCATTAATCTGAAAAGTTAGACGTGGTTTGAAAGAATCCCTCATGTCGATGCTTCCTGAGGTGACGGCTAAACTGAAGAATTTCAGCAACTGTAAAATTTTCTTTACTCAGATGCATGCAGGAGCCTTCGAAAATGTCGTACGTGATCCAACGATCCGTGAAACTGATACAGGTGAATCATTTAGCAATATTTCCGCACTGGCCTCAATATGTTTCTCATATTGTTACGTTATCAGGTGTGTTCTGAGGTACCTAGAGGATGTTTCTTACGGCGCCATTAACCAAAAGATATGACGTTACATGACCATATACTTCCGGCACCGGAAGTCGTTAAAGTAGCTAGTGGCTCGATCAATGTGCCGCTGACTGCGTAGTAAAGTATTTTGCTCTCTGAATGAATCGATATCTGCTAACAAACTTTCAACATTTTTAAGAGATTTTTTTTCTGTTTGGTATATGGGAAAAACCATGCAGTGAAAGGAAATTTGCCTTAGTAATTCCCTCACTGTTCTGCTGTGTTTTTTATGTGTGTTGAGGTACGTATCAAATTTCAACGTTCTGCCGATAAATTACGAAGCAATAAGTAAAAGTTTTATACATATTCGCTGAAGTTTTCAGAAAGGAAATAGGCGTAAAATTGCTTCGCTGCCGCACTCATTACCTTTTGCGTTGATTTTCTCGTCATTCATGGGCGCATATTATGCACAAGAAGACCATAAACACATGCAGGGCAGCGTTCAGTGGAAGACCGACATATCGGTGATAGAAGTGCTTAAGTATGGATGGTCAGAGAAATAAAAACTGTTTAGGATCTGGACAGCCTAGTCTAGTATACTGACCCTTCGTGAAAACGGCACTGAATACCAACCAGCACATCATATGTTTTGAATGTTCAGGTTTATCGTGTTCTTCCACCTAATCCTCGGTCTTCCAAGCGTCATCTTTAATTTTCAGATCGTTATTTCGTCTCAGTTCATTATTTATTACGTGGGCCCGGTAGCTCAGTCGGTATAGCGACTGAGCTACCTGGCTGGACGGTCCGGAATCGAATCCCGGTGGGGACGAGATTTTCCGCCCGTCCAGACCGGCCCCGGGGCCCACCCAGCCTCCTGTAAAATGGGTACCGGGTCTTTCTCGGAGGTAAAGTGCGGCCGGCGCATGCTGCTGACCACTCACCCCCTTCTAGTGCCGCAGTCATGGAAGAGTAGAGCTATACCTCTACCCACCCTCTGGGCCACACCGAGACTGTAACGGGAAGACTTTACCTTTTTATCGTTGGGTGTTAGTGTTAAATTCTTTTGCACGTTAGGTTACCCCAATAATTATACTCTCTCGTGTGAATGAAAGGCTGGCGACTAAAGTGAAAGTAGGTTTTCAGGCTTTTGCGACGACTGCTGATAGGCTGTTTTCTTCTGGATTTTATAATCGTGTAGACTCGTAGCTTGACACATACTTTTCAGAGGAATGTGCCGCCTCGAGCTATTTCATCACCCCTGCAGATGGTGCAAAATGTTCCTCTAATGCGTCGATATTAGCCTAGAGTCCTACACCGTGTAAAAACTCCAGAAGGCTGACTGTCGTCTCAACGCAAACACAATGCACGCACGCACGCACGCACATTTACAATTTGTTGGGTGAGTGACATTTCAGTTCGTATTAAACTGCAGCTGTGTGGAAGGAGGCTTCTTATTTGAGCCCAATGTGCATCTCTTCTCAGCTTACTGCTGCCGATCAGTAATATGTTTAAACAAGGTCTCGAAAGCGATCAGTGGTCACGTTGCATACTATGTGCTCCGGATTAGAAGCCTTCCTTGTTGAACTAGGACGACCTGCGGATCTGGAGGCAAGGACACCAAATTAATAACCGTCTGGCAGTACATGGATTATAAATTTGTGACCGTGGTTGTTGCTTCCATATTCTACTTATTTGCATAATGTTAAGTGCAAAGAGATTTAGGATCAGGCGATAAACAATGACGATTTTACGGCGAAGTAAGGAGATAGAATGGAAACTGTCGTGGCGTATTTGAAAGATTATCCAAGAAGGTGGTTGGATTTATGCTTTGGTTACTCATCGAGGCTGCTGTACCTGCAAAAATAGTATGACGGTAAACAAGCTGGAAAGAAGATAAAGGGGTACAAGAAAGTTTTTCCGTGCTCAAACCGTGAAGGCATAGGATTAGACTACAGCTCCACTCATTCTTACCCTCAACAATAGATGGAGGAGAGTGGTTAACTTCACGCCCCGGCCACTTTATCCCCACCGGGAAGTAACCCCTTTACCCATTAAATAGGAGGCTTCGTGGGCCCCATAGCCGGCCTGGAAAAGAAAACATTTCTTTCACCTGCCGGAATTCGAGACCGAATCATCTGTAAGGCAAACGTACTGTAGTTGTCAGTCCAGGCATTGTCCTGGAGAGTCTGAGGTCGAGACCCAAATCAAATACACGTGAAAAACGAAGTTACCCATGTATTAACGTATTCGGTTTTTACCATGAATTATTTGCTGTTGCTGTTTTAGGAACTAAGCCAGGTTCTATTGACACACTCTTTTAATTCCGCGCTAGCAACTTCTGTTCTGAACAAAGGAGCTGGTTGTGGTGTTTCCAAAATATCGGTCATGCTGATTTTGAGTTGGGAATGACTCTGGAGCAACCATGAGGGTAAATATTCTGACATCTTTTATGATGATGGCTCTCGCCTGTGTTATACTTTTACACCCTTTTTTCCCCTTGGTTTGTTTAAAAATTACAAAAGACGCTCATGAATTTTCGTAACAGTGTTTTCGTAACGCTTTTTAAAGAAAGAGATTTTCTGGCTTGCGTACCCCACAATGTGTTTTGTTCTCTAATCCAAAGTATCTGCAAACTTTCTGCAAACAAAGGGTAAGGAAAAGCGCAAACACCAAGGCAGTTTTCGCTAAATTGCCTTTCTTAATCTTTGTTCCATTAACCGTGTTGTGTCTCGCTTCCTGCTATTTATTTTCATGTTTCTGTAAATTCGTATTTCAGAAGTTGTCTTCTTCAGTTTTCGTCGAAGCTGCTCGTACAGTTTGTCCCCTTTCGTATCTTATTATTAAACTCTTGACGGGTACATAAGAAGAAAATGAGCCTGAAGTCGTGGTTTCTACAAGGCGTAGAAGTTCACTTTCTGGCAGATGGGGAGAATGTTCTCGCCAGCTACCGATTATGAGGTACATTTAGCCTTGTAAAAAGTTTAGCGGCCACAGCAAAGCTATCCACTTTAGTCCGTCCAATATCGAGAAAGAATTTTGAAGGCTGTGTTTCAGCTTCTTCATACATTTCATGGTACTTTTCACGCGATGAATTCCATTTGGAAACATGATAACGAACTTTCAGTTTGAGAGAGTGGCACTAGTATATAAAATTCTTTACTATTTGGGTTCGTCCACTCGATATGGAATCCGGCTGTTCAAATTGAGATCCTTCGTGTTATTTCTCAGTCTGTCTAGGCAAGTTTTTGTGTAATATCTTCAACAAACCATCATATTTACTGATGGAATTAAGCAACCGTAGACCAAAAATAGCCCAGGGCTTTGAAAAAGTAGGCGGTTCCAAAATCGAAGATATGGCTGTTTAAAATATCAGGTTTTCTATTCGTAGGTTCCTGTGGCACGATATAAATATTATGCTTCAATGATATAACTGCGTCCTCCGTTTGGCAATTCACTGTTTATAACATGCGATTCCCCATTTAATTCAACACTACTAACCGTCGCACTGCATTCACCAATGTTAGAGACTTAAGCATCACTCCCTGTTGAGTCTGGCTTATTGGATCCTAAAAAGTTCGTGAAGTAGGAGAATCTTAAGTTAAAAGAGACGAGCATTTCTAGGTTATATTCAGTTCTGTCTGTCTCACTATCTCTCTCTCTCTCTCTCTCTGTGTGGGTGTGTACACATGTCACTAAATTTACGACTAAATAAATCCTGCGGTTGTCAAAACGTATTTAAATATTCTACAGCCGAATAAACATTTTTCCTTCCTTTTTCACTTTACTAATGTAATAGTCACGTAAGCACTGGAGGCTCACAAGAACTGTGTAGGTAATGCAGTGTCTTTAAATAGCCCACAAATCAGTCCTGTTGTGGCAGTTTACTCCTACACCCGTACTCATAACTGGGTGATATTTATTACCTCTCTGCCTCGCAGTTGCCCTCAGCCGAGCAGCGGACTCTTGCTCGAGAGTCTTGGCAAACGTCGCAAGTTCAACAGGTCTGTCATCACTGTCATCAAGTGGTCAGCTGATGTATTGGCTGCTTGTATGTACGATGATAATCACACACGGGACCTTAAAAACACATCGATATTTACAAAGAAATGAGAAGGAAATAATAATTTATGTTGAAAATGTATATAGAACCTACAATTGCTGCGAATTATGAAGTGTAATTGACAACATGTGTCGTGCAAATGTATTAAAGAAGGCATTTTTTGGGACACATTCTATGACGTGTGTGTGTAAATAAAAGCCAAAACTAGTAAATTACCGCCATATTGAATTAACTCACGTCCGGCATGTTTCGGCCTTAATTGGTCATCATCAAGGAGTTCCGTAAATATAATAGAGGGAGTTAACCAAAGTTTGCTTAAAATTAAAGGAAAGGATTACAATAGTCAAACACAACAGTATTTTTATAGTGTTCTTATAATGTATTATGGCATTATGGGCTACATGTTTCGACTCTTATCGAGTCATCTTCAGGTCCTCAAGATATAGATCCAGACATACAAACGTTTACTGCATTGTGGGATCCCCAACGTTGGGGATCCCACAATCCCTGAAGATGACTCGACAAGAGTGGAAATATGCAGCCCGTAATGCTATAATATATCATAAGAATACTACAAAAATACTGTAGTGTTTGACTGTTGTAATCCTTCCCTTTAATTTTATACTTCAAACACTTCGGGATGGTAAACGTTAAGTTTGTGAAAGTTTGCTTATTGAAATATATGTACAAAAAGGTTATATAGGCATTTACAAAAACGATAAAACTGGAAAACATGAATAGACTGCACTGTTACGTGTACGAAACTCCTTTGTCATGGCCTGCCGAGAACAAATCGTGTCGGAGTTAAAGTAATCAAATTCGTTTGTGATTTACGCGACTTGACTAGGTAGTTAGATCCTGTTGATGTATGTGTCGATCAGCACACGATGAAAGAGACAACTACTCAAGTCTGAATAGTTATGCTTCTCAAATTCTGACTTTTACACTCATGACATTTCGAAATGGAATATTTATGAGGATATTAATTCCGGCTGCCGATCCTGGAGGCCATGCGGTCTAAAGCATGGGTCTGCGGCCGCTCGCTTGCTAGGATTGTGGGTTTAAGTCCCGCCGGGGCATGGACATCTGTTTCTTGTGAGTGTTGTGTGTTCTCGGGTAGAGGTCTCTTCGTCGGGCTGATCACTCGTCCAGAGGATTCCCACCGAGTGTGGTGTGTCTGGGCGTGATCGTGAAGATTCACTAATTAAGAGGCCCAGGTCCACTAGGGGCTGTTGTGTCATGGGAAGAAAAATTAATTATAGCTTAGCGAAATCCGAATTAACCCTGTCAACTGGACTCAGCCGAATCAGGGTAGGTCCCAATGACGGATTTATTTTTTGCGAAAACTGATGGATTTTCTGATTCCAAAAAATAAATCAGACCATTTCTCAGTTCCTGTGTAACAAAACTTTCCAGAGAGGTATTTGTGTTGTCACTTGATAACCGCCTTTGGATATAAAGAAGTGACAATACAATAAGTTACAAATTCTGATGTGACGATCTTGTTGCAGTAGGTGAGCACAAATAGTATGTGCCACTATTTACTGAGATTCTTCAGTTACTCTCGACAAATTCCAACATGCTGTCTAAAATCAGACTATGACAGGATCTTTTTACATTCATGGTTCCGTGCATCGTTACAATTGTTCCAAAATAAACACCAACAAGATGACACGGACTATCCTTTATTTCACGGTTAGTCGTCCTTTACTCTACATGTTTCGAGCTTCAGGGAGCTCATCATCAGGAGTTCACTTTTTCTACACTGTACAGGCAGTCTCTGGCATACTGTATAATC
>Ga0123352_10010482_pt1 | contig 14537 bp, 5 predicted proteins | sample TergutLab28metaG_FD_89700 | JGI IMG/M metagenome (GOLD analysis project Ga0123352, IMG submission 89700) | Labiotermes labralis P1 segment gut microbial communities from Petit-Saut dam, French Guiana - Lab288 P1 | ecosystem: Host-associated > Arthropoda: Insects > Digestive system > Gut ... | reverse complement strand
TTGAAGATATTCAGTGTGTCGCCCATTTTGCCACCCCTTGAACTCTGCAGCCCGGGATGCACCCCTCGACCCCCCCCCCCTTCCTTAAATACGCTTCTGGATGAAATTGAGTGGTGAAATTCAATCCCCGACAAATTTATACCTGGGAAAATAACTCAGGTACCCATTGACTAGGGGTCAGAGTGGGCAACACTGGTGGTCTGGACACCTGGGAAAAGATAAGAATCTTTTGCCCCTGCAGGCAGTCGAACTCAGGATTGACAACCACGCAACGTTTTCACTATACCGACACTATGCAGTCCCAATTCTTTCGTTATAGGTGTGTGCAGAGATGCGGGCACAGGGAATTACTTGTAGAAATTTAAGCAAGTCGGTCAGCCGTACCTGAACATGTGTAACACTCTGTAGGAATCTCCATACGATCTGATGGTAAGGTAAAGGTAAAGGTAAAGTTCACACTAGAACAGGCCACGAAGGCCCAGGCGGTGATTAGAGGCGCTAGATGGGGTGGGGTATTCAAAGCCACGTCCCGGCCGCTTTGCCCCCGGGAAATACCTGGTATCCATTGTATAGGAGGCTGGTTGGGTCCCAGGGTCGGTTTGGACGTGTGCGGAAAATCTCGTCCCCCACCGGGATTCGATCCCCGGACCGTTCAGCCTGTAGCGAGTCGCTATACCGACTGAGCTATCCCGGCCCGCGCCGTGATGGTACGTGATGTTAAGCTTCATCATTAAAAAACGCTTATTCTCAACACTTAAAATTAGTGAAACTGACTGAGTCCATTAAACTCATGACACTAATTTGGCCTAGGTGAAAATGTCAACGATACAAGTCAGAAGTGAAATGTGATATATGGAAAGACAAGTCCTTCAATTTGTTGCCGTGAATTCTTTAAATAACTTCGTCCTTCTTGTCGTTCTCCATATGTCTCCACGTTCGTCTTGAGTGGAGGCACTAAATGACTTCTGAAACGCACTCTGTGTCATGCAGCTGTACTCTAGTCCTGACGATGCACTTCGCATCTCGGTTACTCAGCTTTCGTTTTCATACTCTCTGAACCCGCTTGTATCACATAACACCACAAATTTGGTCATTTATTTCAGACAACGTGACGGAATAAGGAAACAATATTAAAAACAAAAGTTTTCTTCATGCTCTGCGTAGCTTCGAACACCTGAAGATGTAATCGTCCACCAGCACCAAGTCTCAAAACAACTGCATGTTCTTAGTTACTTAATTGCATTGGCCATATGTCATTTGCTGGCTGCAACTTGTCTGAACGGGTGTTCCTGGTAATGACAGGTACTTTTTCCGTGTCACTACGTCAGGACCGTTCCTGAAGCTCACTCAGAAACTTAACCAAATCGGTACTGCAGCACAAAGCAGCCGGATTGTGAATTAGCCAGTCACGCTCTTGGTGATTTTTAATGTACACTCTCAGTGTTCAAACTGTGGGGTTTTATACAAGAAATGAATTGGTAAGGAATATATGTAATGTAATTTATGTAGTTAATGTCCGGGTGTGTGGGCCGGGATAATTCAGTCGGTAGAGCGACTGGCTACGGGCTGAACTCTCCGGGGATGGAATCCCGCTGGGGGCAGGATTTTCCGCACCCATCCAGACCAGCCTTTGGGCCCACATAGACTCCTTTACAATGGTCACCGGGTATTTCCCGAGGGTAAAGGGGCCAGGGCGTGGCGTTGACCACCCATCTGGCGCCGAATTTAAAGAAAGAGCAGAGCTATTCCTCTACTACCTTCTGGGATTTCATGGACTGTTCTGGGGAAAACTTTACCTTAACCTTACTATCAGGGCGTTCTATTGGACAGACTGAAATTAAACCACTAAAACACACACACACACACAAGAGCTTCAATCAGTACATTCAGTGTCCTAGTCTAAATTCTAACCTGGTACATCTAGAATAGCACGTCTGTGACGGCAACATCAAACTTTTCGGTTTCTCGGTTGTGAATGAATGATTATTCACGGCCGTCGTCATGATGCATGCTTAGTCACACAGACAGGTAACCATTAAATTCACGTAATGCTTAAAACTTTCAAGTGATGTTTGAGACAGTCATGTGGAAAGCAGTACACAAGGCTTCTAAGTTACTCCCATTGGATGCAACAGCTCTTGCGGTCAGACGGATTCCCATTGCATAGGCCCTGGTTCAGTAAAAGGGCAATCTTTGCGGAAATTATGAAGTGACACATTAGGCAAGTTTTTCTCCAAGTCCTCCGTTTCCCCTGCCACTCATTTCACCAATGTTGTGTACTTATCTGTCACATCACATGAGATGTGGTATTGGGCCCATCAGACAGTCGGTCTTCACAGACTCTGAAAATACAGCTGGTTAGTTTCTGCTACGATATTCTGATGTCTGAAATCACAAACATATTTTGTTTGGGCGCTGCGGCCCAACGCGCTCTATGGACTCCTCATCCACGAGGATTCTAGATCACACACGACGACTCACCACAGTTTGTAGGACCTCTCTGTACGAGTGATCAGCTCGTCGCAGAGACCTCCGACTGACAACATACAGCACTCACAAGAGAGATCTTCATCCCTCCGACGGGATTCGAAACAACAATCTCAGCTGGCAAGCGGCTGCAAAACTATGCTTTAGACCGCATGGCCAATGGGACCGGCAATCACAAGCATATAAATATGATAAACTGTTCGTTAGCATTGATATATTTTATTATATTTATTCTGATTACATGCGACGACTATGAGAGTCATCTGCAGACAAGTTGCATGAAATATATAAACTGCACTGGTGTGGAATTCTTTTACTTTGGAATTCCACGTTTACAACAAATGTGTAAGAATAAAAAGACGAGCTGAAGGACCAAGGCCTTGTATTATGTAACAAATAGCTTTTTGAATAAAGGTGCAATTTTCTTACATTCTCCTGTAATCAGTACTGTGGGCTGCTTACAGGTGAATTATCCACGTTTCGTTCTATTACGTAATTTCTCAACCACGGGCAAATTGTTGTATTTAAATATAATTATAGACATTGACCTGAGTGTATGACATTCATTCAAATCGTGTTGTATTGATAAGGAAGTTATGACACAGAATTCAGGCACTCTTACTACGCTTGGGGTAACAAGTGCAAAGGGATCTACAGGAGGAATTTTCGTGGCCAAAAGAAGAAATAACTTTAAGCCCAATTTTAACGAAATAAGTGTTACATCTAAATCAGTTGAAAACAGTTAAAGTACGGTTGTTCTCTGGAAGACTCCCCTCTTCCATTAGGGTCGTAATTGTACATATTTGGACCACTGTGTTTAACTTAGATTTGATTCTGTTCCACCAATATGTTATGGTCATTATGACATAAGGTTGTCGCCGATATAGTCACTCAAGTATGTAAGTGGCTATTGTGATACATTAGACTAGGATTACTGTAACCTTTCTCACATATCCCAATTATTATCCGTCAACCACAAGCGCTGGAAAGAGAATTGCCTTATCTTACATCCGCCTTCCCCGCAAGTCACAAAACGTCCCTAAGAGAAAAGAGACAGCAATTAAAACACTTTTTTGTCTTTTTCACTTAGTAGCGAACTGACGGCCACTATATAAGGAATGTCACGGCACGCTCTCGTCACGCATAGGATGAGGGATCTTTCTATTCTACCTCCTACATACAAAAACACTACTTGTAGTGATTGAGTGAGTTGGAACATTGATCAGCACAGCCATCAGGGCTAATAGAACGGACATGCAGAGAGAAAGAGAGAGGGACAGAGAGGCTCCCACAAAGTAGCTATGCAACATCTAACAACATGAATTGCCTAATAAATTACATACTATAGAGTAAAGAACGAAATGATACCGACAAACACAACAGCCGCGTATTATACCTTTCAAAACTTACTGACCCTTAAACAAGTGACGTGCGTACACGCACAGGAATGACTGAAACATGTTTTACACTGTGCGATCCATAAGTTTAAGGACTGGTTTTTTTAATAATAGAACTAGAGCGATCAATCGACCAAACCACTAAGTACTATCAACCAACTTCCGTTCACACACCGAGTTTCTTTTGTTTATCTTCGACAGTGTACGAGTTATAACTTCTCCTGTAAAGTCAGTTTTCTTTACACGTAATGGATGGCGGAAATGAACAGAGATTTGCCATAAAATTTTGTTTCAAAGCCGGTCTATCTGCGACAGAAACACTATTATTGGTGCAAAAGGCTTATGGGAATGAGGCTCTGAACCGATCGAAAGATAAACATGATTCGCATACACCGCAAGTAAGTCAGTATCCCAGTCATGGAGTGAAACGACGACGAAGGAAATACGCAAGAATTGAATGTTGTTTAACTACGCTAGGTTAAATGTGACCTCTTCATCTGACCGTCATGATAATAAATTGCCCACTCTTGATCACGATTCCAGATGAATGCAAAAATTAAAATAATTCTCTGTCTGCTTTCCTTGCAGAGAAAGCAAACATTTACACATATCATTCTTGAATGTTTTATCTTAATGTTTTTCCTAAAACCCGATTCTTCATATCTTCCTTAAACTTTTACCTTCCTCTTATTTTACACTTTTCTTCTTATTTCAACGCTTTTTTTAAATTATTCTTGAAATACAAATCATTATCGAAATTCATGTTTGTAATTTTCTGGGGTCCTTTCTTACCTTCATTAAAGCTGTCTTTATATTTCCCTTTATTTTATACATTTTTTCTTTATAGCGAAATAAAACTTTGTCTTCCCTAAACATTCATCTGGGGCACGCGCGGGTTCGGTTCCCAATGGTGTCGTCGGAATGTGTCGTTGAAATAATGGCCCTGGGGTCCAGCCTCTTATAGAAATGAGTACCAGGCATATTTCCTGGGGGGTAAAGGTAGCCGGTGCGTAGAGCTGACAAACTCACCACGTTCATGTGTAGACTGTCTAGAAATCTGGTAGCCTCAACCTCCAGGAACCGTCGCGGCCTGTTCAGGCCTGTTGCAGGGACTGCTTTGACTTTAATTTTTAAGCCTTTACCTACCTTTAACTTTTAAATTATAACCCTTGAACTCTCAAGTTTGTATGTCAGACGTATCTGAAGTACCAGCGATGTTATATTTATAAACAAAACATACCTCCATTTACCTCGTACAAACATTTATTCGTATCCAGATAACAGCTCCAAAATAGCGGGCACGGTGATGCACACAATGTAAACGTTAAGTCATGGTGAAGGAACACTTGTGACAGTACTAGGTTTCGGTTCACATCAAAGTCAAATACATACCTACACTTCAGAGTTCAGTGGCTTTAATGACTAGGGGATATACCGTTACCAGCTGAACTTTTGTCCATTGGACGTTGCATGACTGAAAGCACTTAACCATTTAACACATAATGGTTAATCAGGAACTATCTGCCATAATGAGTAAAGAGGGTAACATTCTGCCCATTAGCTGTATTTATGGGCTAAGTAAAATTCTTAGACTAAACTGTGATTATACTTTTAATCAGAATCAGAAAGTTTAATTTTGTAATAGACAAACATTATGCTTCCTGTGTGATGGGAAGTGAAGCAAACCTTCAAAATTGGAAGAGGAGAATTAGTAACTTTCATGTGACCACATACTGCGCGCACCCCGAAATACCCATTCTGAAGCCTGGTACATATATCGCTGTAAAAAATCACAGCCACTGAAATAAATTTTTTTAAAAATTTACAATTTCTTACAGTTGTAGAGAAGGCCAATTCCTTCTTAAAGAACTCAAACACAAGGCAGAATTAAACTGCAGTAAAATGCTTAGATTTTAGGGATTTGTTGTATGAAAGAACGAATTAACACATATGCTATTTAAGAACCAGTTGTGAGAACTGTCAGAGAGTGTCGGGAGAGAATATGTACTGCAGTTGGTTGTGCAAACTGAAGCGTACTTGAAAAAAAAAATTGTGTAAAAAATTTCCAAACGAATTTGAAGGAAAGTTAAGTTTTTTTTCCCGTGTAGATTACATTGGACTTCAAGACTGAAAACATTTGGGAGTTTTTATTGCAGCTCTAAATCGTGTAAAACAAATTCAGGTTTAGTTCCAAAGTATATGGGGGTGGTGAGTGCGAGGCAAGTGCTGCGGAACGCCTTTACATTTCATCAAGATATAAGGCGACAGAATTTACTGAACCAACCTTATTATTTTCACACAAAGTACATTACGTCACTCTGCCGTTTAGAAGCGTATAATACATTTTGGATTTTTGTTTTCAGATACAGCACTTGTCCGAATTTCAACCGAAGGTACGAAAGTATGTATTGTTTCTGTTTTATGGAGAATCTCTCGAATTTTTGTGAACTATTTTCATTTCAATGATCATTACCATCGACACGCCACATACTGAAATATTGTCAGCACTCAATAAATTGCACCACATGACGATCGATGGTAACCATTTTTAAAACCAGCTGAATTCAATGCTGAAGCAAAGACCGGCTTGGGACCTCAGTTTCTCTTAACAAATTCATTAAAATGGCTTAATCGTTGGTCGCTTTCTTCATCTACATATTGCAAAAACGTGTCTGTGAAAGGCATCTACATTTGATTTATGTCAAGAACTGGTGTAATATTTCGAAGTAATAGGTTACACAATTCTGAATCAAATACTTATTACGCATAATGTCATATGTTTCATGTAATTTTCATGTTTATTAATTTACAAGTATAGTAGTACTTTCAGTTTGGTCGGTATTGGTGTGGCCGAAGTAACGTAGTCTTTATAGCGATTCGTTACGGGCTGGACAGTCTGGTGTTCGATAAGCGTTGGGGACGAGATTTTTCGGACCAATTCAGAAAGACCACAAGGCCCAACTATCCTCCTACACGATTGATACCGAGTCTTTCCCAGGGTTACTGCGGTCGGAGAATAGCAGTAGAGCACACTGCAAGGCATATAATTACACTTGTAAATCAAACTGCATTAATAATCTAAATGTTATGACGACTATTCTCATCTCACCAAGCAAGTACTGTAGCGATTGCTGTGTCTGCGTTTTTACGGGCCCGGAATCAACTGAAAATCACAGGCACAGGTGAACAAGTGAAAATAGTGTTTAGAGAATCAGCATTGTATTAAAAAAGAAGTCAGTTGCAGATTAAACATGAGGAATGCTTGCTACAACTTAAGTAAGCTTCTCCTGTCTAAAGACCTGAAGATTAAGACACAAGGTACTAAAAGAATAGAGGTTTTTATATCAGCGTAAAACTTGATCTCTCTCGCTAAGGGAAGTTCCGGAACTGATGGCGCTTGAACACAAAGAGCTGAAGCAAATGACCGGATCAAAGAGAGGAAAAGTAACTGGGGTATGGAAAAATAAATTATATAGTAAGAAGTTTATGATTGGTTCTCTTCATCAAATATTATTAATAATATCAAATTAAGAATGATAAATGGGCTGAGCACATAGCAGGGATTGGTGCAGCTAGAACTTGATTGTATTATAATTCGACATACTGAAGGACAGGGGTGCCTTGGGAGAGGCTGACACCAGTGAAAATATTCAATAAATTTTGAGGAATTTCTTGATCAGCTAAACTAAGGTTGCCTTCTTAAGGACTCTCGTCTATGGTCTCTAAAGAACTCAAGAGACATGAAAAAATTTATGAAGTAACTGTTCGACAATTTCTTTTTTCACCAATGACATACACAATGTTTCGAAATAAGAGTAAAGGAATATGACATATTTCTGGTATGGGTCACTTCTGGTTTGTTATTTGTCACGATCGTATGAAATTGTACATCTGGGTGTTCAATCATAGAGTGAGAAATATCGCGTTTTAGAAAGGTATTTTGAAAGAAATGACAGGCCTGCAACTAATTGTGTCTTAGGTCAGTGGCCTCCAGTTTCAAGAGAAGTAATGGTCTTGAAATTATAGGAGACACACTCAATGTAATGAGAAGAAATAGAAAGTACCGTCCTTTCCTATTATTCGCTTTGTTTGATGTCAGAGGGAGGGGCACTTAAATGATCTCTCCTCCCAATATTGGACATATAACAGAACACTATTGTTCGTTTCGAAACACTGTTTTGAGTAATGGCCTCCCCTCCGGTGACCTATTTCAACTCTCACTCCTGATGATACGTTGTGACTAAAATGTAAATTCTGACTAACGCCATGGTGAAGGAATCTTAAGAGGAAGCTAAAGGGGTTTAAGTTGTTAAGAAATCCCTAAACGTGTGTAAAAAATGAAGACATATTCACAGAAACCCGCCACTGAAATCTAACTTGAGCCAGATCAATCCGGTCCTCAGCATCATATCCTATATCATTTTTTAATATTAGTTTTACATCTATCCTAGGTTTCCTAAGCTGTCTCTTTCCTCCACATTTCACGACTAAAATTTTGTAGGTATTAATCATTTCTCCCGTGTGTGAATAAAGTCCTGACATCAAATCCACACTACTATGACTATCCTAAATACTAGGGGGAAATATGCATGCATAAAATTATTATAAATTTATTGATGAAAAACAATTTTTATTTCGTGTCAGTGTTTATTCCCATTTTTAATTCAAAGGTTGTTTACATACGCTTTGTAAATTGTACATCCAATTTTCGTTCGAAAATCAGCCTAATCTCGTTTCACCCTCCCTTCAGGTACTGAACACAGGTATTAGGTAGGCCTGAAGCTGCGCATATTTCTACACTCGCCATTAGTGGAGTTGACTTACTGTCTTTACACTATGATCCTCGTAACACTGGAAAAGGAGCCAGGGACGTTTCGGATAAATGGCTGAAAAAAATTTTTTTCTTGAGAAAGCAAAATTTATTATTTGTTTAAGCATCAACTTAAGAAAGACAGGTAACGCAAGTAAATGTAACACTGACGCCCTGTCGGATCTTTTGAGTCCTCGACACTTCTCAGATGTTCAGACCCTTTTCTTGTTGTTTACAATTGTAACCAAAGTACACAATGTTACTACTCTTATTAGGATTTGTTGTTATATTTCGTTGAAAAACGTGTTACTTTTACGTCTATGTTAGTTTAGAGATGTTAAATTTATGGTCCTACATAAACTTAGATCTTTGATATTTTTGTAATTGATCATTTAAAAACAATATTTCATACAAAATGCTCAGACATATTCAAGATCTACCTGCATATCAAGGTTAATATTTCTAGATCCAATAAACATTCACAGATGGATATACATATACAATATTAAGTTTGCACTTTTCCTTACTTAGACACCATGAAAATCGCACGAAGAAAACGGTCGATAAATGGATAAAATGTGGCGTAATAACACCACAAATGTTACATCCTTCATGTTACACCATATCAGTGACTTCGGCCTGTTTGATTTCTTGCAATTATCCAGTAAAAGGCAAGATTTTATGAAAAAAGTGTTTGCAGAACACATAGGTGTTTACTTGCCCTCGTCCAAGTTTATCTGCTACTTTTCTCAAAGCAACAAAAGTTGGGTGAGATATTACCACAAATTTACGAAATGCCTCCTATTTACTAGCACATGAATTTTCTGGACAGCTTTCAATAGCAAATACCCAATATAATATTTCACGAAATTTCGAATAGTTGGAGACGAGTTGTTCCATGTGGACCTACGGACAGACAGACAGAGGAAAACAGACAAGACAAATTTAATAGTCGTTTTTCGCAAATTGACGAAAGTGCCTGAATTAACATGCCTGAAAAGAATCGTGCACTTTTCATAAACAAACAGAAATACCTACGTTACTCTAAGGGAGAATTACTGTGTTAATTCAAGACTGATATAATACGATGGCAATGAATGACAGGGATCTAACAGCAGGCTCGGTCTTTCTCCTTCACTCCCAAACTATCTGTTTCTCACACAGTTTCGAAGGAGACATGTTGATCAAATGTGTAGGAAGAATGACTGTTAGGTCTAAATCTTTTACAACCCTGGAAGACGTATATAAATCTAACTACTCTTCAAAGGGATGAACGCGGTGGCGCAGTTGGCTGAGGCACTGCGCTACAAGTCGGAAAGTCGCGGGTTCGATTCCCGCTGGTGTCGTTGGTATTTTCTAGTGACATAATCCTTCCGGCCGCACTATGACCCTGGGTTGACTCAACCTCTAACAGAAATGAGTACCAGGAATATTTCCTGGAGGGTAAAGGCGGCCGATGCTTAGGGCTGACAATTTTACCACCGTCATGTTCCGATTGTCTTGAAATCTGGGAGCCTCATCCTCCTGGAATCCTCTGGGCCTGTCCAGACTTGTAATGGGATTGCTTTACTTTTACTCTTCAATGGAAATTAAATATAACTTCTTAGACACAGCTTTTCATGGCCAGTTAAGAATTCGTCTGAACTCCGCGGTTTCATCAGCAGTCCGTCCGTTGCTTCTGCTTTCAAATGACAAAAGAGCAGCTTTGAACCCTACATTAACATGCTGTTATGTGAATGGAGTAGGGGTTTTTTTTTCTTTAATCTTAAGAAGAAAACATTCAACGTGAAAGGACTTCATACCATAGAAATTCTATAGGGTTATTCATGGTCATAGGTAGTAGAATTTTATTTATTATTTTCTTCGAAATGTTAAACATTCTCTTGTTACAGAAAGACAGTGTGTTGAAATGTCTATTAACCTTGTTCAGGGAAGAAATATGTTTTACTCGTTTTCTTCTTATGACTACTTGAATCACCTCATTGGTTTTAAATCAAAATTTCTTGAAAACAATGCAAGGATATACTGGCAAGTACACAGATTTCTAAAGGAGTTGGCAAAGCCGACATCTTTTACTCGTGCTTGGACAAGATTAAAATTTTGTATGTATTTGAAATGTACATATTTTAATTATTCGAAGAATAAATTCTTCACAATGAGCTGCACAGCCATAAAACCTGATGAATTTCAATATCAATTCAGAGACGAAGATAAATTTATTGACGAAAACATACACAGGATACTGCCACTGTGCATTGATACCAGGCCTCAATATTATAACAAAAATAAAATCAGGGAATTATTCCTAAAATTCTTCAGCATCTATGGAAAAATGAAAAATTCACCCAAAAATGTTACTGGAAAGCCTCAGGTGAAATGAATGCTTGGGATGTACTAGGTGTAGATAAAAATAATATTAAAATGTATCTTCCAAATAAATATTGTTGTTATGGGCCTGATTCGTGTGGTTCAGGATAGAAACTCTAGGTCTTTTACTGGTGAGCAAGGCAATAGAATATTTTGATAATCTGAGCTACTCTTAGTTTCTCAAGGAAAAATCTGCTCCGTAGAATTAGGGTTGGGTCACAGGATAATCAAGTAGCCTACACTGAAGAAATAAAATTAAATTATTTTGCACAGTGCTCTTGAGCCCCGACAGGTGCATACCACATTGCAGGAGGACCGACAGGAAACTTTGGAGCGGTCAAGTAGCACAAGAAAGAATGGAAGTTGCCTTCGGCTAACCTCGAGTTTTTACCGTCGATCATCACTGATCCTACACTCGCTGGCTTGATAAATAGTTAGCAGTGAATCGAACCCATTGTTACGTGCATTAACGCTCCCTTGCAAGAAGCTAAGCGCTGGCTATACTCACTTTTTATCTCCATTTCCCTTCCTTCGTGTCGCTTAAGGGTCGGCTTCTTGGAAAATCGGATAAGTGCTTTGCAACGTAGGTCACGGAAAATGAATCATTTTTACACTCCATTTATTTAAAATACTTTTTTAAAAGGCCTCCAGACATTTTATAAAGAATGGTATAAGGAGTGTCAAGACAGGTCATTCATCATTTGATGATAGCCACGTATATAGATTATTAATGTTGTTGGTTATTGCAGATGTGTTCGACATCTCTCTGTGTGTGGAATGATTGAGTTCAGTGTCTTAGTTCAAAGTGCCTTCAGCAGACATAAATTCAATCAGAGGTCATCAGAGAACTAGCCGACACCTGTGGCAGTGTTTCTAATCAAATCCCGTTAAACTTCAAAGTTTTAAACTGCGACCACCCAGAGTCACATTTCTAGGACGTTCACGAAGTAGGCAGGTACATGTAAAGTTATGAGCATGATTAGGCAAATTATGTCGTGATGGTATTCATATTATTCTCCTTCATATGTTATAGATTAATGCCTTGGGTCTATTCCGGTTCAAAATTAACCCACGACACAATTACATTCTGTTAACTCAACATAATTATATAATATTATAAACATTAAAAAATAACTTCTACAACCTGTTGATAAACATCTAGACATACATAGCCTCACTCATCTTACTGCAGAACCGAAAATTTTTTTCCAATATTAGGTAATTCTACTGCTTTGAACTATACTGAACACATTATTCTTATTGTTACATTGTGCATGTTGTCGAGTTACTCAATTATTACACCAACCACTGCACATATATAAAATTTATAAAATTTATATATGTGCAATGAATGGTGTAATAATTGAGTACACTGAACACAATCGATGACTCCTCACTGTAATTGAAACATACCAGTGTGTTAATTTTGAAGTAAGTCAAAACTTCAAGATGTTTAACTCTTCAAACCCAGTGGTAACTCTATGTATCAGCAGCTTTCATATAAAAACCTTATATTTCAATCACAGAAAGTATTTTTGTGTTTAGTATAAAGTAAAATTATTTCCTTTTATAAATTAATTGATGTATTTGTATACCCGAGGTGGAGTGTGCTTACTGCGCGTTATGAATAGGCCAAATTCAGCCTTCAAGTATAGATGTGAACCCAGCAAAGAAGTGTGCAAAAAATCTGCTCCTCTGTTTTCTTCTACTGTTTACGGATGTGATGCGATATACCTGAAGTAGCGTCGAAACGAAGCGTTTCGTAATAGAGACAGACGAAATATCTGGACTTTGTACATCTGGTAGTGACAGCGTGTTATTGAGTTGTTAGAGTACATGCAGTTAAAACAGCTTATTGTGTGTGTTTTGTCCGTGACAAGTAACAGAAATTGATTACTGGTCAGGACAGTATTCGAACAACTCCGTCCAAATAATCATATCTTCCAAGAATTTCTAGAGTAAATTATGTTTTAAAACCCTCATGGCTAAGTCTTATCCAAAACCTCCAATTGGCTTTAGTAAAATACAATAAAACCATCGAACATTTTCTATATTTGTTTTTAGATAGAAAAACAGCATGCCCCGACAAGTCTCGACCCTAAGATTTCATCATTAAGAACATTTCACTAATTTGCGAAATATACATAAATCACCTCCAAATCACGAAAATTTAAATGACTGAAAAATGTCAGGTGCTTGTCGTTTTATAGAACACACATACGAAATACTTTGACGGTTTTATTGTACCTACTCATATGAATAGCTTAACATTAACGGTGTGGACTTAAATAGGACTTCGACTGACATTCCATCAGGAATACAAGTATAAGTACAGTTGCTTAACATCTTTGGTTACAAACCATGCCTTATAAATTAGCAGATCTAAGTATGCGAATAAAATAAAACCGGCTTGACTGACAATGCACTGTCGTTTAATAGCAGATACAATTCCTTTTGCATCGTTTTTCTAGTTAAAAATAAAATTACATAAAGCCGTCACGGTCGAAAGTAGGATTTAAGCAAATTTGTAGCAACTACAATGTCAGATAAGATGAAAACGATACTGTGAAATTTACAGCCGTCTGCTGCATCGAGCAAGACAGTTTATACTTAAACTTTGCGGTAATTCAAAGCGAAAGAAAATGGACAAATGTCTGTACAACGGCAGGAGAAACAAAATGACACAATTTTAACTCTAATTCTCACACACGATTTCTGACAAGGAAAGGAAAGCAACAAGGAATGAAAAATTATGAATATTTGTGAATATTTAGGAAAGTATTTCCTAAATCATTCTGGAGATTGATGTTGTAGTACTCTGAGTCATGCAGTTGTGTAGTTTCGTAGGTATTTACAAATGTTTGGGAACAATCTTTTTTTCCATCTCCAGAGTGTTGTCACCACACCGTGGGAGCATTTTTGGAACCTAGTTAACAGTCTTCTCCTAACTGCGTTTGCTGCAGGACCAATATTTGTTCATTCTGTCACATCCGAAAACCAGAAATGTCTTCACAATGTTTCTGTATGCGTTCTTAATTTATTCTTCCGAATTACTCTTTAGCTCAAGTAACATGATTCGTATACTATAATATTTCTATCAGAAATAAATTGATCGCAACATAAATTTGTGGAGTGTGTTATGTCTACGAGGCCAAAAATATGTGTATCATTTTAACAGAGCTGCTATAAACAATAGACTGCTTAACAAATTTGTCGCAGGAACCTGTTTGTTTGTCATCAAATTATGTAGAAGTGTAGTAGTTCTTTACTTTGAGAACTCAAGAAATTAAGGGCCTCCTAAAGGTCAGCAATACAGCGCACGTCTGTACAAAGAAGTGACCCGGCAAGAGGATCAACACTGGGACAAGAATTAACCAGGGGGGGGGGGGGGGGGGCGGAATTTAAAACAAATAGTTTTTAAAAAATTTTTTCATTTTAAAATTATTTTGCTAAAAAGGGAAAAAAATTTAATATAA
>Ga0123352_10010480_pt1 | contig 14539 bp, 14 predicted proteins | sample TergutLab28metaG_FD_89700 | JGI IMG/M metagenome (GOLD analysis project Ga0123352, IMG submission 89700) | Labiotermes labralis P1 segment gut microbial communities from Petit-Saut dam, French Guiana - Lab288 P1 | ecosystem: Host-associated > Arthropoda: Insects > Digestive system > Gut ... | reverse complement strand
GCAGACCGATGAAGGTGAAGAACTGCTTCACCTGCTTGACGACCACCGGGTCGGACTTGGGCGGGGGCTCGCCGCTGAGCCAGCCGCCGGGGTCCTTGAAGACCACGACGTCGCCGCGGTGCGGATGCGCGCCGAACCACGGGGTGAACTTGTCGACGAGCACCCGGTCGCCGATCTGGATGGTCTGCTCCATCGACCCCGAGGGGATGACGAACGCCTGGAGCAGGAAGGTCTTGAGCACCAGCGCGATGACCAGGGCCACCAGCACCAGCAGCGGCACCTCCCTGGCCAGCGAGCGGCGGCGCTTGCGCTGCACCTTGCGGGCCAGCTTGCGGCGCTCGACCCGGCTGCTGCCGGTGCGCAGCGGCGGCGCCTGCGGGGCGTCGGAATGCTCGGCGCTCCCGTCGGAGTGCTCGGCGCCCCCGGAGGGTTCGGCGCTCTCGGCGGCCGTGGCAGGGGGCACCTTGTGGTTTCCGTGGCGCGGTTTGCCGCGGTTACCCATGCCGGCCGGCCGGGGACTGGGGCGCGGGCACGGCGGCGAAGTCGGAGGGGCGGCGCAGCCGGGTCCAGTGGCCGACCGGCCAGGCGATCCAGTCGGCGCGGCCGATCACCTTGCCGACCGGAACGGTGCCGCCGCCGGGATCGCCGAGGTGGTCACGGGAGTCGCGGGAGTCGTCGCGGTGGTCACCCATCACCCACAGCCTTCCCTCCGGGACCTCGATGTCGAACGGTACCCGGGAGGGCCGGTCGCCGGGGTGGACATACGGCTCGTCGATCGGGTGACCGTTGATCATGAGCCGGCCCTGGGCGTCGCAGCAGGTGACCCGGTCGCCGCCGACGCCGATGACGCGCTTCACGTAGTCCGTCCCGCCGCTGGTCGAGAAGGAGTCCTTGCCGTCGAAGACGATGACGTCACCGCGGCGCGGGGTGCCGCCGAAGCGGTAGGCGAGCTTGTTGACCAGCACCCGGTCGCCGACCCGCAGGGTGCTCTCCATCGATCCGCTCGGCACCTCGAACGGTTCCACCACGAAGTTGCTGACCAGGAGCAGGGCCGCCGTGCAGCCGAGGGCGAGCAGGACGGTGCGCCGCCACTCCGACCACCAGCGCGCGACGTTCGCCCGCCGGACGACGGAACGCGACCGCTCCTCCGATTCCGCCTCGTCGGCGGGGAGGGAGCGGTCGCGTCCCGGTGCCACTGCTTCGCTGTCCATTGCGGCGGAAGCTTATCCGGCTCGCCCCAAGGACAGGTCAAGCGCTCAGTTCTCGCGCTTCTCCTTGATCTTCGCCGCCTTGCCGCGCAGCTCGCGCAGGTAGTACAGCTTGGCGCGACGCACGTCACCGCGGGTCACGACCTCGATCTTCTCGACGATCGGGGTGTGCACCGGGAAGGTGCGCTCGACGCCGACGGAGAAGCTGACCTTGCGGACCGTGAAGGTCTCGCTGACGCCCGCGCCCTGGCGGCGGATGACGACGCCCTTGAACTGCTGCACACGGGAGCGGTTGCCCTCGATGACGCGCACGTGGACGTTGACGGTGTCGCCCGGGCGGAAGGCCGGGATGTCGGAGCGCACGGACGCGCTGTTGACGCCCTCGATCAGGTTGGTCACGGTGTTCTGCTTCCTCGCCGATGCCACAGGTCATCGGCGGAACGTCGGTCGTTCGTCGGTTGGGGTGCCGTCCGGGTGCGGCGGGCGTCGTTCCCCCTGTGGCAGGGGCGCGCGCCGCACAGGCAGCAGCCGCTCATTCTTCCACGGCGTCGGGGTTCCGCCCAAATCGGCCGTCGGGGCCGGGCATCCAGCCGAGGATGCTGAGCATCTCCCGGTCCTTCCTGTCGAACGCGGCGGGGTCGGCGCGCTCCAGCAGGTCGGGCCGGTGGGCGGCGGTGCGGCGGAGCGCCTCGTCGCGGCGCCAGCGGGCGATCTTGCCGTGGTGGCCGCTGAGCAGCACGTCGGGGATGCCGCGGCCGCGCCACTGCGGGGGCTTGGTGAACACCGGGCCCTCCAGCAGGTCGGCCATGGCACCGGGCGCGAAGGAGTCGTCGGCGTGCGACTGCGCGTTGCCCAGCACGCCCGGCAGCAGCCGGGCGACGGCCTCGGTGACGACCAGGACCGCGGCCTCGCCGCCGGCGAGCACGTAGTCGCCGATGGACACCTCGTAGACCGGCAGCCGGGTGGCGTACTCGGCGGTGACCCGGCTGTCGATGCCCTCGTAGCGGGCGGGCGCGAAGATCAGCCAGGGGCGGCCGGCGAGTTCGCCGGCCAACTCCTGGGTGAAGGGCCGGCCGCTGGGCGTGGGCACCACCAGGGCCGGCCGGGACGCGCCGGCCTCGTAGCCGTCAGCCAGGGTCTCGTCCAGGGCCTCGCCCCACGGCCCGGTCATCATGACCATGCCGGGGCCGCCGCCGTACGGGGTGTCGTCGACGGTGTTGTGCCGGTCGTGGGCCCAGCCGCGCAGGTCGTGGACGCGCACGTCGAGCCGCCCCGCGGCCCGGGCCTTGCCGACCAGCGAGACGTTCAGCGGTTCGAGGTACTCGGGGAAGATCGTGACGACGTCGATCCGCATGTCAGGCGTCCCCGGCCTCGCCGCCGGCCTCGCGGCTGCCCGCCACCTCGGCCTCGCCGTCGTCCAGTAGTCCCGGCGGCGGGTCGATCACCGCGCGCTGCTCGTCCAGGTCGATCTCCGGGACGATCTCGGAGACGAACGGGATGAGCACCTCGCCGCCCTCGGGCCGGGTCACGACCAGCAGGTCCTGGTACGGCAGGTGCGTGATCTCGGCGATCCGGCCGACCGTGCGCCCGTCGCGGGTCACCACGTCCAGGTCGATCAGCTGGTGGTCGTAGAACTCCTCGGGGTCGTCCGGCCGTTCCTCCGGGTCGACCTCCGCGATGAGCAGGGTGTTGCGCAGCGCCTCGGCGCCGTTGCGGTCGCTGACGCCCTCGAAGCGCAGCATCAGCCGTCCGCTGTGCACCCGCCCGGTGGCGATGGTGAGCGGGCCGGTGGACACCGGGTCGGTGGCGAGCACCGCACCGGGCGCGAGCCGCAGTTCCGGCTCGTCGGTGCGCACCTCGACGCTGACCTCGCCCTTGATGCCGTGGGCGCGGCCGATCCGGCCGACTACGAGCTGCACGGGAGACTCCTGCTCCTTGGGATGCTGCGGGGATCCCGCCGGCTGATCCCGGCGAAAAGCACGGGCCGGGGGCGGACTTGCCACCCCCGGCCCGTGCCGGTGTTCACATGTGCCGAGCGCCGGCCGGATCCGTCAGCGGACCTGGTCCACGTCGACGAGGTCGACGCGCACGCCTCGACCGCCCAGGGCACCCACGACGGTGCGCAGCGCACGGGCGGTGCGGCCGTTGCGGCCGATCACCTTGCCGAGGTCGTCGGGGTGCACCCGGACCTCCAGCACGCTGCCCCGGCGCAGGTTGCGCATGCCGACCTGCACATCGTCGGGGTTGTCGACGATGCCCTTCACGAGGTGCTCAAGGGCCTCCTCGAGCATGCTCAGGCCTCGGTGGACTCGGCCGGGGCGGCAGCCTCGGCGTCGTCGGCCTTCTTCTCGGCCTTGTCCGCCTTCTTCGCCTTCGGAGTGATCGCCTCACCCTTCGGCTCGTCGGCGGTGTCCTTGGCGGCGGCCTCGAACAGGACGCGCTTGTCGGCCTTCGGCTCGGCGACGAGCAGCGGGGCCGGGGCGGGCTCACCCTTGTACTTCTGCCAGTCGCCGGTCAGCTTCAGGATGGCGAGCACGGGCTCGGTCGGCTGCGCGCCGACGGAGAGCCAGTACTGCGCACGCTCCGAGTCGACCTCGATGCGCGACGGGTTCTGCACCGGGTGGTACAGGCCGATCTCCTCGATCGCCCGGCCGTCACGGCGGGTGCGGGAGTCGGCGACGACGATGCGGTAGTGAGGCGAACGGATCTTGCCCAGACGCTTCAGCTTGATCTTGACTGCCACGGGAGTGGGTTCTCCTGGTGTTGACGTGTTTGGGCGCGGCGACTTGCCACGTGGGGTGGTGGGAATCGGGCGCCCGGTGGACGCGTCAGCCGAAGGAGAGAGGGTTCCTGCACGGCTGTCGAGTTCTCAGCTGAACATTCTGCCACACCCGGCCGGGTGTCATGCACCCCGGCCGGGGATCGGCACGGCTCCACTCCCGGTCCACAGGACCGTCACGCGGCCCCCACGATCTCCGGGATGCGGAAGGGCTGCCCGCACGCGCCGCACATGATCGGCGCCTGGGCCAGCACGGAGGGAACGACCCGGACGTTGCGCCCGCAGTCGCAGACCGCCTTGACGCGCACGCCTCCACCGGAGGAACCGTGGCGGGCGGCCGGCCCGCGGAAGGCGCGGGTGGTGTCGGCGGTGGTGGCCACGGTGTGCGCCTTCAGGGCGCGCTGCAGCCGTTCGATGGTCACCCGATATCGCTTACGGGTGTCGGGGCGCATGACCACCAGGGAGAACCCGCTGCTGGGGTGCGGCTCCTCGGCGTGGTCGAGGCCCATCTCGTCGGCGATCGCGAGGAAGCGGCGGTTGTGGTAGCGGCCGGCGCGCGAGGTGTCACGGATGCCGCGGGCGGCGGCGATGCCGTGCACGGCCTCGTGCAGCAGCCTTTCGAAGGAGAGCTCCGTGCCGCAGGCGGACGACGACTCTCCGATCAGGGACTCGGGGGCGGCCAGATCCGGCAGTTCGGGGTGGTGCCGTTGAATGTCGGCCCAGGCGACTGCCAGCTCGGCGGCAAGGACAGGTGGTGTCGTGCTCACGCCGTATCAACGAGCCGGACCGCCCTGGTGTTCCGATTCCGGGCCAGTCCAATTAATTTGCACTGATCGGTCAGTTCCGGATGATGGTGCATGACCGAGGGCGGGTGCGGAGGACCCCGGAGAAGCCGGAGAAGACCGGCGGATCCGGAGAAGCCTGCAGCACCCGCCCCAAGGCAGGATGTCCCGTGTTTTTTCCGGACGTCACCGCGCCCGGCCGGACGATGTGCGGATCGTCAGTACGCCCGGGCGACGATCGCCACGGTGCCCGGCTCGTCGTCCGCGGTGGGCACGGAGCCGTCCGCCGCGACCAGGCAGCGCACCGACACGCCCTGCTCGGCGAGCTTGGCCTCGCCCTCGGGGCCGAGGTCGGCCCACGGGATGCGGGCCCAGCCGGTGGCCGCGGCCTCGGCCGCCTCGTCGATCGTGGCGACGTCGACGGTCCTGGCGATCCTGCGCTCCCGGGACTCCTGAAGCAGCCGCGCCTGGTCCTCCTCCAGCACCTTCGGCAGCAGGGTGTCCAGGCTGTCCAGCGCCACCGGCTCCTTGCCGCCGGGGATACGGCGGGCCAGCATCGCGGTGCCGGCCTCCAGGTCGCGCGGGCCCACCTCGACGCGCAGCGGCACGCCCTTGAGCTCCCAGTCCACCGCGCGGCGGCCGAACGGGGTGTCGGTGCGGTCGTCCACGACGACCCGCAGCCCGGCCGCGCCGAGCTTGGCGCCGATCTCGCGGACCTTCGCCACGACCGCCTCGTCGTCCTTGATCGCCAGCACCACGACCTGGACGTGCGCCAGGCGCGGCGGGACGCGCAGGCCGTTGTCGTCGCCGTGCATCATCACCAGGGCGCCGATCATGCGGGTGGTGCTGCCCCAGGAGGTCTGCCAGACGAGCTCCTGGTTGCCGTCCTTGGACAGGTACTGGGTCTGGAACGCCTTGGCGAAGTTCTGGCCCAGCTCGTGGCTGGTGCCCAGCTGCAGCGCCTTGCCGTCACCCATCATCCCTTCCAGGGTGAGGGTGTTGATCGCGCCGGCGAAGCGCTCCTTGACCGTCTTGCGGCCCAGGACCACGTCCATCGCCAGGACGTTCTCCATGAAGTCGGCGTAGACGTCGCGCTGGATGCGGGAGGCGAACTCGTGGGCGTCGGCCTGGGTGGCGTGGGCGGTGTGCCCCTCCTGCCACAGGAACTCGGTGGTGCGCAGGAACAGCCGCGGGCGCAGCTCCCAACGCACCACGTTCGCCCACTGGTTGATCAGCAGGGGCAGGTCGCGGTAGCTCTGCACCCACTTGGAGAAGTACTCGTTGATGATCGTCTCGGAGGTGGGGCGGACGACGATCGGCTCGTCGAGGTCCTTGCCACCCGCGTGCGTGACGACCGCCAGCTCGGGGGCGAAGCCCTCGACGTGCTCGGCCTCCCTGGTCAGGTAGGACTGCGGGATGAAGAGCGGGAAGTAGGCGTTCTGCACGCCGGCCGCCTTGATCCGCGCGTCCATGTCCTGCTGCATCCGCTCCCACAGGCCGTAGCCGTACGGCCGGATGACCATGGTGCCGCGCACCGGGCCGTTGTCGGCCAGTTCGGCCTTGTTGATCAGGTCCTGGTACCAGCGCGGGAAGTCGTCCGCCTGGGGGGTGAGAACGGGAGCCTTTGCCATGGAGGCGATGGTACGGCCCGGCGCCGCCGGAGCGTGAATCGGCCGGTGGTACCTGTCGGTAGCCGGAAGTTAACAAGAACGCCCCATCCAGACCCTGGACGCGGCGCCGAATCGGCAGTTGTCTGGCTTTCGGGGACACCGGCAGCACTTCGCCGGAAAGTCCCCGAAAAGGATCACGGGGGGCACGGCGCACGGCGAGACGCTCGATCGCGGCTGATTGGGGCTTCGATGGCACCTACGCTCTATCGCGGATCCAGGCCCGGTGCGGAGGGCAGGGCGCGGGACTGGGCGGAAATCCAGGAACGGATGCTCGTTCCCCTCTACGAGACCGTGTACGACCGCCTCGAGGTCGGCACGGGAACCCGGCTGCTGGGCCTCGGTTGCGGCTCGGGGCTGGCGCTGCTGCTGGCGGCGGCGCGCGGCGCGGCCGTCACGGGGTGCGAGTCCGACGAGCACCGGCTGGCGCTGGCCCGCCGCCGGTTCCGGCCGGAACCGGCGTGGGGACGCCGGGCGAGGCCGGCCCCCGGGACGAGCCTGCTGGCCCGCTTTCCGGGAGGGAGTACGGCAACGGCCGCTGGTGGCGGCGGCGGAGGTGACGGCGGGACCCGCGCCGGCGACGACGGAATCGACGGCCACGAGGGATTCGGCGGCTACGAGGGATGCGATGGCTACGACGGCTACGACGTGGTCACCGCGTTCGACCCGGCGCAGCCGGCCGCCGTACTGCGGCCCGCGCTGGCCGCGGTGGTCGCCGGTGCGCGGCGCGGCAGCGCGGTGGTGCTGGCGGGCTGGGGTCCGCCGGAGCGCTGTTCGGCCTCGCGGGTGCTGCGGGTCGCGGAGCGCCTCGCCGAGCCGCGCGGCCCGGCGTCGTTCGGCTACGGGATGCGGCTCAGCGGCCGCGACGACCTGGAGGACCTGGCCCGTGAGGCGGGCCTGAGGCCGGACGGTTCGGGGCGGGTGGCGTGCCCGTTCGGCTACCCGGATCTGGACAGCGCGGTCCGCGGGCTGTTGTCGACCGGGCTGTTCGACGCGGCGGTGGCGGCCACCGACCAGCAGCAGGTGGACAAGGACATCGCCGAGGCCCTGCACCCCTATCGCCGCGCGGACGGCTCGGTCCGGATGGAGAACGTCTTCCGCTACGTGGTGGCCCGGGTCTGAGGACCGCCGAAACCCGGTGGCCGCGGGGCAGGGGGTGCGCGAGGCTGGCTCCATGCCCGAGTCCTCCTCGCCGTCCGGTTCCGCTTCCGGCTCCCCCATCGATGCGCCGTCCGGGCCGGGCTCCGCGTCCGGTCCCGCGGCCACGGTCCTGTCCCCCGGCGCCGTCACGTCCGTGCGGCTGGTCAAGGCCGGCCGCGAGAAGGTCCGCTACGACGCGACGGTACTGCGCGACGACGGGGTGCGGATCACCGTCCGCGCCCCGTGGTCGCTGCCCACGACACGGGACTTCGGGTTCGTGCGGTTCGAGCCCGGCGACGTGTTCACCGAGCACTACTGGCGCGACCGCTGGTTCGCGGTGAAGGAGGTGCGCGACGCGCACGGCGGCCTGAAGGGCTGGTACTGCGACATCACGCGCCCGGTCCTGGCGACCGAGGACGGCGCGCTCGTCTCGGAGGACCTGGATCTGGACCTGTGGCTGTCGGCGGACGGCAGCGCCGTACTGCGGCTGGACGAGGACGAGTTCGCCGCGAGCGGCCTCGCCGAGCGCGATCCGCAGGCGGCCGGCCGGGCCGCCCGGGCCCTGGACGAGCTGGAGGCGCTGGCGCACCGCGGCGGCTTCCCGGCGCTGCTGGCCGCCCCGCAGTGACCCGCCCGGCGCTGCCGGCCGCCCGGGACCGACCCGGGCGGCCACCGTGCCGTCGCGGCCTTACAGGCCCGGCCACTCCTCGGCGGTGAGCGCGAACCGCTCGTGGTCGCGCCAGGCGTCGTTGATGTAGAGCATCCGCGGCGAGAAGCCCTCGTGGCGGAAGCCCAGGCGCTTGGCCATGGCTATGGAACGGCTGTTGTCCGGCTGGACGTTGATCTCCAGCCGGTGCAGCCCGAGCCCGTCCGGCCAGCTGCTGAAGCAGCGGTCCACCACCTGCCGCATGCCCTCGGACATCCGGCCGGTGCCGTTGTACGGCAGGTAACTGTCGTACCCCAGCGCGGCGTTGCGGAAGCGGGCGCGCACGATGTTGGCCACGTTGCACTTGCCGACCAGGCCGCCGTCCTCCTCGTTGAAGATGAGGAAGGTCTGCAGGTCGGGGCCCTGGCGGCGCAGCAGCTCGTGGAACCCGTCGGGGTCGACGGGGTTCCACGGGCTGAGGTGGTCCACGGAGCGCAGGATCGCGGCGCGGTGGGCGGCGTCGTCCTCGGGCCTGGGTGCCCGGATCGAGACCCGCATCAGCCCATGAACTTCTTGAACTCGTCGGGCAGTTCGAAGTCCTCGCCGGGCATGCCGAGCCCGTTGCCGTCCGGCCCGCCCTGCGCCTGCTGCTCGCGGCGTGCGGCCGCGGCCGCGGCGTCGGCCTTGCGCTTCATCGGGTTGCCGGACTGGCGCTTGCCCTTGGCCTGCTTCTGCTGCTTCTTCTGCCGGCCGGGGCCGCCGCCCATGCCGGGCATACCCGGCATCCCGGGCATGCCGCCGCCCTGGGCCATCCGCGACATCATCTTGCGGGCGTCGAAGAACCGCTCGACCAGGCTCTTGACGGCGCTGACCTCGACGCCCGAGCCCTTGGCGATGCGGGCCCGGCGCGAGCCGTTGATGATGTGCGGGTCGGCGCGCTCGCCGGGCGTCATCGACTTGATGATGGCGGCGGTGCGGTCGACGTCGCGCTCGTCCAGGTTGTTGATCTGGTCCTTGATCTGGCCCATGCCCGGCAGCATGCCGAGCAGCTTGGACAGCGAGCCCATCTTCCTGACCTGCTCCATCTGCTGGAGGAAGTCGTCGAGGGTGAACTCCTTGGGGCCCTTGGCCAGCTTGGCGGCCATCTTCTCGGCCTCGGCCTGGCTGAAGGTCTGCTCGGCCTTCTCGATGAGCGAGAGCATGTCGCCCATGCCGAGGATCCGGGACGCCATCCGGTCCGGGTGGAACGCGTCGAAGTCGTCGAGCTTCTCGCCGTTCGACGCGAACATGATCTGCTTGCCGGTGACGTGCGCGATGGACAGCGCGGCACCGCCGCGGGCGTCGCCGTCGAGCTTGGAGAGCACCACGCCGTCGAAGCCGACGCCGTCGCGGAAGGCCTCCGCGGTGTTCACCGCGTCCTGGCCGATCATCGCGTCGACGACGAACAGGATCTCGTCGGGGTGGACCGCGTCGCGGATGTCCGCGGCCTGCTGCATCATCTCCTGGTCGATGCCCAGGCGGCCGGCGGTGTCGACGACGACGATGTCGTACTGCTGGGACTTGGCGTACTCCAGCGAGTCCTGCGCGACCTTGACCGGGTCGCCCACGCCGTTGCCCGGCTCGGGGGCGAAGACCGCGACGCCGGCCCGCTCGGCCACGACGCTCAGCTGGTTGACGGCGTTGGGGCGCTGCAGGTCGCAGGCGACGAGCAGCGGGGTGTGGCCCTGCTTCTGCAGCCACTGGCCGAGCTTGCCCGCGAGGGTGGTCTTACCGGCGCCCTGGAGGCCGGCGAGCATGATCACCGTGGGCGGCTGCTTGGCGAACCGCAGCCGGCGGGTGTCGCCGCCGAGGATGGTGACCAGTTCCTCGTTGACGATCTTGATGACCTGCTGCGCCGGGTTCAGCGCCTGCGACACCTCGGCGCCGAGCGCGCGTTCCTTGACCTGCTTGATGAACGCGCGGACCGCGGGCAGCGCGACGTCGGCTTCCAGCAGCGCGATACGGATGTCGCGCGCGGTGGCGTCGATGTCCGCCTCGGAGAGACGGCCCTTGCCCCGGAGGTTCTTGAAGGTGGCTGCAAGGCGGTCGGAGAGGGTGTCGAACACGTCGGTCGCGGATCCTCGCGTCGGGAGTGGGAAGTATCGGCTCCCAGGGTACTGGGCCGGTCCCGGTGCGGTCTGCACCCAGGGTTCACCTCAGTGCCGCCTCCACCTGCCGTGCCACCTCCGCCGCCCGCGCCACCGGCAGCGCGCCGCCGTCCTTGCCGACGACGTAGAAGGCGTCCACCGCGTCGGCGCCGAGCGTGGAGATGCGGGCCGAGCGCACGGTGACGCCGGTCGCGGCCAGCGCCAGGCCGATGCGGTGCAGCAGGCCGGGGGCGTCGTGCGCCCTGACCTCCAGCACCGTCGCGCTCTGCGAGGTGTGGCCGGGGGCGACCGTCACCCGGGGCGGCGGGGCGGTGATGCCGCGGCGCCGCGGGTAGGCCGCCTCCCGCTCGGCCAGCCGCGCCTCGATGTCCAGGGTGCCGTCGAAGGCCCTGGCCAGGTCGGCGCGCAGCCGGGCGGTCTCGGGCAGGGCCCCGTACTCCGCGGAGACCTGCCAGCCCAGCAGCGCCACCTGGCCCTCCCCGATGGGGTCGAAGGAGGTCAGGTCGGCGGCGCGGACGGTCAGCCGGTGCAGGGCCAGCACGCCGGCCGCCTGGGCGACCAGCCCTGGCCGGTCGGGCACCGCGAGCAGCAGTTCCACGCCGAGCGCCGGGGCCGGCTCGTCGCCCTCGGCGTCGGGCTCGGTGCGGGCGTGCAGCGCCAGGACCGGGCCGCGGGTGCGGGCGGCCTCGACGGCCAGCCGCTCCTCCTCGGCGGTGGGGTCGCGGTCGGTGCTGCCGGGCAGCTCGCCGGTGTCCAGGGCGCCGGCGACCCGGTCGACGAGGTCGGCGATCAGCGAGGCCCGCCAGGTGCTCCAGGCGGCCGGTCCGGTGGCCAGCGCGTCGGCCTCGGTGAGGGCGGCGAGCAGTTCCAGCGTGGCGGTGTCGCGGACGGCGGCGGCGACGGTGCGGATGGTCTCCGGGTCGTCCAGGTCGCGCCGGGTGGCGGTGTCGATGAGCAGCAGGTGGTGGCGGACCAGGACCGCCAGGGTGTCGGTGTCGGCGCGGCCGAAGCCGATCCGGGCGGCGACGTCGCGGACGATGACCTCGCCGGCCTGGCTGTGGTCGCCCGGCCAGCCCTTGCCGATGTCGTGCAGCAGCGCGGCGGTCAGCAGCAGGTCGGGGCGGCCGACGCGGCGGGTGAGCGAGGCGGCCCGCACCGCGGTCTCGACCAGGTGCCGGTCGACGGTGAAGCGGTGCACGGCGTTGCGCTGCGGGCGGCAGCGGACCCGTTCCCAGTCCGGCAGCAGCCGGGTGACCAGCCCCTCGGCCTCCAGCGCCTCCCACACGGGCACGGTGGCCTCGCCGGAGCCGAGCAGCGCCAGCAGGCGCTCGCGGGCCTCGGCGGGCCACGGCACGGGCAGCGGTGCGGCGGCCGCGGCGAGCCGCCGTACCGCGTGCAGCGACAGCGGCAGCCCGGCCTGAGCGGCCGCGGCGGCGGCGCGCAGCGGCAGCACCGGGTCGCGTTCGGGCCGGGCGGTCAGCGCGAGCACCGCCTCGCCCTCCTGCTCGACGACGCCCTCGGCGAGCGGCACCCGCTCGGGTGCGGACTGCGGCAGGGCGGTGCGGCCGAGGCCCAGCAGCCCGCGGCGGCGGGGACGGTTCCTGCGGGCGCGCAGCACCCGGGCGACCTCGCGCCAGGTGACGTCGGAGGCGTAGGCGATGCGGCGGGCGGCCTCGTAGACCTGGCGCAGCAGAGCGTCGGCGTCGAGCAGGCCGAGGGCGGTGGCGACCTGGTCCTGCTCCTGGAGCGCCAGCCGGTCGGTGGCGCGGCCGGTCACCAGGTGCAGGGCGTCGCGGGCGTCCAGCAGGCGGGTGCGGGCCTGCTCCAGGCCCTCGCGGGGGGCGTCGGCGAGCCAGGAGGCGGCGACGGCGCGCAGCGCGGTGGCGTCCCGCAGCCCGCCGCGGGCCTCCTTCAGGTCGGGTTCGAGGAGGTAGGACAGCTCGCCCTGGCGTTCGGCGCGGTCCTGGCACATCTCGTGCAGGGCCGGCAGCCGGGTGGGGGCGTGGTTGCGCCAGTCGGCGAGGACGGCGCTGCGCAGGCCGGACGTCATCGCGGCGTCGCCGGCGATGTGGCGGGCGTCGAGCAGGCCGAGCTGGACCTTGAGGTCCTCGCCCGCGGTCTTCTGCGCCTCGGCCGGGGTGCGCACCGAGTGGTCCAGGGCCAGGCCCTGGTCCCACACCGGGTACCAGATGCGGTCGGCGAGCGCGGCGACCGGGCCGGCGCCGTCGTGCAGGAGCACCAGGTCGAGGTCGCTGCGCGGGGACAGCTCGCCGCGCCCGTACCCGCCGGCCGCCAGCAGCGCCCAGCCGCCGGTGCCCGCGCCCGCGGACTCCGCGGCGGCGCCGGCCAGCGAGGCCAGCCACCGGTCGGTGAGGCCGGCCAGCGCCGCACGGCGCGGCGGCCCGGACACCGCCTCCTCGGTCAGGAGGCGGAGCCGGGCCGCCGCGTAACTGCCGTCCTGCGCATCGACGCTGTCGGTCACTGGGTCTCCAGCACTGGGTGGATGGGGGTCAGGGAACCGACGGTACGTCCGGCCGGCCCGGCTGGTGCGGAGCGCGGGCGGCCGGCGCGGGCTCACAGCGCGTCGGGACCGCGCTCTCCGGTACGGACCCGGACGGCCGTCTCGACCGGCAGGCTCCACACCTTTCCGTCGCCGATCTTGCCCGTCCTGGCGGCCTTGACGACGACCTCGATGAGCTGGTCGGCGTCCGCGTCCTCGACCAGGACCTCGATCCGGACCTTGGGGACGAGGTCGACGGTGTACTCGGCCCCCCGGTAGACCTCGGTGTGGCCGCGCTGGCGGCCGTAGCCGCTGGCCTCGGTGACGGTGAGGCCGTGGACGCCGAAGGCCTGCAGGGCTTCCTTGATCTCGTCGAGCCGGTGCGGCTTCACGACGGCGGTGATGAGCTTCACGCGTCCACCTTCTTGGCCGGGGAGGCGGACGCCTCGCTGCGGGAGCCTGCGTCGGCGGCGCTGCGCGCCCCGCCGACGCCGGCGAAGTCGTAAGCCGTCTCGGCGTGCAGGACCTGGTCCACGCCGGTGATCTCCTCGTCCTCGGTGACCCGGAAGCCCATCACCAGGTCGACGACCTTGGCGAGGACGGCCGCGCACACCAGGGAGTAGCCGAGCACCGCGCCGACGCCGATGAACTGGAGTCCCAGCTGGTGCCAGCCGCCGCCGTAGAACAGGCCCTTGGCGGTCTGGCCGACGCCGCCGGTGGCCAGGAAGCCGATGGACAGCGAGCCGACGATGCCGCCGACCATGTGGACGCCGACGACGTCGAGCGAGTCGTCGTAGCCGAACCGGTACTTCAGGCCCACCGCCGCGGCGCAGATCACGCCGGTGACCAGGCCGAGCAGGAGGGCGCCGAGCGGGGAGAGCGAGCCGCACGCGGGGGTGATGGCGACCAGGCCGGAGACCGCGCCGGAGGCGGCGCCCAGGGTGGTGAAGGAGCCGTGCCGCAGCCGCTCGTAGATCAGCCAGCCGAGCATGGCGGTCGCGGTGGCGACCTGGGTGTTGGTGAAGGCGACCGCGGCGACGCCGTCGGAGCCCAGCCAGGAGCCGGCGTTGAAGCCGAACCAGCCGAACCACAGCAGGCCGCAGCCGAGCATCACCAGGGGCAGGTTGTGCGGCCGCATCGGGTCGCGCTTGAAGCCGTGCCGCTTGCCGATGACCAGGATCACACCGAGCGCCGCGGCGCCGGCGTTGATGTGGACCGCGGTGCCGCCGGCGAAGTCGATGACGCCCTTCTTGAACAGCCACCCGTCGGACGCCCAGACCCAGTGCGCGACCGGGAAGTACACCACGGTCGCCCAGAGCGTGATGAACAGCGCCCAGGCGGTGAACTTCACCCGGTCCGCGAGGGCTCCGCTGATCAGCGCGGGGGTGATGACCGCGAACATCAGCTGGAAGACCGCGAATACGTAGACGGGAATTCCGTATCCGGGCCAGAGCTCGGAGATCCCTATGTGGCGCATCCCGAACCAGTGGGTTCCGCCCAGGAATCCGGAGCCGGAGTCGAAGGCGAAACTGAATCCGTACAGGGTCCACAGGACGGTGATGATGCCGAGGCTGATGAAGCTCATCATCAGCATGTTCAAGGCGCTCTTGACACGCACCATGCCGCCGTAGAAGAAGGCGAGACCGGGGGTCATCACCATCACCAGGGCG
>Ga0123352_10010479_pt1 | contig 14540 bp, 13 predicted proteins | sample TergutLab28metaG_FD_89700 | JGI IMG/M metagenome (GOLD analysis project Ga0123352, IMG submission 89700) | Labiotermes labralis P1 segment gut microbial communities from Petit-Saut dam, French Guiana - Lab288 P1 | ecosystem: Host-associated > Arthropoda: Insects > Digestive system > Gut ... | reverse complement strand
TTTAACACAAGTTTATGTTTGTCTTTGTATTCGGAAACTTTCGATTTTACCTTATCGCTCTTTACTGCTGTTACCATGGTAACCTCCTTATTTTATACTTTTTGAATTTATTGGAAATATTTGATTTTGATTGTAATTTCACAAGCGACCGTCCCCGCTCGCCCGCGTAACTTAATGTTATCTCCTACTGCCAATCCTCTCGCATTTCTAAATTTTCAAAAAGAATTAATTGTTCTGTAAAATCTATTTTATTCTTCAATTCCTCATGGAATGATTTTTTCATAATAGTCATTCGGTGTGGAATTTCTAAAATTTTAGAAGCAGCAATTACCGCTTCACGATTTTTTAAAATGTGTTCGGTTTCAGTATGATGAATCATATGTCCATTTGCCACAAGACCTGTTACCTTTATTTTCGCTTTATTATTTATAGAACGAACAAAGTTTATCATTTTTTCTGGCGTTTCAGCATCCGGCCTAAACATATTAAGTACGCACAAAAACTCATAATCGGTTTCTTTTAGATAATCATAGCAATAGGAAAGCAGGTTAATACCTGGTTCTCCACCTGCTAAGTCCATTATCAAGTTTTTATTTGCTGGAATTGCTGAAAGAAAAGAATAGTTTACCGCTGGCAAGTCTTGCCCTGTGTTGTTGTCTAAATTACCTGCAACTAGTTCAATTCCTAGTTTTTCGAGTAGCTCAACTTTTTCACGAGAGCGGAAAGAAAGATTTACAACGTCCAAATCTGCTAAAACAGTAGGTTTATCCTTGCAAATCTCTTTTGCTAAATGAATACAAAATTCAGTCTTCCCACTTCCATATGGACCAGCTATTATATATGTCATCTTATACTAAACCTTTTGTTCTAATGTTGTTTACATTTGACATAGCAGCAATTCTAGCTTCTGCAATTTCATTTGCAATTTTATAAGTTGGTTTGCCGCTTTCTTTTGCTTTTGTAAGAACGTCTAGCATTCTATCATAAATTTGGTCTATATCTTTTATAGCATTTTCTTCATTGTAGCCTTTTATATTAAGCTCATGGAAAACATTTATAACACCACCAGCATTTGCCAAATAATCTGGAGCGTATAAAATACCTTTTTCATGAAGAGCAGTTCCATCTTCATCTTGATGAGCCAAAACATTGTTTGCAGCACCACAAACTATTTTACATTTAAGTTGTGGTATCGTATCTTTATTTACAGTCGCTCCCATTGCACTAGGTGCATAAATATCACATTCTACTGAGTAGATTTCATCTGGCTTAACTACTTTTGCACCAGTAGATTTTACTACTCTATCTATAAGATCTTGATTTATGTCTGTTATTATAAGGTTCGCACCATCTTCATGTAATAATTCACATAAAACACGACCAACTTCACCAACACCTTGAACTGCTACAGTTCTACCTTTTGTAGATTTTGTTCCATATAAATGCTCACAGCAAGCCTGAATCGCACGGAAAGTTCCACGAGCAGTCTTTGGAGAAGGATTCCCAGAGCGACCTGGCAAGCCCACAACATGCTCCGTTTCTTGGTTTACAATTGAAAGAACAGCTTCACCAGTATTCATATCAGCTGCGGTTATATAACGACCGTGCATACTTTCAATATAGCGACCAAAAGCACGCCAGAAAGATTCAGCTAAAACTGGGTCAGCTTTAATTCTGTTTACATCACCCCATATTACTGTCTTTCCACCACCTAGATTTATTCCAGCCAATGAACTTTTGTAAGTCATCCCTCTTGCTAGTCTCATAGCGTCGTAAATTGCTTCTTCTTCTGTTGCGTAGTTCCAGAAACGACTTCCACCTAGTGCTGGTCCTAAAACAGTGTTGTGAACAGCAGTAACCGCTTTAAGCCCAGACTCCTTGTGATGAAAAAAGTTCACCTGCTCATAAGAATATTGCTCCATGTACTCAAAAATTTTGAAATCTTTCATTTAGTTTAAATCTCCTTTTTTTATATTATTTTTAATCGAAATTATATCCTCTCATAGTTCAAATTGTCATTAAGTTAAGCGGACGAACACAGTTCGCTCCTACAAAAACCAATGAATTTAATCGTAGGGGCGAACTGTGCTCACCTGCAAAACTACATTAGAGTATAATTCCGATTTTTAACTATATATTTTTTCTTCTTCCTCGCCTTTTAAAACTCTTAAAGCGCCTAGGGCTAGAGCTTTTAACTCGTTTTCACCTGGAAACGCTTTTGTTTTAGCGATGAAGCTTACTCGCTTCGCAATTTGTTCTACTACATACTCACTATAGGCAATTCCACCTGTTAAAATAATTCCATCTACTTTGCCTTCTAAAACAGTTGCTAAAAGACCTATTTCCTTTGCGACTTGATAGCAAAAAGCATCTAAAACCAATTTAACTTCTGGCTCTTTCTTTGCTCTTTCCTGTATTTCTATTATATTGTTCGTATCAAAATAAGCTGTAAAACCGCCTCTACCTTTAATCATCAATAAAATTTCTTTTGCAGTATGTTCACCTGAAAAGCAAAGTCTAACTAAATCCCCAGAAGGTAGACCACCAGAACGTTCTGGAGTGAAAGGACCACAACCATCTAAAGCATTATTAGCGTCTACTACTCTTCCTTGCTTATGAGCTCCTGCGGAAACCCCACCACCCATATGAACAACTATAAGATTAGAAGCTTCATATTTTAAACCATTTTCTTTACAAAATTCTCTTGCAGTTGCTTTTTGATTGAGTGCATGGAATATTGAACGTCTTTCTAAAATTGGATGTCCTGAAATTCTTGCTATATCATCGAATTCATCTACCACTACTGGGTCAACTATGAAGGACTTTTTGCCTATTTTATCAGCAATAGCTTTCGAAATAAGACCACCTAAATTTGAAGCATGTTCGCCATAAGTGCCTTCTTTCAAATCTTTAGCCATAGCATCATTTACTAGCCAAGTACCAGAAGTGATAGGCTTCAAGAGTCCACCCATTCCAACAACACCATCAATATCTTCTATATTAATGCCTTTTTCTTTTAGAAAACTTTCTATTATATTCATCCTAAATTCATATTGCTCAGAAACATTTGGGTTTAACTCTTTTACATCGTGACGAAGGGTCTCGTCAAAAATTTGCTCTTCATCTTTAAAATAACCTATTTTTGTAGATGTAGAGCCAGGGTTTACAACTAATATGTTCATTTCTTTTGATGAACCTCCTATAATTAATAAAAATAATCACTTATGGTTTTAAAGGCTGGTCATAAAGCATAGCTTTACTGCTCGCCTATGCAACCTAGTTATTATTTTTATGGTTTTTGCTTTAGCAAAAAAATCACATTTTTCAAAAGACTAGTGATAGTGCTATAGATAAGAGCTTTGATTCGGTTGAATCTGCTCTTGAAGTTAGTATTATTGGTCTCGTAGCTCCTAAAACCACGCCACCTGTTTTGGCATTCGCTAAGAAAGCAAGTGATTTATATAAAATATTTCCGCTTTCGATATTTGGAGCGAATAACAAGTCCGCATCGCCGCCTATTTCCGTTTTAATTCCTTTTATTTCGCAAGCTTCTTTAGAAACTGCGTTGTCTAAAGCAAGGGGTCCTTCTATAGTAGCTTTAGGCAAAAATCCATTTTTATGAGAAGAAACAATTTCTTCATATTCTAGGGTTATAGGCATTTTAGGATCTATTTTTTCTTTTGCTGCTAATAACGCAACTTTTGGAGAAAGTCCGGCAGCGTTTAGAGCTTCTACTGCATTTTGTAGAATTGCCTTCTTTTCTTCTAAATTTGGTGCTATGTTTATAGCTGCATCTGTCATAAATAAAAGTTTATGATAACTAGGAACTTCAAAAGCCGCTAAATGACTAAGCTTTTTATCAGTTCTAATTCCAGTTTCTTTATTAAGAGCAGCCTTTAAAATTATAGATGTATCAACAAGGCCTTTCATTAAGGCACTAGCTTTACCTTCTTTCACCAGTGAAACAGCTATTTCACTAGCCTTTGTCATGTCTTTCTCATCAATAATCTCAAACTTATCTGTAGTAATTTTTTCTTTATCACCAACTAGGATAAAATCAGCAAGTCCTTTTTCATGAGCTAAAAGACAAGCTTCAAGAACATTTTCACAGCTTGCAGCTGCAACGGCTATTTTACTTTTTTTGGAGCTAGCCAGTTTAATTAAATCATCAAAATTTTTCATATTACCCCCTTCCTTAGAGAATTGTTTTAGTAAAAGTGCTTAAAACAACCTTAAACAACTCTCAAATTAGTATAACACATTTACAAAATCTTTGCAAGCTTTTTTTTAAAAAATGTGAAAAAAATATCTATAGTTTTTTTCTGAAGAAAAAGTGCTTTTCTTTTTCCATCCTATAGTCATATTACTGAAAAACAGTAACAGTTGAGTCTGAAATCATCACATTTCAAAATGATTTTCAGACGATGACTGTTGCGATTTTGAAGTTATATTACTATAGCGGCTATTTATAACAAACGTACTTGAAAAACACTTGACAAACAAATTACAATCTGGTAAAATAATATAAAGACCGACCAGCGGTTTAACAATAATTAAATAAAAGGAGGCTGTATAATGCCACGAACAATTAACCCAAAAGCAACAGTAGCTAATATCTTATCTGCTTCCGAAAAACTCTTTCTTGAAAAAGGCTATGAGAAAACAACAGCACAGGAGATTATGGACAGAACAGGGCTATCCAAAGGTACAATTTTTCATCACTTCAAATCTAAAGAGGATATTTTAGCCGCTGTTTTAGATAAACACTGCGATACGACGGTACAGGACATGCACAAATGGCTTTCTGAAATGGAGGGGTTAGCAGCTAAAGAAAAAATAGTTAATTTATTCAATAGGTTTTATGATGATGCCGAAACAACCCCTTTATCTAAAATGGCAGTAACCTCTAGGAGTCCTCGTTTGATTATTGAGGATTTAAGAATGTGGACCAATAAAATCACACCGATAATTACTGAAATCATTAAAAAAGGAGTCCAAGATGGTTCTATCAAAACTGATTTCCCAGAAGAATGTGCACAGCTTTTCAACTTGCTTTTTTGCATATGGTGCGACCCTGTTACACTCGAATGCGATGCAGAGAGTTTACATAAACGTTTGTTATTTATTCAGCATATAATGCGACTTTTGGGAGTAGACATTATAAGTGATGAATTTATAGAAAAGTCTATGAAATTTTCAGAAAATTTATATTAAAGTAATATATATAGTCATATTACTGAAAAACAGTAACAGTTGAGTCTGAAATCATCACGTTTCAAGATGATTTTCAGACGATGACTGTTACGATTTTGAAGTTATATTACTAGTCGATCTACTTAAAAATCAATCAAAAAGAGAGGATATTTTTTATGAGTAATAAAATAAAGAAAAATAGCGTCTGGCTATTAGGAATAATTTTAGTGAGTTATCTCGTTGTCGGTTTTCCGGATGGTGCTTTTACTGTTTCGTGGCTAGGTATATCGGATGATATACATGGAATGACTACAGCACATACAGGATTCATTCTTGTAGCATACTCGGTTACGTATACGTTAGCAGGGGTTATTTTATCATGGCTTACCCGCTTCATGAAGTTGCAAACAGTTTACTTCTGGGGTCTTGTAATAATGGGCTTAGGCTTTATTGGTCTAGCTTTATCTCCAAATTTCACACTAGTACTTACCGCTATAGCTGTCTATGGATTTGGTACTGGAGCAATGGCCTCTAGTATGAACTCATATATGGCTAAGCACTTTACAGCTAGACATAACAACTGGATGCACTGTTTCTGGGGCGGTGGCGCTGCACTTAGTCCTATAATCATGGGGCAGATGATGGCAGTGCTTAGTTGGCGTGCAGGTTACTTTGCTATTACTGGTATTTTAGGAGCAATTGCAATTATATTATTAATCAGTATGTACAAAAAAATATGGATTAATGACGATGATAAAATAGAACAGACCTCTAAAACGACAGTTGTTAAGAAAAGGTATCTTGCAAAAAAGTGGCATCAAGTAGTAGAGATTTTAACGTTCTTCTTTTTGGGTGGAACGGACTATACTCTTGTATTCTTTACAGGGGCGGCGTTAGTAGCACGTGGGCATGAAACTAGCGAAAGCGTTGCGATATTTTCTGCGGTTTACTATGTTTCTATGACTGCTGGACGTATGTTTTTCGGCTGGGCTGCAAAATGGTTGAAAGAAGTTCCGATTATACGTGTTGGTATTGTTATATCAATAGTAGGCATAGGTGTGCTATACTTTACTAGTAACGTTATAGGTATGGCTTTGACTGGATTCGGCTTAGGGCCCCTACTTCCAACTTTGGTAAGTGATACTTCCAACCGTTTCACACCTCGGGTATTATCCAAAATTGTAGGATATGAGCTAGCAGCTTTCGGTGCTGGTATAGCGGTTCTATTCTTTCTTACTAGCCAGATACTACACTTCGTTTCTTATGAAGCACTTTTCCCTTTAGGCTTGGCGTTTGTTGTACTTGTGTTCTTGTGTAATGAAATTTTAGAACATGCTATGAAGATGAATAGTTAAAATAAAAAATAGCCTTTTGAGCAGAAAACTCAAAAGGCTATTTACTATATATTTCTATAAATATATACGAAAAAAACCAAGTGGGCTAACCCCTTTAATTAAAAGGGGTTGTCCGCTTTTTTTGTTCCTTTAAATTTATTCTAAAGCCCCAAACAAATACATATTATCAACATATATTATTTTTGGGGGTCATGATTATGAATGACGATAATAAAAAAATCGTACTGCCAGAAGAGTTACAAAAAGAAATGATGAAGTTTTTTATGAAAACATCAATACCCAGAAAAGCAAGGCAAAAAAGAGAACAAGAAAAATTGAAAGCTCTTTCTGAAAAAGAAGGAGAAGAAAAAAATGAAAACAGCAGTATACGTCAGAGTATCAACTGAGGAGCAAGCCAAAGAGGGCTACTCTATAAGGGGTCAAATTGACAAATTAAAAAGCTATATTCAAATTAAAGATTGGGAATTTTACAAAGTCTATGCAGATGAGGGTTTAAGTGGTAAAAATATAGATGAACGTCCTGCATTAGGTGAACTTATTAATGATATAAAAAGTGGTAAAGTTAATAATGTGCTAGTTTATAAAATTGATAGACTTACCAGAAGTATTAGGGATTTAATTACTTTAAATGATATTTTCCAAGAATATGGCTGCGGTTTTAACTCCATTATGGAAAATATCGACACCAGAACCGCAAGCGGTAGAATGTTTTTAAAGCTTTTAGGAATATTCGCCGAATTTGAAAGAGAAAACCTCATTGAAAGAATAACCCTAGCTTGTGAAAAGAAAGTAAAAGAAGGCTATAGCTTAACCTACTTTATCCAGTCATACGGTTATTACCGAAACAAGGGCGAAAAAGTACAACAGATAAACCAAGAAGAAGCCAAAATAGTTAAAGAAATATTTGAAATGTATGTAAATGCTAGTCTAACATATAATGCAATCGCTAGAAACTTAAACAATAGAGAAATTAAAACTAAAAAAGATACAACTTGGAATGATAGCAGTATTAGAAATATTTTGCAAAATCCTACTTATATTGGCAAGGTTCGCTATAGTTTAAAAGATGAAAAACGCTACTTTGAAGCAGAGGGTAAACATCAACCAATTATAGAAGAAGAACTTTTTTACCAAGCCCAAAATAAAATTGGTAAAATCAAGCGAAAATCACGAACTAAAAGACCGAAGGAAGACCATTACTTTAGTGGTACGCTTTACTGTGGTTCATGCGGCGAAAAATTACAAACCCATGGCATGTATACTAAAAAAGAAAATAGTGAAACAGACGTAAATGCAGGTTATCGTTGTCCGAATGTAAATAAAGGATTATGCAACACTTCAAGATTTGCCCAAATAAAACTTGAACTTGCTTTTCAAGAATACATTAATAATATTGCCGAGATTAATAACCCAGATGAAATAATAACAGCAGAAGAAAACAAACAAGAGCAAATTAATAATTTACTTAAAGAAGAATATGAAAATGCCATATTAAAGCTAGATAAAAGAGAAAAAGACGTAATGAGGTTATACATTAATGAACGCATAGACTTTGAAGAATATGAAGAAATGACAAAGCTATTAAAACAAGAAAAAAATACCTATCAAGCACAATTAACAAAAATCCCGGGAAAATCCAATGAAGAAATTAAGCTTGCCATATCTGATATAATAACGAACTTTAAAGAAAACTGGTTATTACTAAACAATACAGAAAAACAACAATTTATTCAAAATTACATTGACAAAATAACCGCTGTATCAACCAAGGAGAAAGGTTACAAAGTTAAGATATTAAAAGTTGATTTTTACAGTAATTAATAAAAATATGATGATTTTTAAACTATATTGAGTAAATTATATAATTGATTGATAAATAATTGTGAAACCAAACAATTTATTTACAATTTAATTACAAATACAGCATTTCACTTGATTTATCATTTAATAGAAAATATAATTATACCATCAACAAAATTTGTTGAAATAATTATGGAGGTTTTTCATTTTGATGAACAACAAAAATAACAGAAACAGGAAACAAAACCAAAGGGGGCAAATTCTATGAAAGATACCTTTAGCCCTGCAAACACTTTCAAGATTGTTGTTAAATTTTTCTGCAGCTATATGACAAAATGAATTGTTATATAAACATTTTTGTAGTTTAATGCTACAATATATTTTGAAGGAGGCATTATGAAAGACGGTATGTAATAAAATTATTAGGAGGACTTTAATTTTATGCACGAAAGAGATGGTGAAAGAGTAATTAGTACTATTAAAGAACTGGTATCACTAGTAAATACAGTTATAGCATTTCTTTTTCTTATAGTCCCTATTTTATCTTCAATACCCATATATTTATTTACTGATTTAAGCCTTTATGTTATTATACTATTGGTTGTATTATTCACAATAAAATTAATAGCTTTTCTTTTTATATATACTATTTATAAAAAGAAAAAATATAAACATAAATTCTTATATAGAGAAGTAACCTTTAAATATCTAGAAAACAGTTATAGTGTAAACTATGATATGAAAATTATGCCCTATGTAGACAATTTTCGTACTTTAGATTTAAACAGAACTTGCAATACAGTAAAAACTAAAATAAAGTGTTCTAGTCCAAGAAATGCTATAATTGCTAAAATACCAACAACTAATAGTTTTGGTAATTCTCAAATTAATACGGTTGTTTTAGGTAATGAGTATAATAAAAATGATACAATTCATCTCTTACTTGAATCAACAGTTGCAGACGATGTTATATATCCATACTACATTACAGTAGTAGAAAGACCAACAGCAGAACTTAAAATAAAAATAGAGCTTCCATTGGATTTAGAATTTTCTGATGGTAACGGCATATATAATGTATTTGCCAATGGTAATATAACACTCAGAATTGTTAACGCACGGACTAAAAAATCAATTTTAGAAGAAGAGGCACAATTAACTAATGAAAACTCATACGAATGGGAAGTTAATAAAAAACTCATAAAAGTAGGGTATGAATATGAGATTGGATGGAATTTTACAGAAGAAAAACTTGCACAGTTGCAAAAATTAAAGTGACTAATAATGCAAAAAGCAAAAAGATTGTGCAGTTTTTAAAATGCACAATCTTTTTATTTTATATTTTTGCAAGTTCTTTTTCTAACTGGTCTACCAATTCAGCAAAGTTTTGCATTGCTTTTTCAATTGGTTCTTTAGTGGTTAAATCAACACCACATGTTTTCAATAGGTCTACTGAATAACCACTTTTACCTGCTTTAAGCATATTTAAATACCTATCAATTGCCGTTTGTCCTTCACTTTTTATCATTTCATATATAGCAATGGAAGCACAAAAGCTTGTTGCATACTGATATACGTAAAAAGTCATATAAAAATGTGGGATACGAAGCCAACCTAATTCAGCACCATCAGCATATAAAACGCTTGAACCTGTTTCTTTCTTTAGAACATCTAAATAGACATTATTTAAACTATCAAGACTTGCTTTGCCATCTTGAGCCAGTTCATGAGCTTTTTTCTCAAATTCAGCAAAAGTTTTTTGTCTGAAAAGCGTTGAGCGAAAAGCTTCTATTCTTTTACTTAATAAATATACCCGCTTTTTAGGGTCATCAGTATTTTTCATTAAATATTCATGCAAAAGAATTTCATTTAATGTTGAGGCAATTTCAGCTAAAAAAGTAGTGTAATGACTGGTTATGTTCGGTTGAAATTCATGCGAAAAATGGCTATGCAAAGCGTGTCCAAACTCATGGGCAAGGGTAAACATATTATTTATGGTATCGCTCCAGTTCATTAAAATATATGGGTGAACCCCTTGAACCGAAAAGTTATATGCCCCAGAGTATTTACCAGTATTTTCATAAACATCAACCCAACGATTATTAAAACCTTCTTCTACTATTTGGTGATATTCTTCACCTAAAAATTTTAGAGCTTCCGAAACATTTTTAGAAGCTTCTTCATAAGTTACTTTAGTGTCTATGCCATCAATTAGAGGGACATTAGTGTCATAATTATAAAATTCCTCTAAACCTAATTTTTGTTTACGCATTTCATAAAGCTTATGGAGTGGCTTCAAATTTTCATTTATAACATCTATTAAATTACTGTAAATTTCTACTGGGATGTTATCCTTGTCAAGTTTTGCTTCCAAAGAAGAATTATAATTCTTTACCTTGGCATGTATTCGCTCTTGCTTTAAATATTCAATAAAGTTTTGAACTAGCCCCTTTTTTCTAATGGCATATTCCCTAATACTATTTTCAAAAGCGTTTTTTCTTAAAATTCTGTCAGTACTTTCTAAATACTTCGCTAAAGTTCCGTGGGTTAGTTTATGTTTATTGCCTTCACCATCAACAACATCTTGAAAAACAATATCAGCATTGTTCGTCATATTATGGATATTGGAAAATGATGAATTTAATTCGCTAAGGGTGGCAAAAAGTGCTTCTTTCTCAGCACTTAAAGCATGTTTTTGGTTTCTTAAAATATCATGAAAATAATGCTTATAAATTTGTAAATCTTTTTCATTTGTAAATTCTAAAATCTTATCCCCAATTTCTATTAGTTCTGGTTCAATAAAACTAATCGCGGTTGCAAATTCTGTATTGGCTTGTATTGAACTAGAAACAAGGGCTTGATTTTCACTTATTCTTACGTCTTCATCAGCTTGCAAACGAGCATATAAAAAAATTAAGTCAATTTCTTTGTTTAATTTATCTTTTAGCTCTAAACAGCTTTTAAGATTTCCGATATTCTCTAATTTACCTCTAAACTGTTCAAAAGAACCCAGCTCAGAACTAAATTTTTCTATTGTATTTTTCCAATCTTCAAAAGTGGCAAATATATCAGTTAAATTCCATTTATATTGCTCTGGAATTTCTTTACGTTCTACCATGAAATGGCTCTCCTTTCAAAAAATCTTGTTATAAAGCAAGATTTTTTTATTTTTATCACGTCATTGGTGGTATGTCTGGACCTGGTAAGCTAGAGCCACCGAAGGGCTTAAAATTTATTGCCATAATTTTATACCTCCTTAAATTTTTACTTTTTGTATACATAAGTAGAATTAGAAAATTCTACAAAAAAAATCTATAAGGTAATTTTAATTTATTTCCCAAGCCTATTCAAGATAATTTTTAGATTTGTTATAAAAATGTAATAATCAAAATACTACATGAAAAATAATAAATCGACATAAAATTTGGTGTAACCGCATGTGTAACCACTTTACTTGCAAAAAGCACTAAAATTACACTTGTTTTTTACTTTAAATTAAAGTCTTAAAGGCATTTTTTAGTTTATAAGATAATGCTTAATATATAAATATTTATATTTATATATTAATGAAAAGGAGCATTTAAAAGCCGTAACGCATATCTTACTAACATGATGAAATATGAATTACTTGAGAAATACCGGGATTGTTTAGAAACATTTCTTTCTGTAGAAACGGCAAGGGTTTATAAAAATCGGCTTGACTACCTTTTAACTGATGGCAGTAACATAAATCCCATTAAAGATTTTGATATTAATAAAGTGCTTCTAAATCTATCAAAGATGAAATATAAGAATTATTTTTCTCAAGCTAAAAACGCTTTATTATATTTTTGCCATTGGCAAAAAATATTACTAAGTAAAGAAGTTTATGAAACTATCAAAGACTTAGAAAGTAAAACCATCAAAAAAAATCGTAAAATGCCAGTTATGGAAATGAAAAAAATTGAAAATACCATCAACCACTTAAAAAATCAAAAGTTGAAACTTTCTTTTCAAACCATGCTTAAAACTGGTTTAAGGGTCTCAGAACTTGCAAACATAACGCCGAATAACTGTACTATAGAAAAAACAAAAATAAACATCTATTTTATTTGTAAAGGTAGTAAATTTGAAAATATAACCATCAAAAAAGAAGATGATACCGTTTTCTTTGAAAGATTGCTAAAGCTAATTAGTGATACTAAAAAAGGTAAAAGAATCTTTTATAGTGCTAACTATTTACAACAAAAAGCCAAGGATTATAATTTTCAATGCCACGACTTAAGACGTGCTTTTGCCAAAATTGAATATAAAAAAACTAAATCTAAAAAAGCGGTAGCCGAAAAATTAAAACATCAAAGCATTACAACGACGGATATTTATTTAAACAGCAATGTAAAAATTGAAGGAGATTAGAAAAATTAAAAATATGCCTTTTTCTACAACTATTGAAGTTGTTACAAATGAGTTTATAAGTATTGTGGATTATTTAGTTAAAACTAAGGCAAGCGAAAATAACCGCCTAATATTAGAAAAAGAACTTTTTAAGAAACTTTTAGAAAAAAATGCTTATTTGAAATTTAGTGAAAAAACCAAAATCTATAAGCAATTAAATTTTATTATTCATGATAAAAATAGTTATACTTTGCCTTACAAATGCAAAGAAACTAAAAAAACTGTCCGCAAAGTAGTTATTAATCTTGAAACATACAAATTAATTAAGCACTTAGCAAAAAACATCATAACCTAAATTTGGAGGTTTTTTTAAATGATAAAAAATCAAGATGAAGGAATAGCCTTCAAAATAATGTATTTTATTTCCTTTGCTTTTTTCTATACTCTAAGAAATGGCATATATGAACCTTGCAAAAGGCACAAATTTTTAATAGTGCTATACCTTGGCTTATTTATATTCGGCTTTGTTTTCCCTGTTTTATTCGTTCTATTACTAGGGGTTGCTTGCTCTATTAGTCTTTATTGTTATATTATGACTTATAAAGAAAGACAAAAGGAAAAATATTTTAACAATCTGTTTGCAGAGATTAAGTTTTTTTCAGAAAGTGGTGAAGTACCACGGTATAAATTTAGTGAGAAAATCTCACCATTAGCCAGTAAAATTGTTTTTAACTCTTGTATACCAGTTTCACATTGGCAAAAGAAAAAAGATATATTGCAAAGTTACTTAAATGCTAAAATTATCAAAATAGAAAATAGTGAAAATAACTACCGCCTTATACACTTAATTTTGCAAGATGAAGCTATGCCAAGTCATATTAATTGGCAAGATAGCTATTTTAATGAAAATGACAACATATTTAATATTGGTCTTTCTTATGCTGGAATTACCTCATTAGATTTAAAGAATTATCCGCATGCCTTTATTGCAGGTGAAACTGGAAGCGGAAAATCAAATATATTAAAATGCCTTATCTATCAAGCCTTAGTAAAAAATTATGACATAGTATTAATCGACTTTAAAAGGGGCGTATCATTTGCCGAATTTAATGAACATATAGAAATAGCTTACGAATATGAAACAGCTTTAAAAATATTTCAAGAAATGACCCAAGAAACCAAGCAAAGACTAGATTTATTTAGAGCAATGAGCGTGGATAGTATAAACGACTATAATAATATAACTGGTGAAGGACTGCCAAGGAAAATAATTTTTATTGATGAGGTAGCAGAACTTTTAAAAACCAGAGATAAGGAAATATCTAAACTTTTATACGAAAGCTTAGAAACACTTACCCGAATCAGTAGAGCGGTGGGAATTAGCTTAATTATGGGTATTCAAAGACCAGACTCAACAATTATCAACGGACAAATTAAAAGTAATGTACCCTTTAGAATCTGTGGTCGCTTTGTCGATATTGAACCAAGCAGAATTATGCTAGGTGATACCATTGCAAGCACTTTGCCAAATATAAAAGGTCGCTTTATAATTAAGGGTGATACACTTGAAGAAGTGCAAAGTTTCTACTTTGATAAACGTATACTTTATAATTTACCCGTAAAAGCTAAAAAAGAAGCGTTAGCAGAAGTTTTAATAGAAGAAGCAGTAGATGACACCTTAAGAGAAGAAACAGCTTTAAAAAGTGAAAACAAGCTAGATTTTGATTTTAGTGATATAGAGCTATAATACTAAAAGGCATATTTTTCTAAAAGTGTGCCTTTTTTAGTGGCTATTTAAACCATATTCTTTTTCGGCAA
>Ga0123352_10010478_pt1 | contig 14540 bp, 8 predicted proteins | sample TergutLab28metaG_FD_89700 | JGI IMG/M metagenome (GOLD analysis project Ga0123352, IMG submission 89700) | Labiotermes labralis P1 segment gut microbial communities from Petit-Saut dam, French Guiana - Lab288 P1 | ecosystem: Host-associated > Arthropoda: Insects > Digestive system > Gut ... | reverse complement strand
TTGCCCGAAACATGTTGAGCAACTTGTAAAGGAGAAATAAAGGATAACACAAAAGTGACATCTAGTTGGTTTCTTATCCACACTGAATTATGATGCATGGTCAACCACACATTAGATTGACATAACCTTGTTTTTCCTTACCTTCTCCAGTCAAGTACATCTTGGAAGGGCATAACAAGTGAGTCTGCACACATGACAGGAATGCAACCAGCTGCAAGAGCTTCTAACAATGTGGGCTGTCCAAGTCTCGCCCCTCGAATGACTAAACAAAACTTGGCACGCTGTAAAGAAGAAATATCAAGTGCCTATATACAATTCAAATGCACGCACCTATTAATATCGTCACAACTTAACATGTGAAACATCTTTAAAGGGAAGAGATTTTTTAGGAGGCCTGGGCACAGATGGGGATACATTAAACAAACAGGGTGTAAGGATGTGGTCTGCATTCACCTGACTTGACAAGGACCAACGATGGGCTGTTATAATAGTGATAATGAATGTTCAGGTTTCACAAAAGGTGAGAAATTTCTTGAATGGCTCTGCAACTATCAGCTTAAAAAAAAGGACTATGCTCCATGAAGTTAATTGCAAATATATATATATATATAATGTGACCAGACAAATTCATAGAACACAAAAACAAAGGCGACGTTCCTCCACTGTATCGTCACAAATAATTTCTCTAACATCCATTCTCATAATGCTCCATCCATACTTTTCTCAGTGTTCTGAACTGAACACATTACTACATTTCCCTACCAAAAGTGTTACATGCATTTCACTTTACTCCCATTTCAACTATTTTAACCTTTTATTATTTGTTGGAAGCCTTCCACAACCAACGTTAAAAATTTACCACCACAGTATGATAATGTGCCGAATTTTATATTGCTGCACATTTATGTCCCCTGAAATTTCCTAACAGTTCATGTATAACAAACATGACAGGAGTTTTATATCCTTCCACACCAAAGAACCTACCTTTTTCTCAGTTTTTAAACAAATTAATTCACGTTAATAGAAATGAGACTGTAAATAAAAAGCATGGGAAACAGCTAAGCTAGTTGAGGATTCTAATCTTTTGAGACATGATGCAGTGTTGCATAAATGATTCCAACATTTCCAGGGATCAATGGTCTTGGATTACTCTTCATTACCAACCTGATCCTTCACACCATGACACAATGTCACATTCCAGAAGACTTAAAAGGATCAGGTAGTCTGGGCCTTGAAGATGGGACTAACAGGTCGTCCCAGTTACCAACTACCAATCTAGTCTGCATAACATCCCAGAAGAATGAAGACCTCAAGCCTGTAATGATTTTTAAAGGAGTCTCAGCCCCGCACAACCCTCAAGCCTAACGGTTTATATAGCGACAAGCCCATAAGAAAGTAAAACAGAACTGTGGAACTGACGAAGAACATGGAAGAATTAAAATTAGAGTCTTATGGGATATTATAGCATGAAGTTGGTGACATATACTGCTTCTATCTTCACAGTGATACCAACCTACTGAGCTAAACTGTGTCACAAATGTCACAGCCACAAAAACTGCATGACACTTAATTTTGAAGTTAAACATACAGTTTGTATGATATGACATATTCATTTTACCTGCAGTACATGTGGGTAATGAAACACTTCCCTGCCGCGACATCTCAAAGTGTAGTTTCCCTGATGACTCCCAGTGCATGTTTCAAGCAACAGCAGTTCTGAGTGCTCCTGTGCAAGATGCCACAACTCTCTCTCATATTCAGGATGCAGATTGATCTGACTAGATACAACCAACCATGGTCTAGAACAAGAAAGTGAGATTGTCACAATTTACTTCATGAACTGGTAGGACCAAACATAGAGACCCCACAATGTTTGTGCAAGACTATTTATGGTACCTTGCAAACTTGTGATGAGTATCTGGCGTAAGTTGTGCCACCAACGGACTATAGACAGGCAAGGAGACATCAAAACCCAACCTGTATGTCCAGGAGGAGAAGCCAGCTCCTGCCACAATGGCATGCCCTATTGACAGCTCTACCACAGTGCTATAGTCTGGAACTGCACCAGGTACCATGTTGAATATCAAATGGTTCTCCCCTTCCTTCCAGCTGTACAAACACAAAAAACATTGCTGTTACTACAAATTTCCATATGAGGATTTAGCTGCAAGTTATCACAGTGGTGACAACAAAAATTACCGTCACCTGGGATGGAATACCACACTGTCTGGTACAATATGGAACATGCTGCCTCACATTCAAGGTGCGACATGCCTCGTGACAGTAAGATGTGATCTTTTAATGTAGTTTTATTTTACGACACTGTTACTAGCTTCGATTTCATTGAAGGATGAATGAATTGGAAAGGATGTGCAAGGAAGTGGTAGTGGCCAAATTTAAGGCATTATACCACAATCTGAGTGAAGGGACTGAGATTTGAACCTGGGACTTCTGAAGCTGGTGTGATATCTACCTGATCACAGCACATTCAACAGACTGCAGAATTATTTAAGTGCAAGTAAAATAGGGCAACTGGACACAACAATTGGTGTACCAACACTAACAGTCTTGAGGGTATTTGTCATGGACTCCTGAGATAAATGATGTTTACAGTGTGTGCATTTCACAAATGCGGAAAATGTGGGGAACACATCTATGGAAAGAGTTTGGCAAAAAAAGGATTAATTAACATGCACTACCTTAGTTAAAAACAATACAGCATGATAATATTAAAGAGGATGAGATGGGCATGGCATGTGAAGTCACATGTGCACGAAATTTTAGCAACAAATCTTGGTGGCAATGACCATTCGGTAGACCCATATGTAAATGGTGGTACATTATTCCAACAGACCATAAGGAAAGAGAATGGTTCAATTGGTTCAGGAGAGGGACCAATGGTGGGCTCTTGTAAACATCATAATGAACATTCAAACTGCATAAAATGCATAGTTTCTTACTATACTTACTATGGTAAAGATGCCAAAGCTTCAGACGTTTCCATGACCCTAAAACGGTTCTGATTTAGTGTGTCAATTGAAGGTACAAGGATGCATGCTTCTTCTGGATTTGGTGTATAATACTTGCTTTCTAAGATTGTTTGAAGGATGAAATAGAACTCTCGTGACATCTGACCTCCCACTGGAATGTCTCGCTCATCCACATATTTTCTCACGGGATAAACATACACTTGTATCTTACTACTACCTGTATGGCCACATCTGTATACATTAAAACAGTCATAGTAACTACAGTGAGGATTTCTTCCTTCAGAAAGTGGAGCATTAGTTGCAATTACAACTTCTGGTACCCTATCAAGATCATCCAGTGAAATGTGCTGATAAACTTTTCCATGTCCTTCATACACACCAGTTGGCAAGTAATGAATTACTGCAACAATTGCAAGAGAGAGCAACAAAATGACAAACAGCCCTAAGAAGAAATGTCTGTAGCGATTAAGAAGTGGCCCTGGCTTGAGGGCCATTTTTGATGTCATTATTGGTGTTGAAGTTTCATTTCTTCAAAATCTTGGCAGTTCCTGTAAGACAACAGAACATACACTTACTAAACTGTGAAAGGCAAATTCTTACATGTTAAGCAGTTTCGCCTCACCTCATTTTACTGGTATAGTTTACGCAGGTGATTAAGTTACATGTGTGGCAACATAATGCATTCTGACTTCTTGAAGCTAATAATTTTATAAAAGTTTTTATGTATTATCACTGGGTAAGCTACATTTAACATTACTTCAATAAAGATAACACATACTAATCCAGCTCCTTAACTCAGTCATTTCTTAACACATCAAGTTATGTGATTCATCACACCAATTACTTACACCAATAACTGCACTGAAGGAAAATATAATATTGACAACTGTTTTCCTTCTTTTTGTTTCTTACGCCAATCCAACCTAGTGTGAACCACGAGCCCACAAAAAAATTATACTTAAAGATAAGCTCACTTATAATATGAGATCATTCTGATGGTCTCAACAAACTATAAAGTATCTGAAGCAAACATTTCTCAGTCCTCTCCTGGGCCACTTTACATACCAGTAAATCAAAGAATACCTTTCCCATCTTGGTACCCGTGAACAGTTCAACTTTTAATTACATAACCCTACCTTAATCCTAACTAATACTTTTCATTCTGCTTCAGAGACTACAGAACTGTTGGACAAGGCACAAAGACACACACATACGCGAAGTCGTCCAATAAATAATGAAGATTTGCTGTATGTGACTGTTACACCGCCTTCGTGTAATTTACTCACAGTTAAACGAAATGTATAACAGAAGCAGTGACATATTCATTACAAATACAACAACAAACGTACAAAATTACCTCTCCTACTTCACGTCATTAATTACAAATTCACCGTGAGCAAAATCGCATTCCCTTCATTTATGATATACATTTACGTCGTACATGAGAATATTACACTCTAATATCACTCCATCTTCCAGCGCCCAACCTACACTAATGCCTCCTATTCCAACATTCTATAATCCATGACCGTACCGTCACGAAGTGGTCATGAACAATTATTACATAATAATTACACCTGACATGTGCCTCAGCATCCTCTCCAGCTCGAGGTCAACACCACGGAGATGATCTGTGGGGATACTTTGACCGCGTTGTGGACTCTTTAACATACGACCATACAACTTTAGATAATCCGTGGTATGGAGGGCATTCAGGAGCTATTATAATCTTTGACTTGTATGAATCCAGAAAAACTGAACTTACAAATGTCCATATAAATTAACAATTTAAATTAATTTATGTGATTTTTATAATAAAAGTCTTGTTTAAAAAGTTTCTATTATCCTAATAATTTCATATTTAGGCAAAAAAATGCAGTGCCGCTGGGTTAGAGACTGCTGTCGTATCCATGCATTGCCCTATTTCCTGTTCCTGAATGTCGGTTCTGTCGATCGGTATGGTGTAATGTATGTAAGGTGGGTAGTCGTATTTGCGAATTTAGTAACATATTTGATTGTGTTGTGGTTGCTTCTTACGTGTTCATACCTAATTTTATATCTCATTTTATAGTTGTTTGTGAGGTAAATGCAATGCAATTTTAATTCTAATGCACAGTACACATCGTGCTGCCAGCACGTGTCATTGAGTGAATTTTGTAAATGTAATGCATTTGCTTTTACGTTATCTCGTAGGAGTGTGTAGTTGTATAACATTCAGCTACACGTTTCCCACAGTTTAAAATTATTTGTCGATTTATTTTTCATTCAGATTTGGGTATTGGCGGTTTTTGGAGGGTGTGTTGCAGGATTGATACGGCTTTGATCATTTAAAACAGAAGAGAGTGAAATTTAATGTGAGGAGGATACGTCGTCTGATATCAGGTAAGCCAGAGTGTTACTAATTATTTTAAATATATTTTTACAGTTTTTATAGAATTAGTTATAACCGATATGCCCAAATCTGAATGCATTAGGTTTCAAATGTGCCACAATCTATGAAGTGCATTGGAAGCAAAGCTGTTCAAGACGTTCTTAATTTTTCAGGTAGCGTAGTAAAGTCACCATGCCACAGAACGAGTATATTGAGCGCCACCGTAAGTTGTACGGCTATCGGTTGGATTACCATGAACGCAAAAGGAAAAAAGAGGCTCGCCAGCCTCATAAACTGGCTGAGAAAGCTAAAAAGCTTCGAGGATTGAAAGCCAAAATGTTCAACAAGCAACGCAGATCGGAGAAGATTCAGATGAAGAAGAAAATCAAAATGCATGAGGAAAAACTTGTCAAGAAGAACAATGAAAAAGTGGCAGAAGGTGCATTACCTGTATACCTCTTAGATCGAGATGTTCAGTCTCGTGCCAAAGTACTTTCAAACATGATAAAACAGAAGAGGAAAGAAAAAGCTGGGAAATGGGATGTCCCTATTCCAAAAGTTAAAGCACAAGCTGATTCTGAAGTTTTCAGGGTTCTGCGGAGTGGAAAGTCCCGGCGTAAGGCTTGGAAGAGAATGGTGACCAAAGTAACTTTTGTTGGTGAAGGCTTTACACGTAAACCACCAAAGTTTGAACGTTTCATTCGACCAATGGCATTGAGATTCAAGAAGGCACATGTTACCCATCCAGAGCTGAAAGCCACATTCTGTTTACCAATCATTGGGGTGAAGAAAAACCCTAGCTCTCCCATGTATACATCTTTAGGGGTAATTACTAAAGGCACAATCATTGAAGTGAATGTCAGCGAATTGGGTCTTGTCACACAAGCGGGTAAAGTAGTGTGGGGAAAGTATGCGCAGGTTACCAACAATCCAGAGAATGATGGGTGCATTAATGCAGTGTTACTTGTGTGATGTTTCTGAATTGTGGATAGTCAGGTTTTGCACTGAAAATGTGTTGAAATGTATCATTGCTATTTGTATGTGCTGGAAAATAATAAAATTGAAATAATGGCATATATTGTTTAATTCATTCCCTGAATTCACTATCCTCTTGTAAGGCTGATGAAAGTGTCAGGTCGGGACTTGTGTATGCAGCTCTCAGTGGTTTGCTGTTCATGGTTAGGACATTGCTTTAGGCAGGTTGAATTTACCCTGTTCGATGGCACAGATAATCAATCATACATAATGTGTGTTTTTCTGCTATTCATCTGTACAGTCCAAACTTTTTGATGGGATGCTGTGACCGTGTGAAAAATGTACTGTGTGGTGCATTATTTGAAGGAGAATTAAAAATGTATTGGCCAAATGGTCATTATGGAATGGAGTCATTAGTAATTGTGATAGAACTGTTGCAAGATGTCTAAGCTTCAAATTACTAGTGGCATTAGTTACAATGGATTAACATCTCACATTAATCATCAATCATTCAGTTACTAATAATGCTTGGAGATGGACAGCGGATTGCTTTTCTTTACAAGTTTTGATAATAAGTCACTTTGAAACAAATTGTGAGAAAGATTTTGTTCACAGTACTTTCCATTTAGGCAGTACAGACTTAAGCAATTGATGATGGCAGGGGTTGTGGTGTGACAGTAGCATGTCACAGAAACCTCTGGAGATTCTTGTAATTTCTTCACTGAATATTATGCACAGAAATTTGAATCTAGATGACATAAGGTCAAGTTTCATAATCACTTGGTCAAAAAATGCAAATAATTTGATTCATTTAATTTCCTGTTTTGTGTGCTGACTCAGCAGCCCCTTGGCCAGTTACAAAGTAGGATATAAATGACCACCAGTCATATGAGGGTCCACCTTAGCATTTGCATTAGATCTTCATTAGAGGTACACAAATCCCAGGTGCCATGTCACCATTGCTGTCTAAATTCTGTATGGTGGGTCCTAGTATTGCAGGTCTTCAGTATGGAACTCGCTTTGTGTTACCCTGTAATTTTGAATTGGCTTCAAGGTGACTGGAAAATTGTGCACCGCGATCTTAAGTGACGAGACTTTTCCTGGAGGGGAACATTTGTATTTAATCCCATTCATATCTTTGAAACTTTCACAGAATGGTTAATTACCTTATTGGTAATGGTAACAAATTATATACAGTATGGTTGCATTTTATGTGTGGGATGTGTTCCTGAAGATCGCGCATATTTGAAGAGTAATTTTTCCAAAAGAATAAATGTAAAGTGGAAGGAATGTGGTTTCAAAAGCACATAAATCTGCAACCATTTTAGCATGTGGTTGCTTTTGAGCACACTTCAAACACACTATAAATAAATGAGGAGTAAAAGTTAATTTGGCAATTAATTTTATTTATCAATGCAGAACACTGCCTGAAAAAATCAGAAATATCGTATCCTGACAACATGAACAGGAGGTTGCAGCAGGCACCTAATTGTGTTGTAATCTCCCCCACTTATTTCATTTATTATTTTATTTACATTACATCATACAGTGTCCATAATGTGAGACTTTGTTAATATTCTTAAATTTGACGTTCAGGTGACCGTGCATAATGATAAATTCTTATAATAAAACCAACTAGATGCACTCATTTCTCAAATTTTATTTTTGGAATAAAACTACATGTTTCATACAGTTACTTTGTCCATCATCAGGAGTTTTTCACTGTACACACAGCAATGGTATATGTCATACAGGTCTGCTTGCAAGCTGTATGACATATACCATTGCTGTGTGTACAGTGAAAAACTCCTGATGATGGACAGGGAACTGTCTGAAACATGTAGAGTTTTATTCCAAAAATAAATTTGAGAAATTAGTGCATCTAGTTGGTTTTATTATAAGAAGTAATCTTAAATAGCACTATTTCAGATTTGCATAAATTGCAACCAGACTGTTATGTAGGATCAGGGCTGCTTATGTATGTTCTAATAATGTCAGAATTCCAACCAGAAGTTTACTGTGCCATTGCCAGATGGAATGGCTTTAACATAGCAACCATGTTCACATTGTTGTTCATTTGTACCACTGTGTTCCTTGTGTTGGGCAAAAATGATTAAGTTTTTATCTTTGTTCATATTTATTCTGTTACTGCTTTATGTGCAGGTAAGCAGACATCAGGATGCAGATATTTGTGAAGACACTTACAGGGAAGACCATCACTTTAGAGGTCGAGTCTTCTGATACTATTGAAAATGTGAAATCTAAGATTCAAGACAAAGAAGGTGTGTTGGTGTGTTTTTAGGATAAGGATGAAATAAATTCCCTGATTCTGAAATTTTTTACATAACCATACCATTTACCTGAGTATAGTGTCATCATGTACATAAGACAGCTACTTCATAGTCTTCAGTTTTCAAGAAAATAAATACACAATGTGTTTTACTCTGTGCATGATTGTAAGGTGACCCCCCTCCATTTTACAGATGATGAATTATGAAAACAATTCTCACTTTATATTGGGGTACATGCAGTATATCCTGTTTCCCTAAATATGAAACATTGCTTTCACCATTTCCCTTCTGTGATAGCAACAAGTGGTCATGTTGAAATTTTTCTTCAGACCTGTTTTTTGTATGCCAGATTTTATAGAGCTTTTGACAGCTATGTTTTGGTACCAAGTTGGTGCACCACACTATGCCAAATACAGTATTTGTAGACACTTCACTGACCTCGTACAGGTGAAGAACAATATTCATACAAAAGATTAATGTTATTACTGTATGGTTACATGTAACATGTTTACAGAAATATGGTATGGCATTGACATGAGCCTTTGGGATTTTGTTTAGCAAAGATACGAGTACCAGCCTTTGTTAGTACTTTATTTCTCAACATGTATGTAGGTATCCCACCTGACCAGCAGCGCCTGATTTTTGCTGGAAAGCAACTTGAAGATGGCCGAACTTTGTCTGACTACAATATTCAAAAGGAGTCTACACTTCACCTGGTGCTTCGCCTACGGGGAGGAGCAAAGAAACGCAAGAAGAAGAATTACTCAACACCTAAGAAAATCAAGCACAAGAAGAAGAAAGTCAAGCTTGCTGTGCTGAAGTACTACAAGGTAACAAGTGGATGTGTGCGAGTCCCACTGAGAATATTGCCTTGATTATATGTACCCATTGGCTTTCGTTTTCGTAAATTACTGACGCAGGTTTTGTAGCATGGCAGTTGAGATTTGGTCTGTGTGTCACGTGTGCATTGTCACTGATTTAAACTTTGTTGGTCATGTGTAACACTGATGTAACGGCACTGTCATGCAACCCCAGGTAGCCAGGTACAGCATTTTTAGGCACGTTCGCAAAATTGCGAAAAGCAGCTCTTAGCCTTGTAACTTCTGTCTGTCCATGTGCAACAAATCTACCCCTACTGTATGGATTTTCATGAAATTTGAAATTTTAGTATTTTTCAAAAATATGTCAGGAGAACTTTAGTTTCATTAGAATCTGACAATAATGGATACTTCACATGAAGACCTATGTACATGTATGTTATCTCGCTCAGTTCTTCTTAGCATGAGATGTTTCAGACAAAATTTGTAGAGCAAATCAAAACACGTGTTTTATGCTGAATAACATTTTTCTGAAAACTGGGTCGTTAATGAGATAATGCGGAAAAATGCCAGACAGGCCACAGATTACAATTTATAATATGGCACATGAACTTTGCATGCTGGATAGCTAAAGCTACAGACACACACTGAAAATATATAATACTGATCACTTTTTCACAGCAACAGTGATTTTGCGAATGCACCTCAGGGCTGTCTGGATTTATAATAAAAAACCAGAATCCTTGAGTTAAATCATGGCCACCAGTCCTATAGTACCACAGCAATTAATCTCCCAGGTGATGAACATTAATATATGCATACCAGTACAGCTGATGCACCTTGTTTAGGTGGATGAAAATGGGAAGATCCATCGTCTGCGACGAGAGTGCCCATCTGAACAGTGTGGTGCTGGGGTCTTTATGGCTGCCATGGCAGACAGGCATTACTGTGGGAAATGCGGTTACACCCTGGTGTTCAGCAAACCTGAAGACAAGTGAAATCATGTTGTGTACTACTTTGGACTCTAATAAAGTGATTAACAGTTTGTAATGTTCTGTGACCAATTCATATACATCCCCACTTAAACCTGATCCTGCATTGGGCTGTGCTTCCACCCCCTGCCAATTTGGGTATTTTGTAGTATATAAAATTATTTTTGCATATACTGACTGTCATTATAATCAGTTAATTTGTGTCTGTGCCAATAAATACAATCATATTAGTAGTTTTCTGGGACCAAAAATTTTGAACAGTGCAAGAGGAAACATTTGTTGAAAAATTACATTATTCGTAAAATTTTCTAATAAAATAAAGTTGTTGGTAGATTCTGAAAATTTATATGGAAAAGTCAGCAATGTTGAGAGCTGAAGTACTGGGCAGAATAGACGTGAATTGTGGGTTTCTGACAGCAGTGTATTACACATTCATCTGTTTGGTATTTGATAAGAACACATTTCAGAAATGTTATTGTCCTAGTAGTTGGTGAAAGGGTAGGAGGTACCTACTGCTTGCGGTCTGATGATAGCAGCTATTCTTGATCACTGGCCCAGAAAAAAGAATATATATATATATTTCAGCCATATAGTACAATTTGTAGACTTGGTAGCACACATAAGCCGTTATACTGTTGGTACAGAGAAATGTTTGATTTTCAAGTGTTGCAAGAATGTTTTATTTTTTACAATGACTCCAGTGATATAGAAGATAAAAGCATTGACACTACCTTCTCATAACCTTCGGCACCAGGCGGAAGCAAGTGGCCAGCTTCATGCACAAGTCACTTCATCCCCAGAGAGAGCCCCTGCTACCCACTGGTAGTCAGCGTGGGCCCCGGGACTGTTCTATACGCTGGAGAAAGATAAATGTCTAGTTGTCAGAGCTGAATCCCAGGATTGTGTGAACATTCAGGCACCATAAATTGCTGGGAATTTCTTGACTATTAAGGAACTGCTAGTTTCCCAAGAATAATTCTGTTCCACAGCCTAAGACCCCAAAAATGAATGGATAGAAATGTGGGTGGATCTCGGCCATGCTGGGTGTGGCATTGTAGAGAAAAATGAATAGTGATTTGTTGAAACAGGAGTAAGTACGTGATTGCGTTCCCATGCCTACTGTCAGAACACTTGCAGGATTAAATTTAACACAATCTGACAGATGACCATGCTGGACATAACAGTGCACATCAGAAAATCTGGATACAACAGATACTGCAGAATTATGTATATATATATATATATATATATATATATATCAAACTGAGCAGTTGGATATGGTGGTAACACTGCTGACTTGTATTCAGGAGGTGCTGTGTTTGAATCATGGCTGTGCCCAATTTTCATGAGTACAAATTTTGTATTTTCTTCAGTCACTACAGGTCACAGTAGCTTTGAAGTTAAGTCACAACTCCTTTCATGCCCTTTTCCAGTTCATTATTCACTATTCACCCAACCATTTGATGCTAAGCAGTTTGGGCAACATACAGCATCAATAAATAAACCACATATAGATAATAAATGCCCAGGTCACTGAATTGTTCAGGTAGTTGAAATAAAGGTAAGTGTTCTGAGCATGTAGCAAGGATCAGAAACGCAAAAAATGGTTATATGGTTTTCACTTGGAATTTATAGAAGTGGGTATGTGAATTATTGAATTACCAGTATGTTTTTGACAAGTATGGTAACGAATTCTGTGCTGTCACAATCAAAGGCTTAATTATAACTCTCAACTGGTTCTATTCATGATATATTTACATACAATAAATCAAATTCAGTAGATGCATAATAACATATAACATTACAGCATGCGACATAATTTAAACATAATATGCTCTGCATCATAACACCAAATAAATTTCCGTTTTCAAGTTACATTACTGCGTGAATTTACATCATAACATCATACACTTGTGTGCGCGATATGTGTCAGCTTTTAAGAACGTGCAATCCAGTCATGATTACTTCAGGTGAACATGTGAAAAGGATTAAATGAGGACAGAAGCAGACAGTCCCTTTCTCCATTAAGCCATATATTGGAACTGGAATTGAAGCCATTGTTAGTTAAAAGGTATGTTAGGATGCAGAATCATGTAGTTTGGTACACAGATTCTGCCAAAACATTGGTACTTATGTATAAAACTATGCATTGCCATGTCTCAGACCATGGTAACCATTGTGACAAATTAAAATCTTGTTTAAATTCCTCCAGCTGTTATGTTGCACTCAGAGTAAATTAGCAGTAACTCAATTAATGTGTTACATTTGACAACTTGCATTAAGGCTTGTACGTATCAAAATGAGAAAATTATACAATTCCTCCTGCACAGAGTCTGTGACTAGATGAATGACCGAAGGTTTCACAGAAGCTGAAAAGGAATGCAATGCAAGAGTTTTCTGCCTTATTTCTAAATTTCTCATAGCATGAATGCTGATATCTTAGATAATAAGTTTCTTAATTCAGTTATAAACACAAATGTGCACATGCATGTCTGCACATGTGCACACACACAAGCAAAGTGTTTTAAAACTAATGTCATTTCAGGAGGGATTACAACGCCTTGATTCCTGATCCAATACTTATAAACAAACACAATAAATGTACAAAAACTGAATTCAAATTTTGTGCAGTCGTGACACTGTGCATATTTTAGTGATTCTAATATTATAAAGCTAAATTAATATTCTGCTAATGTGTTATGACACCACGTAAGCTGGCAGGTGATTACAAATGTTTCTGAGAATCATTTTGCCCACATCTTCTATCATGAAGATGGAGGAAGTATGTTCTCCTAACATACCGGGGTGCTGATAAGTCCTTAGCCCGACCAGAAAGGAAGCAAGCTCGGAAGCCTGTCAGGGACACGTGCGATTTCAACAACACCGAGACGCGAACTGTCATCAAGTTCTTTTTCCTGCAAGGCAAGGCACCAAAGGAAATTCACACCATTCTGACAGAAACATTAGCTTGTTTCCTTCCTGGTCGGGCTAAGGACTTATCAGCATCCCTGTACATTTCCTGTTCACCAATCCTGCCACCTCTGACTACCTTTTGCCTCCTCACATGTATGAATCTGACTAGCCACCTTCCTTGCAACCTGAGTACATCCATCCCTTGCACATTCTGATCCTGAAGATGGAGGCATATTCCTCTGAAACACATACCTACAGGACTATATGGAATCGAACACCAGAAGTCCACGAACTGAAAGTAGGTCAGTGTTGTTTAATTTACATGTAATTACTCTCAATAGTGTGTGAAAATACAATGAGAGTGTAGTGGTTATTGCAGCACATGTACATGCATAATTAACTGTAGTAACTGTTAAGTGTTAACTAGTATTTAATCCTTCAATTCCTCAAATTCTGTCAGCCTCGGTGCACCACAATCATGAATGCCTTTAAGGGTATTACAAATTTAGAACCCCTCTTTCCTGAGCAGTACTTTGAATATAAAACCCAGCATTATTTAAGTGTTAAGAATGTACTGTTAGAAATACAAGTCAACAATGTTAATAAAAATCCAACCAGATGCAACAATATGCAGATATTTATTTACTGCAAAGTCACTCTACATGTTTCGGGTGTCACAGCACCCATAATCAGGAGTAATAAAAACTGTAACCACAGCCTCCGGTACAGGTCATAATATCGGTACAGCTACTTCCCTCCAATGTGGCCTGACTGGGCCACGTTGGAGGGAAGTAGCTGTACCAGTATTATGACCTGTACCGGAGGCTGAGGTTACAGTTTTTATTACTCCTGATAATGGGTGCTGTGACACCCGAAACATGTAGAGTGACTTTGCAGTAAATAAATATCTGCATATTGTTGCATCTGGTTGGATTTTTATTAACATTGAATTATGATGCATGGAACCATGAGTTAAAAAAAAAAAAAAAAACTTCAAAAGCGCCCCCCCCCCCCCCCATAATAGATCTCGTTTTTTTTTTTCTTTTAACTTTATAAGATAAAAGAAAGGAAAGAGAAAGCGTGAGAGGTGTACGTATACGCTTTCTTTACCTTGTGGGGTTATTTTGGGGGTTGGGTGGACCTGTTGACTCTTTTTTTTTTTTTTTAACTCATGGTTCCATGCATCATAA
>Ga0123352_10010476_pt1 | contig 14543 bp, 8 predicted proteins | sample TergutLab28metaG_FD_89700 | JGI IMG/M metagenome (GOLD analysis project Ga0123352, IMG submission 89700) | Labiotermes labralis P1 segment gut microbial communities from Petit-Saut dam, French Guiana - Lab288 P1 | ecosystem: Host-associated > Arthropoda: Insects > Digestive system > Gut ... | reverse complement strand
GGCTTTATGTTACTCATACGTTAATTACATGTTAAGTACAGATATTAACATTATAGAAACCACATATTCCTGCCAGTTTTAATATGTATTTGGTAATCAATAAGTGTTTAACAGTTGTCAAAGTTTCAAACTTCTCTGGCCATTATCTCCGTGACCGTTCAACTTTGGATATAGGTGTTTTGGGTTATATCGGTATACTTTAACATAAGGAACACTCTCCCGAAGTCTGGCACATTCCTCCTGGGACACCCTGTATAACAAACTGATTATATTTGGATTGTATGGCTATGTGAGTTCAATAAGTCGTAATGCATTCGTCTAACTACTTCAAATGTCTTACTATTTATTATATTACTTATTATATTGGATTAATGTCGATGTAATTAAAAGTTGTTTTATTATTTTTTTTTGCAATATATAAATTGTAAATTGAAATTGACCTGTCCAATGTCATTTTATGACTAAGTTGTTGAAAAAATTAACTCATCTAAATTAAACTCAACCAAACTAAACTAAGCTACACTAAACTAAACCAAACTAAACTAAAATGTACATTGTGCTGCATTATAGTGTCAGCGGTCGCAAAGCTGTAAATACATTGTACAGACCATCACTTGTAATACGTATTATGTAGGTACCTGTATATCCGAATCTGGAAGTATTTATTGCCGGAAAATGCTTTAAATTTTCAGAGATTGCCTCGCTCCTCCTTCAAGTGATTTTGTTGAACTTAATCACGAAAAAGACAGCCAATGTACGTATACATGTAACTTTGAGGCACGTTAACGCAACCATTGTTACCGAGGAAAAGCAATAAGTGTTACATATTCTGAGTGTCTGTAGACTTAGGTGTCCAGCATGCAGTACGCATGCGCCATATGGTTGTGGCCTGCCCTGCTTATACAGTGTTTTTCCACATTATCTCATAAACTGCACGATTTTCAGAAAACGCTACTGAATATACACTTTTATTTTCTCTACAGATTTCGTCTGAAACATTTCTCATTCTAAGAAGAATTGATCGAGATATGATCAAAACTGTATATTGATTGGTCTTCATGTAAAATTTCAAAAATATCCGTCCAGTGGAAGCCGAGTTGTTCGACGCGGACGTACACACAGGCGGACGGATTGAAAAACAGGCATGACGAAGCTATTAGTCGCTTTTCGTAATTTTGTGAACGCGCTGAAAATTGGAATGGTCAGCCTTACGATGGAAACTATTTATATTTGTTAGACCCTTTTGATATGGGGATATTAGTAAACTGCGTGTATTAAAAAACTGAGAATGAGAAACATTCTTGAGTCAACGGTTGTTACATCACGGCTTTCCGTGGCTGACATAGACTTATGCTGCTATGCTGCTTCTAATAGGGGACCCATAATTGTCTGCTGCATAAGATAAAACCGAAAAAAAAAAAACATAGCCCTATAGTGCAGTGCAGGTTTTTTGGCCGATGGAATTTTCAAACAGTAGGCTAGGAGCGAGTCACTAGTAATATTCGTACAGCGACATGCTTGGTCCATCTTTCTCCCCACCTCCCTAAGTGCTGCTGACCTTGTCACACTGAAGTTTCAAGTAAACAAAACACCCAACTCTCGTAACTTCACCACAACCAGTAAGCTCCTTCCGCCAGCTCCGCAAAGTCCTCCAACGGCCAAGAACAAAGCAACGTTCTGTACTTGCCGTCTTCACTGGGTAGTTCTATAGTCTTGCAATTCTGACATCAGCGTTTTTACAACCACTCAGACGAATTCCCAACCACATGTCTCTCCAGACATAACAAAACTCCGATTACGTCAGCTGTCTGTTCCTGTTGCAGATATTTATTAGTACCTCGCTTCTGACGTCACTATTTTAATACTGAGACAGATATTCCCCTATATTTCTGTAACATAGTACTCTACAGCCCAGGGAATTTGAACAGACTGGAAATTTATAGACGTCTTTTTTTATATACAAATCTTCGTTGACTAATTGATATCAGCTATATAAAGTGTACACCGTCCAGTCAGATGACAAGATAGTCATGAACAGAGATTAGATACGTTGTGGACAGAAGTGGACATGGTTTATTGAAATCCACTATTTTGTTTATGTCAGTAATTAACCGTCTGGGCTATGACACACGCTAACACCCTGACACCTTGACTCTTAGCATTATCCGTTGGATATCGTTGGGAGAAGGGAGGAACAGACTTGCCACTAACCTCTTATCCGTGTCATCTGGTGCCTAGTTTAGCTTACCCGATACGATGTCTTTTCTTAGAAAAAAAAAAAAAATGCATGAAATGGAGTATTTCGTGGGAATCTAATTATCACGCAGCTGCAGTAACACGTAAGAAGTTTCCAGCAAAAAAGTAACGTGTATTAAAAAGTTCTTTGTAATAGAATATTAAAAGCACTTGCCTTAGTAAATAAATGTGAGAAAGTAAACGATAGGTGTACTAGATTTTATACGCCTAGAAAATGTGTTGCATTGTAAAACGTATTTCTGTTATAAAACACATATTAAGACGGTATGGTTTACAGCATTCTTTAACAGATTAAGGTGGGGAGGGGGGGGTTTCTGGGAGATATTCCATGGCATTAGTTGAAGCTTGCTCTTACTACGCGTTGCTATACATGTAAGATTACTTTAAAGTAATCTCCTTATGTTATTTTTTTTTAATCTTGCAAACTCATTATTTTATGGTTATACATATATATATATATATATATATATATATATATTAATATGCGATATCAGAAAAACCACTTCGAATCGCATGATTTTCTTTTTCTGTCTATGTTGTTGTCTATTGCCTCTTCATACATTTTTTAATGATTTAATTTGTATGGGCTTTAATCCATATTATATGAACATAAACGAAGAGCATAACGAAACGCTAAGAATAATATGAACATAGGAGTACTTTATAAAACTACTGGTGTGAATTTTACGAGGAGTGTTCAATGAGCAAGTTTCCCTAGGCTGTAACAATTAAATGATAATTCATTAAATGTAGCTTAATTATTGTAATGAATTGTCATTATTTTCCACATAATCCCAAAATATACTGAAGCATTTGTTCCATCTTGACACCAGGTTAAAAATTCCTTTCCGGTAGACACAGGGACCTTGCATTCGCATCCATTCATAAACAGCCATTTTCCACTTCATTCGTGTAGATTTGACCATTTCTACGGTGACGTATTTTTAACCTTGTGCCAAAATGGGTTCGGGGATTATATTAAAAGAAATGATAATTTAATGGAAAAAAATGTGCTACATTTAATTTTTAATGTCTTTATTGCGTATCCTTTCCAAAGCGAGTTATGCAGAGAGGTGATTTAGTGGTTGCTGTTCTTTTTTGTGTTGACTTTTGACTTAATATCTGTGACTTATGAAACCACGCTTACCCGGCATCCGTCTTACACACATGTGCTAACATACACCTGTGCTCCATAGAGCACAACACGTGGTTAACCTGACTAGTACTGCACCACATAGCCTAAGAGTATCTAAGCGTTTGTAATCATCGCTGAAGTAGCATGGGTCTTACAGCTGTAGAAACAGCAATTAGAGTGAGAAAGTTTTAATTGAGAAGAAACACTGTCTGACATACTTTTATATGAAACGTTGCTGGTATAGTACAGTGCATGGTTTTTGGCCGGTGGAATTTTCAAACGGTAGGCTAGGAGCGAGTCACTAACGCAACGTTTTTGGTCTAGTGTCTTCTGCCCCCCACCCTAAGTAGGCCGACCTTGTCACATTGAAGTTTCAAGCAGATAAACACCCACCCCTCGCCACTTCAACACACCCGATAGGCTTGTCCGCCAGCTCCGATAAGTCCTCTATCGTCTACAAACGAAGCAACGTACTGTAGTGTGTGTGTGTGTGTGGGGGGGGGGGGGGGGCACGGACGATTTCTTTATTTAGCAGCGGCAAGCGACTGAAAAGTCCAGCTGGAAAAGGGAACGTTTCCTAGAAGAGCTTCCCGTAAAGGCGTCATCCCCCGTCAGTGTTATCATTGTCATTTCCTGTGCGTGAATACTTCAAACGAGTTTTGAAATAGTGTAGCATTTCTTACGAAATCTGCACCTGGATAAGATATTACCCCAGCACAAACGTCTCTGAAAGACTTTACCAGACGCAACGTTTTGAGGGAAACACTTCCTATTCTATTATAGCTCAGAACTACCTACAAATGGAACCGGGGTGGCGTAATCGTTATATAGATACTAGGCTGCGGACTGAACGGTCCAGGTTTCGAATCCGAGTAGGAGCAAGAGACTTTTCTTTCCTGCACACTGTACAGACCGGCTAGGGGGCCCATCCAGCCTCCTATTCCATAGGCACAGGGTTCTCCCCCCCCCCCCCATCGGTTAAAGTGGCAGTGTTCCGGGTGAAGTTAACCACTCATCTCCATCTAATGCCGAGGTTAAGAATAAGTGGCGCTGTAACTCTACTTCCTCTACATGCCTTTATGGTGTAGGCAGGAAGACTTGACTTTTCCATCCAGTAACAACACGTTTTGTCTGAATTATCATAAAGTGCCTTATTTGTCTTCACAATGTATAGGGGAATGGGGACATTTGTCATGGATGGTTCAACAAAAAATCTTGTGAAAAAGCGTCACAGGATTATGTTACGTGGGAGACCTGGAAGTAAACGGAAATATGGTTTTAAAGTGAACAGTAGATTAACAGGATATAAATGTTTGTACTGGATTCAACTGGCTCGGCACAAGGCTTGCTTTTGTGCTGTATTGAACACAGGAATAACACTGTGACAGCATGGGACTTATTAACCACTTGAACGACTTACAATTATACTCGGAATGTGTCTTGCAACTTATGAGTTAGTTATTTTGCTGAAACTGAGGAGACAAGCACAGATACATCGCCATAGTATACTGCACCAAATTCTATATTCTATAGCGGAATTCAAACCGGCTTTCTGTCAGTCCTTGACAGTGCTGCTGCTGGGATCTGCTGCTCCCGTCTCGAAATACAAGCCCAAGATTCTCTCGGAACCAGTTCCCACCATCCGGTGTCACGTGATACGGGCTCCTGTACGGTAGTTCCCATTACCGTGTGCTGGATGTGGCTTTCTACGTACAATTGATGTAACTGTTCTAGCCCACATCTTATTATGTACAAATTTGAAATTAACCCTTTATTTTTTATTCATTTCCTTGTTAGGTAACTGGAGACCATATTGTCTTCAAGAAATCCGATTCATGCTTGCACGTTATGGGTGAAAAGAAGAACAGATTACGTTTTAGTACCGCTGGCCTTACAATTTTGCATTTCTTCATGAGAGACCTATACAGCGGCATACTTTAATGTGAACACTCCAGTGGTTGATACATTATATAAGGCAAGGTCACAGAACATGTTACTTTTTACACTCATTTTTTATCTTACTGTTCGTATCAACTTTTTTGCTTACACTTTTCGACACTGAAGCTTTCTCAGCACAAATTTACACACACACGTATATATATATATATATATTTATTTATATATTTATTTATTTATTTATCCCCCTTTTTTCCCTTTTCGTGTGGTGCTGTCGCCCAACACTCTCCATGGCCTCCACACTTTTGAGGTTTCTAGATCACACACAACGGTAGAACTCCTCTGGACGAGTGATTAGCTCGTCGCAGAGACCTCTACCTGAAAACACACAATAAATCAACATCAATGCCCCATACGGGATTCTAACCCACAATCTCAGCAGGTGAGTGGCCGCAGATCTACGCCTTAGACGGCGCGGCAACTGGGGCCGGTGGAATTGTCTTGTTAGGACAATAAAATCAAGGAGAATGAGATAGGTAGAACATGTAGCACGCAAGAGACATATGAAGTTTTAAATTGAAATTGAAAATTTGGTTAGAAATTGAGAAAATAAACCACCTGGAAGACTCGGGTATAGGTGAGAGAATAATTTTACGGTTTATCTTAATTAAAGTTATGGGAGATGTCGAATGGGTTTTACTGATTCCGGGTAAGGACGGGTGGCTGACTGTTGTAAAAAAGGCAATTAAATTTGATCCCTAATAGATGTTGAATTTGTTTGACTGACTGAGCAACTTTTAGCGTCTTAAGTGGGTTTCAAATCCATGAATAATTTGATCCGGTTGATTCATGTGGATGTGTTTAATTGATCGGATTTTTTCTAGATTCTAAAGAAAACATGTAAAACCAGAAACTGGCTTCGATATAGAATTGTAAAAATACGTGGGTTTGTAGTAGAGCATGGAATACATTAAATATAGGAGAATATGTGCGACTCTCACCATATAGGCACAGCCATAACTGACTTTCTGATAAAGGATCTTCCGTTAGCAGTTGGTATTTACTGAACCGGTATAATACATTCTCAGCTTCTGTGGAACTTGAAATTCATTCCTATGTCTGAGAAAGTCTTCAACTGGATGATGCCTGAGCGAGATAAATTCATGTGAAAATTTTCACATCACATTTTTGTACAATTCTCATTTTAATATCATCTCACGTCTAGATGAAAAGTAAATATTTTCTACATGAAGACTGCTGTGTGTTTTTACGCCGTGTCGACTGGTAAATACTCGTACGTAAGGGCGTGTCGAACAATTGTAGTACTTTCATCTTCAAGGCCAATCGGTCTTCTAGCCCTAAAAATTCAGTGGGATGCAATATTTTAAAGTAGCTGGTGAGGTCGGTCCATGGAATTTCTTTCAGTGTTCTCAGTGTAAATTCCACTACTGTCTGCTTCTTCTCCGTCACACAGCCCTGGAGCTGAAGGACCATTGTGTCTCAAGTGGGAGCAATGACCAGAGCGACATCTCTGCCCTGATTCACTCTGATCCGTGAGCAGCTCATTGCTGCAGTTGGCACCAATTAGACACTTCTTGGAATTCTGTATGAAGACAGTAATAAAACAAGTTATGTTGTAGACGATACTTACTCTAAAGAATATTACAATCACATTTTATATGCAAACCCCTATGCGCAAGTAAACAATACGGTTTTCCCTATTTAAATTCACCGTTGTCCTGTGCAGAGCGGCATAAATTCAGATTGCCTGGCGATCGGTTCGACTTCCACGTTTTATTTGTTTTTAATTATGTGGTGGTCAAATAGTTCCTGCGAAGATCCATCTCGTTTTAATTAAGCATGAGTACCGCTAAATAAAATTATAAAAGGTTTGATAAACGGATTTCATTGGAAAATAGAGCAAAGTTTTCAAGATCGAACATGCCAAAATTGATATAACAATTCTTGTGTCCATTAAGTGTTTTAGTAAGAACTGATGGCGAGACAGATATACACTTCCTTACTTTTCTCTCCATTTTTTCCCAGATCAGTCTTCATAGATTCTGCCTTGTCTTTTTGTTACTTTCTCTTTTCGCTTAGTAAATTAATTTAATTAGCATAGATCAGAAGAGAAGGCTGTTTTCACCAGCGCATTGGACTTAAATTTAAGGAAGAAACTAGTAAAGTGCTACATTTGGATTATAGCTTTGTATAGTGCTGAAAGTTGGACGTTTCGGGAAGTAGGTCAGAAATACCTGGTAAGTTTTGAAATGCGGTACTGAAGAAGGACGGAGAAGATCATTTGGACCGATCGTGTGAGAAACGAAGAAGTGTCACAAATAGTCAAGGAGGAAAGGAATATCCTACAAGCAATAAAAACAAATAAGGCTAACTGGATCGTCACACGGTGCATAGGAACTGCTTTCTAGAGCACGTTATTGAAGAACAGATAGAGGACAGGACAGAAGTGACGGTAAGACGAGGAAAAAGAAGTAAGCAGCTGCTGGATTACCTTAAGGAAAGGAGATGATACTGGAAAATGAAAGAGAAAGCATTATACCGCACTCTTTAGAGAACTCGCTTTGTAAGAGGCTATGGACCTGTCGTAAGACGGAGTACGGGATGAATAAGACCGGAACATAATGTACGATTTCTTTGCAGTGCTTCCTGGTTATCTTGTGTCTATCAGCGCGTTCTATAAGGAAATTCAAATACAATAAATGACAAAGCATAAAGAATATAATCTCTGGCATATAATTTCGTGTTTACTAGTAATTACTGACGTTTAGAAGCAGCTTCGCCCTCTTTCGAATCTTCGGTAACCGATTTCCACTCAAAATGGCGTCACATTTCCACTCAAAATGGCGTCACATTTCCACTCAAAATGGCGTCACATTTCCACTCAAAATGGCGTCACATTTCCACTCAAAATGGCGTCACATTCGGCATACCGTAACCTCACTAAAACGCAACGAAAACTTGGAATAAAAAATCGATATAATATATTATTTTTTCCCCACAATTCATAAATGGAAGTCTATCACACACATTTTGTTAAGGCCCCGAAATTTCATTACCTTCATCACAATATACTACGATTTAGCCCCGTCCTAAACTACTTTAATTTGTTTCAAATTATATTTGTCTACGATATGGGTACAAAATATTCTTACGTCTACGCGTAGATTTCCCCAGTCGCCCCTTCCGTTGACGTTTTCAAAATAAATGCATCTCCCACTGCCTGCTGCATATTTGTCATAATTTGGCAGCAACGTTGTCGGTAGACTGCAATGTATAACCTCTGGGAAAAGCAAATATAACATGAGCCCATCCAATTATGAAGTAGCTATTTTAAAATGTGATTTTACCTGTGTTCATTATTTGCAGCCTAAGAGTGTGAAACAACGACTAGCAAGAAGAATAGTTCTCATTCTCTTTCGGGTTTAGTACGTATTTCCCACTGACGTCAGGAACATTGTAGCCGCTAGCACCTTCTTATTATCATATTCAGGGGCTGCCTGGGAGCTCTTGCTTCTTCTTGTGAGCTTGTTTTGAATTCACTGATAATTATCTCCTACGTCACTTAAGAGCAGAAAGCTACCAAAAGCCACATCATCTTAAGAAGATTTTAGGCAACATCTTGAAGAAGAATTTGAAGAAACGCCTTTGGTTAAGTTTTGTCTAATCATTCTCTTTTGTACGTTATCCGTGGGTTACATTGGGAGCCGAGGTACCGTAGTCGCTATGGGGAATAGGTTACAGACTAAACGGTCCAAGTCTCGAATCCCGGCAGGGGCAAGATATTTTTCTGCTCTCCAAAATGTCTGGCTTGTCTCTGGGGCTCATCCAACCTCGTATTCAAGGCTTTTCAGGGTTCTTTCCCTGGTGTACAGCGGTCGGGACATAGTGACTCATTTCCATCTAATACCGAGGTTAGGAATGAGTGGGACTAGACCTCTACTGTCCTATAGCCTATGTCTTTAGGCGTGGACAGGGCAAAATTGACCTTTTTTTTAACTTTATTCTTGGGTTATTTAGCGAAGCTGCTTCAATTAGGGGTGTTAATCTATGGCAGTAAATAAGAGGACACTGCGATAATAAAAGGTGCTGGGCACAGATTGCGACAGGTTGTTGTGGACTGTTGGTAAGTATTGGTCTGTCCAAGGAAATAAGCGTGTCGGTTCCAGGTGTAACTCTTTGACTCACAATTTGTAAGTTTCCATCCTCGAATATCGGCAAGAATGTCATCTACACTGGCTGAGGTTTTTCATTATCTAATCAGTTCTTCCGAGTGAATTCCGGGAGATATTTTGCAAGACACCAAACTACTTTCTCCGAAATCCTTTCGAAATCACCAAGCTCGATCATGTCTTCCCAGACATTCAGCGCTAAATAGCCTTTGCGGTTAAATGACATATGATTCCTGGCAGGGAAAGGAGATTATTCTGTACTCAAAATCGTCCAGACTGTCTGTCGGGCCCACCCACATTCCTATTCAGTGGGATTTTTTTTTATATAAAGCCTTTCAGAGCTTTATGTCATTACAATCTAGTCACAGGGACTAATTAGAAATCTTATTCTAACCTAAATTATTAATCTTCACTAAACCTAAGAGTTCACCCATTAGCGTATCTCTGTTTCTGCTACATAATGTTTACACGTTTTGTTGTTTACTTACACTAGCACTGTCTCTGCTCTTACACTGATAGTTACTCTAGCACTGTCTCTGCTTGCACACTAAAACTTACACTAGCACTGCCTCTGCTCTTACACTAACACTTGCGCTAGCATTGTCTCTGCTTTTGCACTATCACTTAAACTATCTCAAAAGGTTTTTTCCTCTTGAGTCTGCGCACTATACCCATGTTGTCCAGGTCAGTGGGAAATTGGCGCTCTTGATCCGAGAGTAAAGCGGCTGCAGCATGAATCTGACCACTTATATCAATAAGTGCCTAGTTTTGGAATGACTGGAGCTATAATCACTCTTTCCCACATTTATTTATGGAGTAGGCCTCTGCCTTTGAGATCACATTTTGATATTATCCACCACTCTACGCATAACTTTCCAAACAGGTCTTTTCCCTTCAAGGTTTTCAACAAGCTTTTTCTGTGAATTTCCCATTTGGCATATACATGCTAGGTGTTGCGTCCTTCTTGCTTAGGTCATCGTAATAAGGTTTAGTAAAGAGTACACATTATACAGCCCCTGGCAATAAATGTTTAGGTCTGCCGTGTATGTTCTATGTAGAAACATTCCAATTAGAGTAATGTTCTTGCAAACCCTCATTCTGTGTGCTTCCGTTAATATGAAAGATCACGTGCTGTATCCATACGTGGCATTGTGGTGAATATTAAAACAGATATATAGGCTAACAATTTAGACATATTTTGTGGGGTTTCCCTTTCGAATCTCACCCTGGACACCTGCTATCCTGAGCGAAGTTTGTGGCTTTGCTCATTCTTCTGAAACGCGTGTGAGTGAACACGATACTTGGTTTAGGCCACGACGGGTTCCCCTAAAATGAGTTCCATTATTCACCAATTAGCCTGCCATACAAGTTATGTGGTCTTAGATTATTCACAGCGACGTAGTTTAAACCAAACAAAATATACCATTGTGAACAACATAGCAAAATGTACAAAATAAAGCAAATAAAACGTCTCTCTCTTTAGGTGTGGAAGGCGTTTATGTGTGTGTGACTGTGTGTGTATGTATGAGTGTCTGTGAGTGTGTGTGTGTGCGCGCGTACGTGTGAGTGTGTGCGCGTGAGTGTGTGTGAATTGTGTGAGTGTGTTTGAGTGTGTGCGCGCGTGAGTGTGTGTTTGAATGTGTGTGAGTGTTTGAGTGTGTGTGTGTAGGTATAGCTCCATGCATTCTTACCCTGGCATTAGATGGAGGTAAGTGGTCGGCTTCACGCCCTAATGTTCCAACCCCCACCCGCGTGAAAGGCTTATAGTGCCCACATTGATTAGAAAATTGTGGGAGTCCCAGAACCAGTGTAGTTCGAAGAAGAAATAATAAATAAAAACCCTATCTGGAATCGCAACACAATTCCTAGACCGTTCGAAGTATAGAAAATAATATGAACGAAGTTAATGCGTGGCGTGAGTCCATGCCTAATTTTGCTGGCTATGTACTTTGCCGTGATGTATTTAACTATATTTGAGTGTATCTTGACGCTGAAAAAGTTTAGAAACCTGGGAAAGGAAAATTCGTGGGAAGCAATGAGGGGAATGGAGTTCGACCGCTTTTTAGTGCACTGCCAGTCGTCTTCCAGTTGCAGACAGTACAACCTTCGAGTTCTCTCTTTGTTACTGCTGCAGTGCCAGTGTCAAGAGTATTCAGCAGACTGTCTTAAGTAAACTACTGAAGAAGTGTCTATTTGAAAGAATAAAGTAACTAAGTTTTTAGGACCTCTTCTAACCAATAACTCAGCAGACCAAACAATATACTGCAGCTTAAATTTCTGTAACTACAAAGGACCTTCTTATTCATGCTTCCTCTTTATAAAGTAATAAAATCAGACCATCTAGTAGAGAAAACCACGACCCTGAGCTTTCCTTTAAGAAGGTGTATTCGTCATATTGTTGTTGAGCTAAATAACCAACTGACTCCCAAGTAGCAGATTCCTTCTTGAGAAGGTAACAGTTCTTCAACTAGTCAAGCAAACTCTTCGCCTTTTATGGAACCCAAAGGTTCATGGTCATATTAAAAAGATCCAGTTACTTGGACTGAGTCAGATAAATTCAGTCCACGTCAATCCATTCTATGTCTTTAAAATTTATTTATTCTCCCCCACCCTCCTGGGTGTTCTGAGCGGTCTCTGCCCTCCAATTTTCCCCACCCCCTCTTGCTCAATTGATCAAAACGTTCTCCGCACTTATGCCTCAGAAGATGCATTTTTGAATTTACCGAAGACCGCAGCTTTCCCTGTCCTGGGCCAGCTGTATCCATCTTACAATATACGTCACAGTAATGTATTGTAATATTGTCCGTATATAAACATCTGTGTCTTTCATTTTTTTTTTTTCTCAAAGATTCTCCAAACAGTTTGCTTTTTTTTTTTTTTGCTTAAAATTAGTATTGCTTCAGACAAGTCTTTCTTTACAATAAATCATAGCAGGGCCAAGATTAGAAAGAGGTGCCTTCAGACTGCAGGTTTAAAGTGTTACAACTAAATTAGTTTGCTCGCTGTTATAAAATTCCTTTCCATATTTGTTAATTGGTTGATTTTATTGTCCTAGCGACATAAATAGATTAAAATATGCGCTAAGTAAGCGTACTAAATTGTTTTGGTGGCAAATTCTTCCTGCAGAAGTTCTTGTACTGTTGTAAACATACAAATTTTGTAAATATGTAATGATCTTGAACATTCTCCTTCGTTACCTAGCCCATTGCCCCAGACTGTGCAAATATTTCCAGGTCGCTGCTTACAAATTTGTTAAATGTAATTATTATGGTGCTTATATTCCTCTGCAAATATAATTCGTCGCCCAGTTACCCAGACTGCTGACACAGTAAGTCAGATGCTGCATACCTTTTGTGCTGTCGGTATCCTAGCAACGGCGCTACATGTCGTGTTTGTTACTAATCTTCTGTGCTGGCTACACACAGTTGCCTGTCCAGGAATAACGATAATAAATATGAGAATAAACTGAATAAACATTTACTTTCTGAATTTTCTTCATAAGTTTTAAAATCATCCATCTTGACTTAAAAGCATTGAGACCATAATATGCTAAAGAGTAACTTTTAATTTGCCTTGAAGTGGTGTAGAGTGGTCCGGTATAGCGTAGTCGATATGGTAACTTGCTACGGGCTGGACGGTCCGGTATAGCGTAGTCGATATGGTAACTTGCTACGGGCTGGATGGTCCGGGAATGGAATCCCGGTGAGTGCGCGTTATTCTGCATCCGTTCAGACCGGACCTGTGCCCCTGCACCCCAGCCTTCCATATAACGGATATCGTGTCATTCCCGGGTTTAAACTGGCCCGGGCGTGGGGTTGACAACCAAACTTTACCTGGTGCCGAGGTTAGAGAAAGAGTAGAAATGTACCTCTAATCCCCCTTTGCGCCTCCATGGCAGTTTATAGGGTGAAATTTACCGGAAGGGTTCATAGTTCGAAGGCAGGTTGTAGGATTGAAACTGTCAACAAAAATTGTTCAAAGAAAAGCATAGAGGTTTGAAGTGAGTGCGCAGTCCAGGACTTTTTTAAACAAAAGACCTCAAGCGTGGTACAAGTCACTTGATGGTGTAAAGATGGTCAGATTACCGATATGATGATGGCCTGGGAACGTAGCTGGTAGGGAGGAACAAAGTATAGGTTCAGAATTTCTCTAGAAACCAGCAATCTGAAGGCCGTCACTTGGAAGGCCGAGAAGGAAGTGGGAAGAGGAAATTGGTCACGCCAGAAAATACTGAGATTCTGAGTAACTTTCGACAGTTATCACTCCGCACACAAACTATCTCTGTTAATAATACTTCATGTCTGTATGTACTAATGCTTGAGGTGATCAGTGACCCGCCACCTGTGAACAATTTACACTTTTTTTTTCTCAACAGAATAAATTACGTGATCACGAAAATATTTGAAAGAAAAGAACTTCTTGAAAGTGTGTATATATTACAGTAGTCCCTCGGTCGTCTGCATTATGTGGGGAAATTACCCGGGAATCCGGACTACCGGAGGAAATTCCATGGTGTAGGTAACATACAAAAAATTCATCACTCATTGATAGAGTAAAATTCTTTAAAGCTAAAATACTGTACCTAACAGTACAATATTGATGGTAATAATAATAATAATAATAATAATAATAATAATAATGCTGGAATAATAGGTTCAATGGGTAATACAGGACCAAAGTTGGTCAAAAAGTGTCCGGACTATCCGGGAATCCGGGTTATCGGGTCGGGATTACAGAGGGATCACTGTATATCAGTTACTAGCTTCGCGAATATGTGACTTTCTGATCATAATTATGTGATAGAAACCTGTCTGTGAATCGGCAGTTCGTTGTGTGCAGTATGGTATTCCGGACTTTTTGGGACGCTGAATTGGGTATAAGTTGAATTTTGTACTATTCACACTGTGCATTTTCTTACAGTTAATTTATTACCTACTTACTTGCTTACTTACTCCATGGTGCAGAGTCCTTCTTGAGAAGCTAACTGGTTTGCAGCTAGTCAAGAAATTCCCCGCATTTCACGGAACCCAAAGGTTCATTACCGCACTCACAAGCGTCCGCCACCT
>Ga0123352_10010475_pt1 | contig 14543 bp, 14 predicted proteins | sample TergutLab28metaG_FD_89700 | JGI IMG/M metagenome (GOLD analysis project Ga0123352, IMG submission 89700) | Labiotermes labralis P1 segment gut microbial communities from Petit-Saut dam, French Guiana - Lab288 P1 | ecosystem: Host-associated > Arthropoda: Insects > Digestive system > Gut ... | reverse complement strand
TTTAAATTTTTGGATAGCAACCTGGAAGACAAAAGATTCTGCACCGAATGATAGCAAGCATTTCCTGACCTCAATCTGCTCTTAATTTCTTCCGCAATAGAATTTTGATTTGTTAAAGTTGTTTCTGTTCCATATGTTACATAAAGTTTATCCTTCAGGACCTTACCTTCTCCAAAATTTGACACATTTAGTAGTTACCTTGATACAGATCATAAAAAGCCCACCACAGAGCAGAGTTTGGAACATAGGTACATAAAGAAGCAACATAGCCCCTGTAGAAACCTCGCACACCATCTCGTATGTATATCTGTCGCGTAATGTCTGTAGTCATTTGCAGACGTGAACGAGATGGATCAAGCGATATGCCCAGTGGATTCAACATCATCTGCAAAAAACAAATTACACAAGCTTGAAAAATGAAAACAAATGTATAAGGCGTGTAAAACTGAAACCCATTTACAGTGCTTCTGTGGCAATGTATGGTACAGTTCATAGTTCCGTAGTGAGGTGAACAACATGCATGAAGGCCAACAGTGGCCTGAAATTAGCATCTTGCAAACTCTTCCATTCAAACAGGGACAGAAATTTGGAAAATCACCATAAAACAAGACACAAAACACATTCAAGAAACTCACACTATGTCCAGTCCACCACAATAGGATGCTACAAAAATCTAAGTGTTTTATAACTAATTCAACTGACATTTTAACTAATACTGTATTTATACCAATGCAAGAAGAGGTTTCTTCCTTAAATTTGGTGCTTAAATATGCAAGGTCATTTGAAATTCACGTATGAAGCACCGAACCAAAAGACACCAAACTGGATCGTTCTGAACTGGCCCATGCAGAGCCAAACCAAGGCCTGCATTGCCAAATTGTCATGTGTAGACAAAAGAGCATGACTAAAGTTAACTGACACAATCTTCTCTTTTGACTTCATCCATCATCTAATTTTTTAAAGAAACACAATGTTTCAGAGGCGGGCTCTGTTTCCATCTTCAGGAAAAGAAGCACCTAACATGCCGGACCCTTAAAGTAAGCTGTTCTCAGTCAATGGACCTCACGGAAACATTAAAGTTGTTAAGATATGCACCTGAGAACAGAAATGGCAGTGAAGAGAATGGGACTATGAGGAGTGAGTGTGAGGAAGATGAAGGCACTGACTGTGAAGATGGAGACAGTGATACTGATTAGTAAAGGTACAGAGAACCTGATACGCTTTGTGTATTAAGTGCAGGAAATTAATAGTAAAACATTCTTTCTTGGCAGATCTTTTATTTTGTGGGGGTCATCGTAGATTACAGTCATCTTGCATTCCAGTAAATATGGCATATCAGACATAACAACAAGTATCTTAATATATCATAATAAGTGAGCTTTCAATTAATAAATGCACCACAATTGTATACAATTGTATATAAGTAACACAATGGGAAGACTAACTTAAAAAATAAAAAGAAATATCGACAAGGACCTTTCAAGATATTATACATGATTCCCAGCTTACCAAGAGAAGATGCATTGGCGACCTTCAGACAAATCAAGAGCCGTGATTGTCAAGCAGCCCACTTATAAATACTGTCAATTTATCCAGCCCATGTTTGTCTTGTGCAAAGAAGACAACTCAATAATGAACGATTAGAACCTTCCAGACTTTAAACTCTGAGAATACTCATGCACTTGTAAAATTATACTGGGTTGCTAGATGGCAAATGGAATTCACCCAAGTGCCTGAGCATTAAATACTGCTACATGGTACTTTGTAACCTACAGGTTCCACAAGTTGTAGGGAATTTCTCAACCAGCTCAGGAACTATTAGCTTCTTACAAGGGACTCATCTACACAAAGTTAGTTAGTTGGGAGGCACATTAGGCACATCACTGCAACCACACTGAGTACAGCCATTACAGCATTTTTTATCTTCTCTGCCAAGCTGAACCACTATCAGACCTTTCAGTCCCCCAGATGTGAAAAACAAATGTGGATCTTAAGACACAAAGGTTGGCCCTTGTTGTATGCAAACACTTATCAAGAATAACTTCCAAGTGAAATGAAATATGTATACCTTATTCTCTTTTCCACAATTCACAACTCCCAGAACCATTAGGTGCTGACTCAGCACATCAAAAGGGACAACAATAGTCTGTCCAACAAGCGAAGCACAACCTCCTGCTACAAGAGATTTTACCCTTGTGTCGGCATCATGTCGGGTCAGGGCATGTCGCACACCTTCATATGTTGAGATGTAGAAGACTCCTGACACAATTTGGAATGTGCTCACCCAGAAACCACGATACAAGCCTGATGCTCCCTCATATCTGTAAATCTTGCTCCATGCATCGATCATGCCTGAATAATAAACACAAGTTACCACAGAAATTAAAATGGCTCAGGAAAGATCCAGTGGCAAATTCTATGAACACAGTGACAAACCCTCACATTCCATATCAGGGATTTTCTCAGTTTCATGGTAAATCTTGTTACTGTCAAAGCAAAGATAAGTGTGAAAACATTAAACTAAGATACTGAAAACATTAACAATACATATGCAACAATAACAGAAAGTCTGTGTAATGAAGGCTGTGATTTATTTGCCTAACAAGAAAATATGGACTGAGGGTTTCTCTCACACACACACACACATACTTAGTTGGTTTCAAAGTTAAAGTTAAAGGTCAGCTAAACAAACAAAACTTTTCATAATAATTATGCAGTACAGCACATGGCAAAGTAAAAAGGATCTGCTGAAATTTATTCAACTGAAATTAATTCTCTAGTGAATGGGTTAAATAAATTCATTCTTGAAGAAAAGTAGCATACTGTACCATCAACAGCATGATCAGCATTCATGTGATTTGTGGAATAAATTATGAAGGTCAGATTGACTTCCATCATTTTAGAACGCAAGACAGTATTTGAATATAGATGTATCCAGGACTGAACACAACTTCAGCTAGGCCTCCTAACTGCAATCCATTGAAAATGGACAGATTTGTAAAATGTCATTATCACACCCCATAAACCTACCTCACATACACTTTTTAAGTAATACTACCTTTTAAACACAATTCCCTGGCCATGGAGGATGCTGCTTTAGTGTCAATAATCTTAACTGCATAACCAAAATTCTAGCTCATGGCTGGTTTCTTACCTTTGTACATTTCATCATGCCTTTGCAGTTGCAGTCTAGTCTTTATAACAGTTAACGGATAGAGTACACATCGTATTGAAAATGAACTAAGCATACTCAGGGGAAAGAACTTGCTCTTGTCCATCATATCCCACTCAATTGTTCGAATGAACTGTGAGGCCTCCACAGCAGTTGTCATGCTTAAAGCTTAACCTTCATCATCTGTCGGTAACATCTCATTACGTCACAAAATCCACCCTGCTTCGCCAGCAGGATATGTTGGTAATGTCGACATAATTATTGTCTCATCTACCTTTAATGTAATGTGCTGTTGTCTAAGCAATGCATCTCCATGTGTTATTTTCTGAAACATGGTCAACAGTATCAGCAAGCGACGTAAAACAATACGTAAAGAGCTACAATCCCTATACCGAGGGATGGTAACAATTACTGACATTCAGATAAAATAAAACAAGTGGAATGTGGTTGCACTGATTAATAAAATATTGCTTCATGAATCACAGAGTACTTCATACCAACACAGCGCGTGAACAGACACTTATTCAAGCCTCCTGATATTAAAATGACAACTTGTAATTTCGACTGACATGCTTCGAGTGGGAACTTATCTTCATGTGAATGCCCTCTAAACAAACACTACCTTCGCACACTCGACAGCGCCATATTGTGACGTCAAATCAGGTGATCCAGTCTTCTGACACACAGTTATGATGGGCTGGGTATGATATTGCATTCCGTGATACATTCCATTCACGACGGCTATTGCAAATCGTAGGCATTGTCGGTTAGCAGTTGGCTTATATGCATACTTTCCTTCCGTGCCACTTGCATGCCTGCAATATTTTAGTTCCTCAAGGCGGTGTTGATGAGGATTGAAATCCTGTGGCACATGACTTTGTACCGATCGGCTAATAATCACCGACGTTCCGGGGTAACTTGCTCTTACCATTTGAGTGTGGCAGCAAGCTGCTTAGAAACGTCGTGTACGCAGAGGCCCACGTTTTTCCACTACTGGTTACATGATGTCTTATCCATATGAGTTCGAATCGCAATAATTTTTTATTGCCAAGTACTTTAGCCTTTGAGTTACCCTTGTACACGTCATGGAGGTACATGGACAAGTATCCCGGGACTAGATTGAGGCGAGATATCAGCTTTACGCTCCGGCTACCTTACAGCTAAAGAAAGACCCAACGGCACCTATTTAATAGTACAGCCTGTTAAAAAATGTAGATTTTTTTAGCGGTTATACAAAATTTAATTCAACAACACCTGGCAGCGCACAGTTACACAACGCTACCGGCGGCAGAGTGGTTAGGCTCTCTTACTACTTCTTGTGTGTTAGCTGATAAGGTAAAATCTCTTTCTCTAAAAATAATGGGTGGGCCACATGTTGAACGTCCCAGCATGAATTACCTGACTGCGGTAAAATATAAATGTGTTGGTGACACTGGTTAATGTTTGGTTGCCATGGTAACCCACACAAGGAAACAAATAAATGTAATATTGACTATTACCGTTTACTTTGGGGCAAAGCGTCAACCAGTTTTATTTATAGCGCTGTATATAGCAAATCCTAAAAATGGTACCACAGCACTCCCTGTTCCTCAATACACTGTACAAACACACAATTCTAGCACATATATATATTGCATATCCATATATACAAGAAGAGTACACTTTTAATAGTTAATAATTTCTCATTGCAGCCACCAAAAAAGAAAGGTGGGGTTGGGGGAAAAGGTGGAAAGAAAAAATCGGAAGGATATGTTATCGATGGTGTATCAACAACAGAAATGACTCGAGAACAGTTAGAAGTATTTGCCCATCGCTTACGTGAGGAGATGGAAAGAGAACGTGAAGAACGCAACTTCTTCCAACTTGAAAGGGACAAACTCAGGACCTTCTGGGAAATAACAAGACAACAACTGGAGGAAAACCGTGCAGAGCTCAGGTCTGTGTAAGCTAGAGATTCAACCAAGCTTCAAACCCATACAGATCAGGTAAAATGATACACCAGTGCTTAGACCAAAGGTGGGCAGACTTTTGGTCTCAGTGATCCACTTGAAAGACAGAAAATCTTTTGCGATCTACTGAAGTATATAATGTATTAATATTAGGTCAACTAGGCAAAGAAATGTAAATATCATTATAACATCAAACATATAACAGTAGAATTGTTTCATTTATTACAAACTGATCTTGTCAAACTAAAACAATTTACCATAATGAAAGCATATTTTTCATTAAACTTCCTACTCAAAAGTTGATACATGACACTGCATATCTTGTGACATCTTACTGAAAGAGGGTTCATAATTACTTTGGCACAAGTGAAGCAGCATTTTATATGTTCATCAGTCGGATGGTTTCTGTGTCTTGATTTAATTACCTTCATCTGGAAAAGGCTTCTCTGCAGAGGTAAGTTGTTTCAAAAAATGCTGTCAGATGAAGAGCTATTGATAATAGTGAGGTGGCAGATAGATTTTTTTTGAGACCAAAAAGTGGCCACGATCGACCAAACAATTCACCACAGTTGGCTGTTTGGTCACCTCCGCATTATACTTCAGGTATAAGACAGAAAGACAAACATATAAGCCTGTTATGACATATTTTTAAAGCAAAAATAGAAACTTTTTTTTCTGTTGAATATTACTGCCTTCTGTGATAGTGTTGGATTAAAACTAGCATTCCAACACTTTGAAAACAAGTAACATTTCTTCTTGCTGCTGCTTAGAATATGCAACTTCCACACCAACCTGCTGCTCTACATATCTACAAAGCTGGACCTAAGAGTGAAGAAATAAATGAGGTTGGAGGTAACTGCATGTTATGGGGCTTCATCACAAAATATTAGGGAGATCAGTTAAGGGGGATATGTGCATAATATTGGGGACACAACACATGCATACAGAATTTTAGATATGTCTATAATATTAAAACAGTTCTCAAAGAAACAGGGCAAAGAATGGATTCATCTATCACAGAATAGAAACCATTGACAGGATTTTGTGAACACTGTAATAAACTGTCAGTTTTAATTACAACTGTGAAATTTTTTAGCAGCTGAGGAATGATTTCCTTCTCATGGGTGACTGCCCCATGCAGTTAATCAGTATTGCAAGTAAATTTTGGACACAAAAATCGGAAAATTACAGCATAAATGGTACAGTGCCTATTCCCATAAGCATAACTGTCAGTGAAAGCAGAGTTGTCACTTTTTTAACACCAGACACTTTCAGTATTTGCAGAACTGTAACAATAACATTATTGGCACATATATTATTTCTTTCCAAATTAAAATATATTTACAGTTCAAACTTAAAACGTAATTTGTCCTCAAATTTTGAATGATAGGTTTTCTGTGCATTCTCTGCCTATAAGTGGACAAGGTCATCATACAACTGTCCATATACCTCATTTTGGTAAACAATGTCAATGTACAAGAACTTTCTGATTTTAGGAACAAAGATCGAGAAATTGAAGAAGCTGAAGAAAGGCACCAAATGGAGATTAAAGTTTACAAACAAAAAGTGAAACACCTCTTGTATGAACATCAGAATAACCTGTCAGAGCTAAAGGTAACAACATGAACATTTTAAATATCTGAGTGACAATCACATTGAAGTTTCATTATTATGTCTTTCTTCCGACATACTAGGCAGAGAGCATGGTTTCACTTAAGATGGCTCAAGATGACTACACTGAGCAAGAAATGGAGCTCCTCGGAGATAAAAGGAAATTGAAAAGTCAGCAGAAGGAACAAAAACTGGCTCACGTGGATGAGATTCGAACAATATGCATGGTAAGAGGCCCTAACCATCCCATATAGAGCCAAGTAATTCTTCTAGTCACATTCCAATTTATGATTGCAAATGACAGGGAAGGTGGAAAGAGTCTGTCGCTGGTTGTCTACCCCATTCAGCTTCCCTTGCAAGTCTGCATCCTCATCATATTCATGAACTTACAGTACTATATTTTATTGAGGAAGGGAAGTATTTCACTCTCTACATTCTAAAACACTTAATAAATTCATGGAATGTTAAGAATTAAACACAATACTGAATATAATTTCAGAAAAATTCAACATATTTGGAGAAATATCCACTTCAGTATGTGAATACAGGCTGACTTTCAATAAGCAGTAGAACTACTGTCTGCAGGCTCTTCATTTACAAGCTTGCTTTCTTTCATTTCTTTTTAGAATCACAGTGAAGAACTCAGTAAGATACGTGCTACATTTGAAGTTGAAGCCCAAGACATTGAAGAAAAGTATGAAATGCGACTAGCAACTCAGAGAAATGAACTCAACTTAAGGCACAAAATGGAATTAAGTGAAGTTGAAGAAAGAAAAAATAAACAAATAGCTGAACTAATGAAGAACCATGAAAAGGCATTTTCTGAGATTAAAAGCTACTACAATAACATCACTCTCAATAACCTTGCACTCATTAGTAGCCTAAAGGTATGGTAAAAATACTGATATATATATCACTTTAATTATCAACCAACAAATGCACATACATAAAATTTCACATTAAAACAATAAAAATCACTCCGACATGTTTCGATCCTAAGGTCATCGTCAGGGAGCCATGTTGTTCCTTGCTAAAGTCATTTTAAAAAACACTCACAAAATAATTCCATTATATTAACAGGGTGCTGTGGCAGCATATTAATATGTTGTTGGAAATGAGTCTGGCTATGGTGTGCATTGTGTGTTACGTAGTGTATGTGTGTGTGTGTGTGTGGAACAGATGCTGCAGGATTAAGACAGAAGCCATTATCTGTAGCCTTCTCCCTTACTATGCTGATGTGGACAAGGCTCTTTGAATGTTCTAGTGTATCTAATGTTATAACATGAGATAGTAACCAAACAGCATGTATAAAGCATTGGCATGCAGATAAGAATTGGACAGACAAGGTTCAAAAACGATACTTATGATAGAAAGGTGTTATGCTATACATCCACTTGCAGACTCCTGTTACTCCTTTCCTTTTGAGTAGGAACAAATGGAAGACATGAAGAAGAGAGAAGAACGCATGGAAAAGCAATTACAAGATATTACAGGAGAGAATCACAAACTGGTAGAACCCCTGCAGCAAGCTCAGGCTGAGGTTACCGAGTTGAACCGCCAAATGAAAAACTACGAAAAAGACAAGGTTTCACTAGCCAACACAAAAACACGTCTTGGAATATGTCAGAAAGAGTGTGAGGAGTTGAAATGGGAAAATGAGATTCTGGAACTCCGATTTGAGAAGGTAAATAGACATCAACCTAACTGATCTCAATATTAACTTCACGAGTGTTCAATCTTCTTAATGAAAAAAATAATTGCCAAGTGGTATGGATAAATATATATATATATATATAATGAACTGTGTACCTCCAGAAACAACAAATAACAACTTGGCATCATCTTTAAAAATAAGTATGGTACTAGTAATTAAACTAACAGAGGATGGAGAGCACTTAAATTAAGTGGATTAAAATGCTACAAAACTTTGGATTTTGGGAATAATTGTAAAAATAAGAACATTATGAGATGAAAAATTCAAAAGTCATCCAAAGTAACATTTTACAGGCATGGAAAAATTTTTTCCCCATAGTAAACTTAATGGAAAATGATACATCATGTAGAAGTAGCATGAAAAGCTGCTCTGTAAGCATGTTCCTGATAATATACTTTAATTGGTACATTTAAAAATACACTGCAAGGTTTTTCAGGAAAGGCATGAATTTCAAGGTATTTCATTGCTTTCTTTGCTGACAACTCATAAATTTAATTCGAAAATAACCATTGCCATTGCTTTTCAACTTGGCTTTAGAGTATGCCATTAGGAGGGTTCAGGTAAACCAGGGTGGATTGAAATTACATGGTACACATCCGCTTCTGGTTTTTTATGTTGATGATGTTAATACATTTGGAGGAAGCATACAAACTATAAAGAAAAATGCCGAAGCTTGAGTAGCTGCTAGTAAGGAGACTGTACTAGAAGTAAATGTTGATAAAACTAAGTACATGGACATGTCTTGAGATCAGAATGCAGGACAAAGTCACAATATAAAGACTGATAATAGTTCCTTTGAAAGGATGGAAGAGTTCAAATATTTGGGAACAACCTTAAATCAAAATTCTATTCAGGAAGAAATTAAGAGCAGATTGAAGTCAGGGAATGCTTCCTATCATTTGGTGCAGAATCTTTGTCTTCCAGTTTGCTACCCAAAAATTTAAAGATTAAGATATACAGAACTATAATTTTGCCTGTTGTTTTGTATGGGTGTGAAACTTGGTCACTCATACTGAGGGAGGAATGTAGGTTGACGGTGTTTGAGAATAGGGTGTTGAGAATACTTGGGCCTAAGAGGGATGAGGTAACAGGGGAGTGGAGAAAACTACATAAAGAGGAGGTTAATGATCTGTACTCCTCACCCAATACTGCTGGGGTGATAAAATCGAGAATAAGATGGGCGGGGCATGTAGCACACATGAGGGAGACAAGAGGCTTATACAGGGTTTTGGTGGGGAAACCTGAGAGAAAGAGACCACTTGGAAGATCCAGGCATAGGTGGGAGGATAATATTAAGACAGATCTTCAGGAAGTGGGATGGGGGGTATGGACTGGATCGAGCTGGCTCAGGATAGGGACAAGAACTTGTGAATGTGGTAATGAACCTTTGGGTTCCATAAATGCGGGGAATTTCTTGACTAGCTGAAAACCAGACAGCTTCTCAATACGGACTCTGCTCAACGGAGTCAATATAACCATGCATCAATTGTCAGTTATATCCCTGATGTAAATGAAACACCTTAAGTTCTCACAGAGGTGACTGTGATGATTACTGTTTTCTGGGTTGTGATGGTCTTTGAAACATGCATTTCACTTCTTGTGTCACAGTGAATACACTACATTTTCATTATGAAAAGATTACTGCTGTTGAAATAATTATTCTTTTTGTGAAAGGCAAACAAGAAATAGAGCTACACTCTGTGGACAAAATAGTTTTTGAGTTCTGTAACAGACAGTCTATACGTATACACTCTTCTTTAAAGGGAAAACAGATTGATCAAAGATCTGGTGATGAAGTAATAAAAATTATCATACTGAGACAAAGTAAGTTTCGTATTTCATTAGTTCTAAAAGAGTACTGTGCCTCTACTGTGTATTGAACATAAACATTTGTATTGTTCCAGCTGCAACAAGAACGAGATGATCTACACAATCGGTTTGTGACGGCAATATTAGAACTGCAACAAAAGATTGGGCTGAAGAATGTCTTACTTGAAAAGAAACTGACAGCCCTCAATGATCTTCTAGAGCAGAAGGAAGCTCAGATGAATGAAGTGTTAGCAGCAGCCCATTTAGATCCAACAGCCATGACTACAGTGAACAAGAAACTTGAGGTACAGTTCACCATAACAGACATAATGAATGGTGACAAATCATTGTCTACACCTTTTGGGCATGCAGAAATATTCCCACATGACTTGTAATACTACCATAATCATATTCTTTCTTTTTATATGATGATGCATCTACAAAAAAAAAAGTTTGAGAATATGTGGCTGAGAGATAATTCTAACTGCTTCCCTGGTTTGGTGGATACAAAGCTAATACATGCCATGGATTTTCAGCTACATAAAGCCTACTGCCAATTCCAAGCAAAATATGGAGATCTTACTGAATGAAAAAAAAAATATTTTTATGTTGCTACATTCATTTTAGTTGTCTGCCAGCAAATTACCAGCTAGACTGGAGTATTGGCCACTGGTAATGAATGATTCAAAGGGTTAATCCCAACTTATTCTTCAGGAAATTCTTTGGTGACATTACCATGAAAGTGTTCCAAAACATCAGCAACAGGGTTCAAAATATTTTCACTCATACACTCTCACTAACAAGTCTGACATATAGGTAGCTAGCTAAATAGATATGGTACCAAAATAGAATGCATTGTGTCTCTCAGTGTGAACTCACATTTCGTAAATAATCAATTGCAGAAAAACCATTTACTGTACAATACTGCTCAGAAAACTCAAGTCTATGTACACAATTGGTATAACATTTAAAATGATTTTACAACAAGCTACACATCAAGTTTCATATTTGCACATAGAACTGTACAGAACATAGAAATATGTTTTAATGTGAATTTTCTGAAAAAAAAAAGTCTGGCAGTTTTACAAATTTTGGTGCCTGTGTGCCTAAAAGATAGGTTTTCAAATTTTGTGGCTGTCATACTAAATTATGCAAAAACAAGCAATGATAGTGGATACAATACTGGTTCTCACATTGTGTTTATAATCTGGAAGACTGTGTGAAAACATTTTATCTTCTAAACTGGGTCAGAGACGATGGCAACACATTTAGGAAAATCTGATCAGCACATGAAGCATAAACAACTGTTATATTACAGGAGCTGCTGGGTCGTAAAAATGCTGCTCTTCAAGATTTGCAGTACGAGCTAGCAAGGGTATGCAAGGCACATGATGACCTTCTCCAGACATATGAGGCTAAACTACAGCAATATGGAATACCAAAAGAGGAATCAGGTTTCACACCACTGCAAGCCAGCATGGGAGGTACACAAATAGGTCGTGGAACTGCTGGGCTTGACACTACAATTCAGTAGTAGAATCTCTTCATGTTAGTCCACAAATCATGCTGCACATAAACAAACTGAAACAAATTCTACACTAATCATGACATTACGTTTTCATATTAATTTAACGACTCATAAACTTAGTGCCAGAAGGTGGTGGGAAAGGGGTGACAAAATAAGATAGTCAAATATGAATACAAAACAATATGCATCCACGGATATGACCTATCAACAAGAATTAATGAAATAAAAATACAATGAGAGAATTTCAGCAACAAATATTTTTGTCAAATTACCAACATAGGAAATTGAAATTTATTTTCATATTTGTAGAATTTTGTAGTAGTTACAAATAATAGTTCTGTGTATCTTGTACAATATATTGTTTTATTATACTATAGGTTAAAATTATCATTCTTTTCTGTTACCTGTGTAATTCTCAAGCAATAAAACATTATTTTAATACCAGCACTACAGCCACAGGGTGCAATCCTACTTCTATTCACATCCTCACACCCCACCTTCTTACAATAAATTGTCATATTTAAAAATACAAAAAATATCAGAAATTGCATTTAAACTAATACCACCTCCTCTTCTTTGTAACCCTCCAAATGGCAGCCTCTGAATTTTGTATATGTTCCCTGTTCACTCTTTTTCAATATGTCTTTTTCTTCATACTCACCATTCCTTCTCTATCAGGTGGATCGTACAAGTCATAAAAGCACTTATCCCTTAATTTATCTGGGGTCCAAATATCTTCTTCTGGGAATTTTGTTTATGTTAATTCCTGTTCTTCCCATAGACTACATTCTACATCAATTGGAATACACACGAAATGATTAGATCATAAACTTAATCTGCAATGTTTCTATATGTATATAGGTTGGATGACAAGTGCATTAATAATAATAATATTAATAATAATGTTGTATACTTTCTTTTGGGGGATTCCCTGGCATCTGAATTTTATATGCCAACGTTTTGGAACACCGTCTGTTCCATCTTCATAGGTCATGTGAACAAGAATAATAACTGGGATGAGACTGCTAGGGTATTTATACAGGTAAAAGGTTAGGCTCAAAAGAAGCCTGGGCCAATCGGAAGGAGAAGGGATGGGGAGGGCAATGGCCATAAGTGGAGGCCTGTAATAAGACAAGTACGTACGAGAGAAACAGCCCCATGTTGAAGTGTGGAAGGGGAGCCATGGGATGGTAACTATGGTGTTCATGAGGCTGTCTCCTTTCTTTAAGCCTGCACAGAAGAGGATTTCCAAGATCTGCTCAAGATAAGTCCATCTTCACTTTTCATGTTGTGTGGGTGCATTTCCAGTTCAATGGCTTCCCTGATGAGTCAGTCCATGTATCTGGTTTTAGCAGAAAGAAGTTTTGTATCCTGTAGTTTAATAATATGTTCATGGTTGATGCTGTGTTCCGCTACTGCTGATTTATCTGTCTGTGCTAAATGCATGTGTCTATCATGTTCCTTGATTCTAATTTGAATAGATCAATCGTTTTGTCCAATATAAACCTGGCCACATCACATGGGATGCTGTATACACGCTAGCAATTTCGTCCGTTATTCTTCTTGTCTACACGACCTATGAAGATGGAAGAGACAGAGTGTTCTGTAATGCTGGCACATAAAATTAAGACGCCGGGGAATGAACCAAAAGAAAGAATATAATATTCACAGCATGGCGAAAGTTTGAAATCATGAAGTTTAATTTATTCTTTTTTTATTCTATAAGAGTATAGTAATGAATAATTGCTAACAAATCTCCACCCCCTCACAGACACATGCATGTGTGCAAGTAGCATCTTAAGGAACAACAGTACTCTCCCCATTTCAATCAATACAAGTACTTATCCCACAAAAAAAGAAGGCTGTATCTTTAACCGAAACACTGGAAACTACCAGCCATACTACATACTGACATAACCCACAAGACCACATCATCACTGCAATGATGTGGCATACTTAGGTACACAGCAGGCAGCTGGATCCAACATCAGGGTTGACGGAGTTCTCTGCGTGTACGAAGGACGTGGTCTATACCATGAATAGAACTGGGCATCACTTATGTATACACATGTAGTGGGTGGTGCAGTTGGTTCAGGCACCACACTACAAGCCAGAAGGTCGCTGGTTCGATCCCAATATAATCCTTCTGGCAACACTACGGACTTGGGGTTGACCCAGCTAATAACTGAAATGAGTATCAGGAATATTTCCCTGAGGGTAAAGGTAGCCGGTGCCATCTTCAAGTGCTGAATGTCTCGAAATCTGGGAGCCTCAACCTTCTGGAACCCTCTGGGCCTGTAATAGGTCTGTACAGGGACTGCTACTTGACATATGTACATACATACGCATGCGCACACACACACACTCACATATACATGTATGTGTATATGTGTGTGTGTATATATATATATATATATATATATATATATATACATACACATACACACACACACACAAACACACATATGGGGTGGGTCAGTGCGGAGGAAAAATAAGGGAGCCAGGAAAATCCTGTCGACATGGAAAGGATGGAAAGGGATGTTAGTGAAAGAGCCAAGGGACAAGCACAAATGAAAAGAACCATAGAAACATTACACCAAAAAATAAACATAACATTATATTCACACAAGCCACTGCCACTGAAACTAAGATCACAATATATCTATATGGGTCATTATTCAAGTTGGGGTGTTGGTGTTTGCACACAGAAAAAGATGAAGCCACCGTGACTGTCATACAGTCTGTCTCAACAGCTGCCAT
>Ga0123352_10010472_pt1 | contig 14546 bp, 6 predicted proteins | sample TergutLab28metaG_FD_89700 | JGI IMG/M metagenome (GOLD analysis project Ga0123352, IMG submission 89700) | Labiotermes labralis P1 segment gut microbial communities from Petit-Saut dam, French Guiana - Lab288 P1 | ecosystem: Host-associated > Arthropoda: Insects > Digestive system > Gut ... | reverse complement strand
CTATAATTACAAGGATTGTTTTTTCCTTGGTATTAATGGCCGTGGCAGACAGTAAATACCGCTTTGTGTACGTTGACATCGGTAGTTACGGAAAAGACTGTGATTCTACCGTTTTAAAACGATTTACTCTATGGACATCAATTCAGACAAATATGCTGGAATTACCCCGTGAGATACCTCTCGCAGGAACAGAAGGTCCTGACGCACCATACTTCTTGGTAGAAGACTACAGATTTGCGCTACACAGAAATATACGCGGGGGAGCTTATAAGTCCTTAGCCCGACAAGGAAGGAAACAAGCTACAGCGACCAAACTCAGGATTTATTCAACGTACTTCCCACGAAGCTCAATACAATTTTTAGCCCATTTCTGTAACTTTTGCAAGCCACTCAAAAAATTCAGAAATTTGTGCGTCTAACCAGGTTTCCGCGGCAGCAATGACCTCCGCGTCGGACGAAAAATGGCGACCTTTCAATTGTTTTTTTAGTCCAGGGAACAGATGGTAGTCCGATGGGGCCAGATCCGGAGAATAGGGTGGGTGATCAAGAAACTGGAAGCCCAGGTAGGCCAGTTTCTTCTGGGTTGCAAGTGCTGGGTGAGCCGGGGCATTGTCGTGCAAAAACAAGACCTCCTTGGTGACCTTTTTCCTTAAAAAAAGTCCTTCAATTGCACCAGCAGAGATGATTAATACTCCGTGTTGATAGTTTGGCCCTTTGAAAGATAATCAATGAGAAGGATGCCGTGTTGATTCCAAAAAATCGAGGCGAGACCTTTTTCAGCGGATTTTTGCACTCCGAATTTTTGGGGACGGGGCGGGATGAGCCGCTATGCCGCCACTCCATTGTTTGTTGCTTTGTCTCCGGATCATAGTGATAGAACCAGGTTTCGTCCATTGTCACTAATGGCGACAAGAAATCATTTGGATCGCGCCGAAAAAATTCCAAATTTGCTCAGACGACTGCAACGCTGACGTTTTTGATCCGCGTTCAGGCATTTCGGGACCTACATTCATGAATGATGGACTCAACGCACTCACGTGAGATGCCCAGCTGCTCAGCTATTGATTTAGCCGAAATCAGGCGATCTTCCAAGATTAGCTCGTGAATTTGATCAATAATCTCCGGGTGGTCACTGTTTTGGGTCGTCCAGGACGATGCGCAACACAGGTGGAAAAATCACCACGTTTAAACTGGGCCACCCACTTTTAGACGGTGGCATACGATGGTCCATGTTCCCGTAATATTTATTTCAGAATGGTGTGAATTTCGTTTGGCGTCTTGCCTTGCAGGAAAAAAAAACTTGATGACAGCTCGCGTCTCCATGCTGTTGAAATCGCGCGTGTCGCCTGACATGCTTCCTTTGAGCCTCTGAACATGAAAAGACTTGCAGTTCGGCACATGAACAGATCCCTATGACATCGGAAAGTAGGTCGGGCTAAGGACTTATCAGCACCCCCTCGTACTTCGTCCTTTTGGTGTATCTAACCTGAGTGTTAACAACAATGTGTACAAATATCTCTTGTACACAGCGCGAAATTATGTGGAATGTGCTTTTGGAATTTTGAACTATAAATGGAGAATTTCCCAACGACCGCTTAGTGTTAATTCTACATATGCAGTGGAAATTGCTAAGGCCTCTGTTTTTCTACACATTTTTGTTCGTGATAGAGATGGTCTGAAGTTTGAGGAGGCTATGACTGTAACTGGTCTTGAAAATGTACCTGATGGACAATTAGTACTTGTGCGGTTAACAGCGAGGAGAGTAAGAAATACAGTAGCTGATTATTTTCTAAGAGATGCTGGAGCTTTCCCCTGGCATATGTAAAAAAATATGAACAGTAAAGTACATAAAAATGTAAAAAATGCAATTTTTTTGTGAATTTCAAGTAGCTGTGTTCATTCAATTATGGCAATATTAACCAAAAGCCTTTTTTTGTCACTTCCCAGCGCTTCAAACTCTTCTTGAAGACAAATACAATCTTCTGTCCACGCCTTTTTCGTTTCGTTCCTGTCTTCATATATACTGTCCGTCTTGTCCCACAACACCGGCCTGGTCTCGACCGGAGATATTAAAAATTCTATGTCGAAATCAAAATCGCCCATATTCACGGCTGAACGATTCTTACGTTTCAATACTCTACTGATATTGTTGTGGAAGGTGATCGCTCGGATAGAGCCGGGTGAAAACCGGAGTGTGTGAACGTGTCTATAAGCAACACTAGGATCATTGTTGACTCAGCTACTAGCCGGCTTAGACTGCTACCCGGCAGCCGACCGGGTTGTGTGAATAGGCCTATGATTTCCCGTGTTCCAATTCTTTGTCCGGCAATAATCGGAACCTGCTGGCCGGTCTAAAACCAGAACGTGTGAGCGAGGCTAAAGAACTCGCCATAAACTGTGTATGCACGTACAAATACAGCACCTGTAGTCAGCAAGACTCGGAGGCGGAAATGAGTTGTGCCCGTAATCAGAATTTAACTTCACAACACTAGCGCTATATGCGACTTAATATGAATCAATTTTTTGGGAAACAAACTTAATACGCACACTTTTCCAATCAGTTTTTTTGGGCTCAAATAACTACAAGATTCCAATAGTTATCTCTTAAGGCATGTGCCAAGTCCAATTCCTCTTTGACCCAGGAACAGATATTTACATGATAACGTTAACTTTCTACACAGGCTTTCATTTGTTTAATTACTTTCTCAGTCTGTCACCTTACAGCAGGGCATGAGTGGACCGGCTGTTGTCATGCAGAGGTACAAAAGAAAACTGAGTTTTCTGACGCGACAGACGGCGGAAGTAATAGGATTGGCTCTTACAGGATTCCTTCTTATCTTTCCTAGCGGTGCAGACCGAATGTCCTATTTTCCTTACACTCCGTGAAATTAGCGAGAGATAACGACACAGATCTATTTTTCTGAACACACCCTTGTTTAGAAGAGTTTGTAAAGTGAGATGTGAGGTTCTGACGGCCGTAACTATATAAAGTACTGTCCTCTGGGATATGGCGCCTAACACTCTGTTAGAAGTTTAACCTAAAGACGGAGCGTCCTCTAAAATTTGAGTTTACATCACAGTACACGGCGTCGCATCCCAGACGACAGTATATCTGAGCCCTATTACGTGTACACACTGTAGTTAACTAAAAAGCATCTGAAATCACGCCAGCGCCTTATGATTGCGACTTCAGGGTCTTTGTTTAGAGCACCGGAACGTAAGATTATCTTTAGGTAATACCGTCATACCTGGACTTGTTTACAGACAATTATTGCCCAGGGTCACCTGCACCATGTCTCTCCAATTCCGTCGATTTTTGTGGCTCTTTCCGTTGATGTCTGTCGGTCTGTAGGTGAATTGGTAAGTAACCCAGCAGCTCCGAGTTCGTGTTTTGACGCTAACAATCGCTTGTTTATCTTACACAAAATTCCCCGGTGTTTACTGATCATACCGGTTCCTTACGTCTTCACAAGAGGAAGCCATAGGTAAGCACTCAAAACCACATAAATTCAACCAAATTATCTACACTTTTAATATTGACGTACTCTGAATTATGTTCATACGTACTTGCCTTCATCAAACCAACATTCAATGCGTCGGAGTATTAGTTAAACAGTGTAATTTGATGTATGAGAGGCGATGCATGAAAGGTTGGTTTGATGAAGACAAGTTAAGTTACCTACACCCTACTAAAATTCCATTTTAACATATTTTCCTATCTCCACATAGGTCTTCCAAGAGATCTTTCTCCTCCAGGTTTTGATATAAAAAATTCTTATTTAACTGAGCTGTCCCATCTATTACTTTCTTTCTGAATGCAAATTTAATTTTTGCGTGCCTTTCCTAAATATTTTAAATATGCGAAAGAACTTATTAGCTGCAACTGTGTGGTGACTTTGTCCTCACTCTGTTCATGACCCACGAACATATGTTTAGTTCCTTCAGTACTTACTACCATACACAAATTCCGACTAGTGATCAATGAAATTTTGTGTGTTTCTCTATAGTACTATTGTCTTTGACCAATAAACTAACAACAGCCTAACAAGAATCTGATGTGTGCTACTCAGTTGCTGTATATCTTGTCGTGCGTGGACCTTTCTAATGAAAAATTATAAAGCAAAATAAAAAAGTACTGGCCAAAAATGAATTCTTTGTTTGAGAATATTATAAACAGAAAATGGGGAAAAAATGTTCACAGGTCCGTAAATTTATTATACGTTTTACTTGGATAAATCTTCATCAAACTAAATGTTTTCATAGGTTAAACTTAGTCAGTACAAACACTGAACTAAACACCCCTCTTAAATGAATATTAGGCTTTCCGAAGTCTGTGGAGAGTGACTTAAAATTTTACTGCATTCCTCTTTTGGAGTGTGTGCAAAATTGCAAAAAAAAATGACATCTAGCTTCGTCATGTATGTATGTCTATCCGTCCGTCGTTCCGCAAGAAACCAATCGGCACCAACTGGATGAATTTTTATCTATTTGATACTTAAAGATTTTTCGAAAAACTATCGAGAAAATTCAATCTTCTTTAAAATCTGACGAGAATAACGAGTTTTTTTTAAAATAAAGTCCTACGCACTTTTATGAATTCTTCTTAGAACGAGAAATTGTTCCAATAAACAGAAGAAATCAAAACACACATTTTATGTTCAATACACTTTTTTCCTAAAATCGCGCCGTTTATGAAATAATGTGGAAAAATAGGGTACAGCCAGACGGGACAAATTTACAATATAATGTTGCGTAGAAAAAAGATGCGCTTCGAACGCTAGAAGAAGAAAAGAATGCAGAAACAGTCTCGTCATGTTCAGTACTTACTGCTTTACAACTGATTAATTTCATCCGATCTTTTAAGACGTTTTGCGGCACCACTTACTAAAACTGAGAAACCACGCAATCACTATATGTCTTTACATTATGTTTAACCAAAATGTACGCATAAAGAAAGCAATGAACAAAGGAACATTCCTTTAATTTAATGCAGCCTTTATAGGCTACTTAACGTGTGAAAAGACTGCAAAGTATTTGGAATATAGTTTACTTCCAAACTTGCTACGTATAATTTGTATTGTTTTCGGTGATATAAATTGACCATTAGGCACTTTTGTGCAACTCTCAATGCTTTCGTATAGCTGAAAGTATCATGTAACTCAGCAACAACACACACATAATGTATCGTTGCGTTTACACTGCCAATCGTTGTGTGAAACCTTCTCAGTATTATGTTATACCTATATCGTGTATTTGATTACGCAGTATATAACGAATACAGACTACTGGATTAGTAGTTTATTTGTGAATATTACGTCGAAATCCAAACTGCTGTTACCCAGTAGTCTGGTGTACTTATGGAATTACTACTGAGGGAAAGATTGTCATTACTGAGTACACTCTTTCAAGTACACAGCTCACTTTTGTTTTGAAAGTCGAACCAATACTCTTCTGCTAAAACAGTGATAAATACTTAAGTAAAAGTTCAGAATTGCTTCACCTTCAATGAATAAAAGTTGGTGTTTGGAATACTGTCAAGTAATCAGCCCTCCAAAGATATTTGAATTGTCTTCATTAGTCTCTCAGCAAACAAGTCTTAAAACAAACAGAACTTTAAGAGCTTGTTTCCGTACAGGGAGAAGTACAACAAAGCACGCTGCAGTAGGAAAACATGAATATCCTCTACTGTACTGTCATCTCTTGTCTTTTATCTAATTAGCAACTAGCTACATTTTTATAGCAATATTGCTGTATAAGGTATTTCTAATGCCAACATTTTCAGTGGTTGATTCAATGCGAGAAACGAAAGGCGAAGGAAAATATGTTCTCGTAAAGACACATTTATGAATTTTATCACCAGCCGTACAGAATCATGAAGTATAATAGAAATAAAACTAAAGAAAGTGGGGGAAAACAAGACTGGAAGTAGTGTGTTTTGCGCCGTCGTGGACAAATCTTACCCAGATGTTCGTTACTGATAATTTAAATGTTACATATTTTATTGTACACAGGTAAACGTAATTTAGTTACGTCCATAAATAAATACAGACATCCCTTGCTGATAATTAAAAACTCACAGATGTTCAATAGCATTATATACAGACGTCATATGCCAATTTTCACTCAAATCAAACACGAAATGTGGAATTATAGCTGTAATTTATTTTAAGCTATTACTGGGCTTACATTCACAAACTTAATAACTTTTATGGGCAGTTTCCACACTGAATTTTATCCAAATCGGATAAAAAATGCCGCCGAAAATACGGGCAAAATTCCATTCACACTGTTACGTAATTATGACTCCCACTTCACAGATTGTCATGAAACTCTGTATATATCAACAAAATTATGTACAGGTCCTCCGTATGAGATTTCACCCAAATAATTCAAGAAGTATGGAGAATGCGGAAAAATTCTCGCTTTTTCGTCAAGTACGAGTTTTACTGAGGCGATTTTCACCAAAATTATAATTACTCTACAACATTTTGTAACGAAATCCTATATGGAATTTCATGAAAATATGATAAGCCGTCTAGTAGTTGACGCTGTCATCTTTTTCCTTCTTAAAAACCCCTAAAATTTGTTGTATTATTTTGCACTGTCAGGTTGTGTGCTATCATTATAAGTTAAAATTTCCAGAGATCTAGTTAAAATGATTTTCAGCCCTCCCTACATCTTCTCTGATAGAGATAACATTTTCTTTGAAAACACTGATACATCCCTGGCTGTGTGCTTCTATAGTACAGAAATTGCCATATGCGAGAATGAAAGAGAAAATTACACAGTAAAGAGGGTCACCGTTTGTTAACTTCATAAAATATTAGTAGATTGTTGAGAAAAATTACAGAGAGATTGGACGTTACTCTGAGAAACGCACACGAATATTTAACCATTAAGGCGGTTCTGTTGTTGTGTATATAGTAACAATGAAAGTGGAATACACGCCAGTCAAACACAACTCTATATTATCGAAATAAAATCAACTACATATTTTGGCTGGAAACAAAACCATTATGAAACTCGCACAAAAAAGCTGTAATATATGCAAGTATAGTGGTACAACACGATATCTCTTTGGTGTAGGTATATTAGCAAAATGAAACACAGCAGTCAAACACAACTCTGTTTAATGAACGACATTATAAAATGCTACACGTTTCGATTCCCAAAAATCATCAACAGGCAATTCATAAAAATACTTTGAAACACAAATTCTATAAGATTTGCATTTTACTTTAGTGAGCCATTAAAATATAGTGCAAGAAACTTGTAGAAATGTTGTGTTTTATAAGGAATCTGTACGAATTGCCTCATGATTATTCGCTGGGAATCGAAACCCGTAGAATTGTAAGGTGCCATTCCTTCAACAGAGTCGTGTTTGAGGGAAGTGTTTTATTTTTTATTTTACGCGAATATTGTAACACAAGGGCATGACTCAGAATAAGTTCTGTTAGAAAATATTTTAAATCTTCCAGTTTATTATATTTCTATATTTGCATTTCATACCTCACTCTTTTCATTATTTAATTATTTTAAAAATGTTGTTACTGATTATTTTTTACTAATTTAAAAAAAGGTTTCCACATACTACGCCTACAGCAGCATGACTAGCTATACAATTAAAACTTATGTCGTCTCAATCCAACCAATCATACGCATGTATACAAATTTTTAAGACACTTCATCTACATGGAGACAGCTACATTAGCCATAAACTCGTGAATTAATGAAAATTCACTTCATATAACTTTTAATTGATGTAACAAGTTACGAGTTCGACTTGCACATGTTAGAGTTGTTAATTTTATATTTGTGATTCTTTTATACAGCGTAACGATGGCTTTGTTACAAGAAGAAATATTTTAACTGATTAATTTGAAAAATACAGAGCTGTGTTTCACTGAAGTATATAAATATTTTACTGTTGAAATTTTAACGATAAACCACTGGAGAATGTAGAAGTACGTGAAATGGGGGACTTTGAACATAGTGCGTGAGTGTTTAAATTGATTTTAAGTGGCTCAGAATAAGACAAATTTTGGTGGATTCCTGAAGAGAGCAATGACATTTTTGGTCCACATAAAGGGTGAAAAATTCTATAACAGCTGCGATATTATTATCTTTTGAAGAAAGATTGTTGCATGATGGTAATGTAGTAAGATACTTGGGAAGGAATGGGAATGAAACTTCTTAGTGAAAGATAAGTAAAACTGTCTCTGTGCATCCCATAAAGGCATATTGGGGTGTAAAGTATAGCTCCAGCCCCATATGGAGGTGTGTGGTCAGTATTGTAACCCCGTGCCGACTGATTGTGAGACTGCGTTGGTCCCAGAAAAGTTATGGTCTTTGACGAGTAGGAAAAACATCTTTTGCGCTGCCGGAAATCGAACGACGATACCTCAGCGGTTCCATCCTTAGCCCAGTCGTTATACTGACTGATCTATCCCAGTTCCACAATACGTAATGATGAAATAAGGAAGTGCTAAGAAAATTGCAGAGAACGGACTACTGAAGCTTCTCTCTCCATACACACAATGACAGACGATATTAAAGCTGTCCTATAAAGAAATTTGGGATCGTTGTAATCCTTGTAACGGACAAACGTGCGGCTATACCAAAGGTGATGGTAGAAGAATAAGCCGAGGGTGACGACGACGATGTTGACAATGATGACGAAACAATCCAAATGTATAAAAGACTCATTACTGGCTGAGCTGCCGTTGTGTGTTGTAGTAATGAATACTTGATAGCACTTAAGAACAGGAGCAGAAGATATCTCGTAATGAACGGCAGAGGAAGAAATAATTCAGTTGGTATTTTATTCTTTTAAACAATTTTGAACTTCCTTCTAAAGAGCATAAGCGGTCGTGCAGTTGGTTGACGCAGTGCCCTACAAACTGAAAGGTCGCGGGTTATATTCCTGAAGTCATTGGTATTTTTTATTTACTAAATACTTCCGGCCGCTCTTTGGCCCTAAGGTCCGTTCACCCTATCATAAAAATGAGTACCTGGAGTACCTCCTGTGGGGTAAAACCAGCCGGTGCCTAGGGCTGACAACCTTGCCACCTTCATGTGCCGACTGTCTAGAAACTCGGTGAGCACCAACCTCATAGAAAAATTCTGAACCTGTCTAAGCCCGTGTACGGATTGCCTTACCTTCTAAACAGCAGCTAAACCAAACGAAGAAAAGTTTTTTCTGTACCGCAGAAAGTCTAAATATTTTCAGTAGCCAAAGAACTTAAATTTTCAATATATTGAATTAGGACAAATCATGTACGAAGCATCCTTAAAAATTTGAGCCAAATCTCAGGAAAATACAATTTCCTTAATTTAGAGCACGTTCTTATACGGGAAGATGCAAAATGATTTTCTTTCACAGCTGACTAGAACAGCAAACATTACACACCTGGTATCCGAGTATCAAAGACCAGCCCCGACCGCATTAACCTAGTCAGTGGATATACAGAAAATACAAAGAATTTCTGTCTGAATTGGAAATAAAGAAAAACTTAGATTAGGAATGATAACAGCTCAGAGTTGCAATGGGGAGTCTCTGATGTATGTTTATATTATAATTCCACAGAATTTTTAAACCCAACATATATTGCGCTCTCTTTCCAAAAATTTTCCAATTACTGAAGTTAGGTATTTTTGTGTACTTTTAATCTTATTGGAAAAAAAATTGCACATGGACAAACATTGTTTCTGAAGAGGCTTAAAGCTCCAAATTTCATAATGATGTTGATAACTGCAAGTTATCATTAATATTTCAGTAGGATTTATGGCAATCATTAATTAAAGTACAACAAGAGCGCTGATATAAAATAGAGATGCACAAAAGCGGGAGCCAGGTCGCCATGGTGACTAAATTTTGTACGTTGACGACTAGAATTTTAAGCTTGCTTCCATATTTCTGGAAAATTTGTGCACCCTTGATGTAAAGTCATATAACAATTTAAATACCTCTACTTAATATTAATAGTTCACAATGTAGTACCAAATATTTGGATCCTAACCATTACGAAAGAAAGAAATACTCCTATTGTCAGCAAGTTATTGCACGTTTTACATTCCAAACATCAAGCTTATTTTAAATTGTACGTCAGTCGCACACAACAATATTTCGTAAAATGTTTTTCACTCTCTCATTTTCACTACATATTTCGGTACAAATGTGCCAACAACACGTGAAATATCCTTCGTGTTTCTTGAAACCATTATGGATGAAAGACACTCACGTATTAGTGACCATTAAGATTAAAGCAACAAACAGGAAATTAAAAACAATAATTCTTATGAGCATGAAATGAAAATATTGTACAATGTTCTTGAAATGAAATTCTAACTGAAGACATTTAATTTCGTTTTTGTGATTGCCAATATGGATGTTACTTTTTATTAAAGTGGCTGGCACTGAGGTTCAATATCATTGTCGTACTTTGTTCTTGAACTTTATGTTGTTGTTTTTTTTGCTCTTATTAATAATCATGTTTGTATTTAAATATTATTACTTTACACTTACGTTAAATACCATGGATGATATTTACAGTCACACTGCTTGTTGTTTCTTGTTTATTTTTCATAACATTAGCCGTTTGTGATTATGATCAAGTATTTTGTGTGCTTTATCAATTTCTTTAACGTTTTTATGTGACGCAGTTGTACCTATCTGTTACGTGCCACATTACATTTATTTCAAAATTAGTCTAACTCTTTTGTTTCTAAATATTACTAAAGTTACATCTTAGACTTCTAAGTATCAGAATTACTATGTGATTCACAAATATTCATCAGTTTTATATATATGTAGACTGTAATAAAATTATATCTTCATATTCGATACTTTAAATTTCGATTTTATATCAAAATGTTCATTAATTTCATTTGATTCACCGCATTTTCTCGCGGTCCTAACTCAATTTAGCTGTGTTGTAGTCACTGCTGACGTAACATCAATAAATCGGGTAGCCCGAATTTGACACCTTGTTGTGTGAATATGACAAGTGACCAGTAACTACTGAAAACTGCCACTGGATTCCCATTCAATACAGTCAACTTGCTGAAAATTGTGCATCGCTTATAGCGCGCATAAAATAAACAAGCCGGAAATATGGCGCTCGTGCCCAGAGTCTGTATCGAAGGAGATTTGTTCGCTTGGCTTACGGTGCCATGTCGTCAACCACTCTGTACTTCAACCCCCATCATCCTAGGCTGAGGGTGATTGGAAGGGGTAGAATCGATGTTCTGGACTACCTCCCTATGTTGACAGTCAGAAGGGTGCGTAAATAGAGTCGCTAGATATTCCGACCGCGCGTTATACTAGAAACCAAACACTCGACAGAGAGACATACATACATACATACATGCATACAAAAGGACAGAAAGGATTACATGAATACAGAAATACCTTCAAGTTTCTTTGCTTAATGCCAGGTTTTTTCTTTCTTTCTTTCTTGTGTATTCAGTAATTAATTAAAAGATGGATACGTCAAGTTGATGCTCTGTGTTGTTTTGAAGGTATGAGAAGAATTTCTAAATATGATTCGGAACAAATTTTTTCTTAGAAAGTGTAACCTCGCATCTTACATTGTAGTGGCGTGAGTTGGACACAATGAGTTTGCTCCTTAAGCCGGAATTCAAAGAAACCTTGGGTAATTCAGCGTGCCGTGCATTGTCTAAATTTAAACACGACAGCTTAGTGCACACAGGCAAGTTAATATCTGGAGACAAAATCAATCTATTCCCAGATATTAGGTAATTAATACACAGAACCCTCTGTTGTCTCTCAGAGTAAACAATCTTGAAGCGTTACTACCAGGCAGTTTGAGCGGACTGCTGAACATGCCGAGAAAACCGATCTCCCTTTACGTCTAATTCCTAAAGACAACCACCAAAGTGTAATGCGGTCTGTGTGTGTGTATGTGTGAAGTTACTTTTTTAATTTCAAAACTAATCGGCTGAAGTATAAGTCAGTATCCCAAATCTGTGTATTTTTTAACAATTGACAGCTGTGTTAAGCAACATACTTAAGTCATCATGTCTAAAGAATAAACTTAGTAGTTCACTTAACAACGCTGAAGGTATTAAAGGCTACATACTGACGAAAGATAAATTGGAAAGTATGTGGAAGGAAGTGGTTTGTTCCCAGTCGGAAAATATTCTGAAAATTTCCCAAAATGACCGAGGAAAACTATAGGCTACAAATCCTGTCAGGATAGCTGGTGTTCCGGCAAAGTTTCGAACTTGACACCTCCCGAATAACAGTGTGGTGCGTTAACGATATGCTGATCAATTCACAACGAAATAGTAGGCTCCAATGAACAGCACTTCGGCTACACATGCTACAGTTCCCGACTTAGCATCTAGACAGAAGTAATTAGAGCAACTAAATCCGAAATAACTGAATGTACAGTTACACTACGGATAGTAAAATGGCTGGGAATGTAGAACGCATAGAGCAAATATGCATAAATATTAGGGTCGGAAATACAAAGAGAAAGGTTTTCGCATTACTAAGAGTAATAAGGAGATGTAATTAAAATCTTACTAAAATAAATAGGTCCGGTTCGGGTGATACCGGACATAGTCAAGACAGAGATCTTTTAAGAATACGATGCACCGTTTAGTTCTCTGAAAAGCAAGGAATTTTTAATCATAATTTTTTAAAAGTCTTCTAACACGAGTTACATACTTTGTTACTAAAATTATGCGCCTCTAACGCACACATAGTGTGCACGACATGCGAGACGTGAGGTTCTCACAACAGTGTAGTTGAAGAGTCAGATCTTTGGAATGTGATGCATACTAGAAAACTTCGTTCTCATACACGTATGCAAATAATTTATTTTGATATAGATTTATTTATTAACTTACACTCACAACAACTTATTATAAAATACGATGATATTCTTTACAAGGTTCGGCAAAAAATTCTTTAATTCGAAAAAAAAACTTCATTGCAAACTTCATGTTTTCACATTCAATCTGCTTTCCTTGTGCTCACAGTATGTAAAACGAAAGTGACAAAGTTGTTCCGGTGCAGGAATATGTGAGAGTAGAGGTAGAACTCCATTCTTTCTCAATCTTGGAAACAGATTGGACGACTGTTCCTTTTCACGCCACGGCCTCTTTACCTCCGGGGGCGGGGGCCTCCCAGTAACCATGACACAGGAATTTGGGTTTGCGCCAGAACTGCTCTGGACTCTGTGAATGAGGGGATAAACCCTTGGTCGTGCCGGGAATCGAATCATAATTCCATCGTTGTCCAGCCTGTAGCCCAGTAACCGTAAAGACGGAAGTATTCCAGCTCCTGTATTGACAGAACGCGTCTTCTGTAAATTCATCCAGCATGCACAGTTTTAAGGCCCATTTGGTGTGCCTTTGAGTGCGACGACGGTGGTATCAAGGTGTTAGATGTGTGACCCAGATTTAGTGCCTCATCTATTATTGCACCACAGTGTCGTCCCCAATCTATGAAGAGAGAGTTCAGAGTAGGGAACAAGTTTAAGAAATGAAAACGAACGTGTAAGAAAAAAATACTACAGGGGAATGGCTGGCGGTGAAATTAAGGGTGGCGTGGAGGGGTAGAGGAAGAATAAATGATATTTCAAGTCCCCACCCTGCCAATGGGAAGACATCCATCACTTTGTAAGGTCGCAACACGTCAGCCACCCTTCAAATCCATCATTATGCAGGACTTTTGTTGCATACAATGTGGGGGAGAAATCTACGAGACCTCTGGCCTTGATACATGTGGCCATCAAAAAGGCACACCGACAACGGTCGGATAATCATATTGGCAAAAATGACGTCACAAAAACTAAGGCAAGAAACGAATAAAGAAAACACCAAAGCAAGTGAGAGACGGTGTCCAGCTCTTTGGAATACAAACACATATTGGAATTTTAAAACATTGACAAGAAATCCCTAGAGAGCTTTGGTATAAATCACAGATACTTGGAAGTGACGAATGTACGGCTGTGCCTCCCACTTGCTAAAATACATTTTGTATTTCAGAGTCTTTGACTAAAAAGCTAACCAACTAACAAAATCATTCAGCTTTAATACAAATAAAATCAATAAATAAAGGCAAACTTTAACCTCCCCAACACATAGAGTGAAGACGCGCAAGAGGAAGTTTTCTTGAAGACATAACGTCGCTTTATTGGTCCACATGTTATCAAAATAAGAGTTTAAGTATGTCAAGAAATGTAATTAATTGCGGAGGATATTCTAACCGTCCAGAACGTGACACAATAGAAAAAGAGCACAGCAACAAAACAAAACCTAATAAGCACAAAAAATGGAAACTAAGACACAGTATTTGAATAAAGGTTGACCAACTAGATGACACTTGCTTTATTATATATTGCTCAACATGTTTCAGACGTAGTGTAGGTATCCGAGTGTAGGCTGAACCACTAGTAGTGGTTCAGCCTACACTCGGATACCACATCACCAACAGACAATCCCGCTACATAACATCAGCACGCCTCAAGTCAGCCTACACAACACAACAAGTACTCGCTAGCTCCTGAAGATGG
>Ga0123352_10010471_pt1 | contig 14546 bp, 15 predicted proteins | sample TergutLab28metaG_FD_89700 | JGI IMG/M metagenome (GOLD analysis project Ga0123352, IMG submission 89700) | Labiotermes labralis P1 segment gut microbial communities from Petit-Saut dam, French Guiana - Lab288 P1 | ecosystem: Host-associated > Arthropoda: Insects > Digestive system > Gut ... | reverse complement strand
GATTTCTTGAAATCTTCATCATATTTTGGCGTTACTGTGGTCATAAAATTCAGCTCCTCTCTTGTCTTCTTTTATACTATTGCTTTTTTTATTCCGTGTCCACTTTTTTAGTATATCACCACACTTTCCCCGCCGCAGTATGGCATTTGGACAACAACGGCAATCTTCACAGAATGGAAAGCACTTATAACCGCACAACAAGGACGGTGACATTTACAACAAATCATCTATCCCTGTTTGTTGTCGGGCATGATGACGGCACACGAAACGAGGTAACGGCTGGTGATGCGGACGATAACGATGGTATAACCGATATACCACCGAGCGGCTACCCCAACGTAAATTATAACCCACCAACAGGCGGCGAACCGTGGGTAAATCCCTTTGTTGATGTAACGGAAATTGATTGGTTCTTTGAATCAGTGAGATTCGCCCACCAAAACAATCTGTTCAGCGGAACATCAGCAACCACATTCAGCCCCAACACTCCAATGACAAGGGCAATGATGGTTACGGTACTCCACCGTATGGCAGGAGAGCCAAGCGTTAGCGGCTTACCCAACAATTTCACAGACGTAACATACGGCACATGGTATGACAATGCCGTTAGATGGGCGGCGGCTAATGGTATTGTATCGGGCATAGGCAATAGTCAATTTGCCCCCAACAACAATATCACCCGTGAACAAATGGCGGTAATCCTCAATAATTTCTCTCGACATATGGGATTAGACCTACCAACCATACGTACAGGCGTGTTTGTTGATGAAGCCGAAATAAGCGCATGGGCGCAAGATGCCGTTAATGCCTTGTATGAAGCCGGAGTTATCAGCGGCATGGGTAATAACCACTTCAACCCACAAGGGCAAGGCACAAGAGCAGAAGTAGCAACCATGCTCCGCAACTTCATGGAAGCGGTGCGATTCGGGCCTTTTGCGGCAGGTGCAGATGATTATGCCATGCTACGTGAGGAAGATTTGTATTTTGACCGCAGGGAGGATGAAGAATTGGAGCAAGATTTTGAATCGAATGATTCTGATGATGTTTAATTCACTTCATCGCATCAGTATCTGACCGTCTTAGTAGTTTATCAATTGCATACAAACACGCAAAAAAGCCACTCTTCCACGAGAATTGTGGCTTTTTTCTTAATGGTCTGCATGATTTCATATCCAGAGGGATGTTAAATAATCTTTTACTTTAATGCTCCACATCTTCAGGAAGCGTATTTTTTTACATATTTGAAATCACATATCAGAACCCGCAAATTATATATTCTTTATTATGTAACTACTATATTACGGAAGGGGGCACGGTATCATGAGCAACATAAAGCTCGTGGAGGTTGTGATATTGGGTGCTACTGCATTGTTGGCAGCAGCCAAATACATCATAAAGTTTTTGGACTACGTCGGCAAATCAAGTGTCGGCTATGCCACAAGAGCAATATAACTGATGTGCAAATTGAAGGGTCTCCGTTATGCCACCTATTATGGGTCTGCTGGAGGCTCCTTTCTTTGTGCCGAAAAACGAGAGCATAAGCGAGATAAATTAACATTATTAGAAGAGGAGAAATCTATGGCACACAATCTTGAAAGTATGTTTTATGTACGGGTAGCTCCGTGGCATGGGCTGGGTGTCTGTGTCGAAGAAGCTTTAACTTCGGGCGATGCTCTAAGAGAATCTGGACTTGACTGGAATGTATTCCAGCGCCCGATATTAACAGATGACCAAATGCTTATCCCGGGCTACAAAGCCAACATTAGGGATACAGACAACCGCATACTGGGAGTAGTTTCCGACAGATACAAAATTGTACAAAACCATGAAGCCTTTGCATTTGTGGATGCTTTGCTGGGCGAAGGGGTACGATTTGAAACCGCTGGGAGTTTACACGAAGGCCGCAAGGTTTGGATGCTGGCGAAACTGCCAAACAGTTATTCCTTTGGTGGTGAGGATATTGAGCCTTATCTGGTGTTTTCAAACTCCCATGATGGCAACAGCAGTATCCGCGTTACTATGACACCTATTCGAGTGGTCTGCCAGAACACATTGAACCTGGCGTTAAGTAATGCAAAGCGCATGTGGTCCACCGTCCATGTCGGCAATATGCAGGACAAATTAGAAATCGCACAGAATACGCTGTTACTTGCAGACAAGTATATGGGTAAACTAGGCGACGAATTTTCAAGGCTTTCACAAATTCACCTGCCCGACACAAAAGTCATGGAATACATCGAAATGCTGCTGCCTATGGATGAAGACCCCACAGAAATCCATCAGCGTAACATTGAGCGCATCCGTGATGATTTGAAAATGCGTTACTTTGATGCGCCTGATCTTGAGCATGTGGGCCGTAATGCTTACCGCTTCATCTGTGCTGTTTCTGACTTTGCCACACATGCAGAGCCTTTACGGAAAACTGCCAACTACCGCGAGAACGTATTCTCCAAAACCATTGATGGAAACCCGTTGATTGACAAAGCCTATGCCATAGTACAGGAGGCGGCGTAACTGTGGAGAGTTTCTATGATCCTTATAGAAGAGGGAACACACAAAATTGGTTGGGCGTGTGGCTTCGTGCCACATGTCTAGCCATTTTTGTGTCATTTAATTTAATACGAAAATACGCCAGCCCATATTCATACTTGGCTGGTAAAGTCGCCCTTTATGGGCGTTAGGAGGAATTGATGCAATGGCTATTGTTTTAATATCAACGGTGGACTTGCCTTATGTAGATTGGTTGGAGTTCCGCCGCCAAGGTATCGGCGGTAGCGATGCTTCTGTTGTCTGTGGTATTAACAAGTACAAATCACCTATTGAGTTGTTTATGGAAAAGACCGGGCAGTTGCTACACCAAGAAGCTGGGGAAGCTGCCTACTGGGGAACGAGGCTCGAAGGTGTAGTGAGAGATGAATTTACTTTGCGTACAGGCATAGAAGTTACGCCTGTCAATGAAATTTTACAAAGTGAAGCCCATCCCTTTATGCTTGCCAATCTTGATGGCAAATGCCAGCATCCCGAATATGGTGATTGTATTTTCGAGGCTAAGACCGCCAGTGCATATCTGGCTGACGATTGGGAAGGTGGAATCCCTGATTCTTATATGCTTCAGCTCCAGCACTACATGGCTGTTACAGGTTACAAAGGTGCTTACATCGCTGTGCTTATAGGTGGCAACACATTTAAGTGGCAGTTTATTCTGCGTGACGAAGAAATTATCGCCATGCTGATTCAATTAGAATCTAAATTTTGGGATATGGTTCAATCGAATACCCCGCCGCCTTTGGACGGCTCTGACGCATCGGCTGATTTTATCGGCGCACAATTCCCCAACAGTAGGCCATTTACCAAAATAGAACTACCGATGGAGGCCGCCGCACTTGTAGGGCAATATGATGCTGCCTGTGAACAGTTGGAGTATCTAACCGACCAGAAACAGGAAGCGGAAAATCTGCTGAAACAAATGCTGGGTGATAACGAGGCTGGTATCATTGCCGACAGAATAATCACTTGGAAAACCGTTACACAGGAGAGGCTTGACTCCAAAGCTGTAAAAGCAAAACACCCCAGGATTTACAAGAGATTCGCTAAAATAAAATTAAGCCGCCGTTTTTCCATAAAGGCGGCATCATAGGCGGGTTGCTTGCTATGCAAACTGATCGCCTATATAACCAAGGAGGCTAAAATGGCAAGTTCAAAACTCAAAGAACAATTAAACGGAAAATTACAAAACCAACAATCGGAATCTTCTGAAGAAAGGATTGAGAATATGTCAGCTACGACTGCATTAACCACAGTAAACGATTCTAATTATATCGCGTTGAAATCCGATGCACTCGGCATTATCGGCGAGAATCTAAAGCACCAGCAATTATCCCCTGCGATGTTTGATGTTGTTAAATCCCCATCTGGTGGCACTACAGCGTTCAGCGTCCCAGGTTTATCCGGCGATGAAATTCAAAAGGATATTACTGGGATTATTTTAGACTACACTACTCCACGCGCCTACTGGGACACCCCTGATCCAGTTGAAGGTACACCGTCCATCTGTTTCAGTAACGACAGCGTTGTTTCGTTTGAAGGGCAACCGTGCAGCCAATGTCAATTCAATGACTTCGGTTCTAAAAACGGCGGCGAGACCAATGCTAAGGCTTGCAAAGAGTCTGTGTGTTTATTCCTGTTGCGGCAGGATAACATTATGCCTCTTATTGTACGCGTACCCGTGTCCAGTAAGTTGGCGTTTCTAAAGTACACCACCCGACTGGTTGGTACTATGACACCGTTGTATGGGGTTGTTACTAAAATCACTTTGGAGAAATCCACAAACAAAACCGGGCAGCCTTATGCGAAATATAATTTTGAGGCGGTCAGCAACCTAAGCCCAGAGGAAATCACCGCAGCCAAAGCATTTGGGCAGAAGTTCACGGAAATATTGCGGGCTACTGATTCCCCGCAGGTCATGGCGGAAGCTGTGTGAAAAATATAAGCGAATACCCTCGACGTGTTGCGCCGGGGGTATTTTGCTGTTAGGAGGAAATTTACTATGGAACAAACATCTGGGACGCATAGGCGAGCAGCTTGCGAAGCAAACGACCAGCCTACCGAAAAGATGCGTGAGCTAGTCGCCAAATTGAATGGGTGGCGGCATGAGTATTACAACCTAAATGCCCCTACTGTATCGGATGCAGTATATGACCATCACTATGATGAGCTGGAACGGCTGGAGCAGCAAACAGGCATCCTTATGAGCAATTCACCCACTAATACAGTTGGCTATGAAGTTGTGGACGGTTTGGAAAAGACCGCCCACACTATACCGCTATTGTCATTAGACAAAACAAAAAATCAGAGCGACCTCATTCGCTTCATCGGCGCCCATCAGGTTTTGCTGATGCACAAACTGGACGGCCTGACGGTTAAGCTCGAATATGAAAACGGTCTACTTGTTCGTGCATCCACTCGCGGCAACGGCGAGGAAGGCGAAGTCATTACGCATAATGCGCGGGCCATTGATGGTATACCTGCATGGATTCCATATTTGGAGCGATTGGTTGTTGTTGGTGAAGCCTACATCACTAAGCCAACATTTGAAAAGCTACAGGATACATTGCGAGACAGCTCCGGCAATTCTTACAAAAATGCACGCAACATGGCAGCAGGTTCTATCCGCTGCTATGACGCAGGCGTGTGTGCGGGGCGCGGGTTGTCGTTTTCGTCCTTCGGTGTGCTTGAAGGATTGGACGAAGATGCCGAAACTGCTACCAGTAAATATCTAAAACTGCACGCTTTAGCACGATTGGGATTCTCTCCGTGTAGATTTATTAAACCAGATATAAATTCACCGGAGCAGATTATTTCCAATATAATCTCCAACCTTCAAAAGTTTGCTGAAGCGGATGGACTTCCAATCGACGGAATTGTTGTTACTTACGACAACATCCCATTCAGCCGTGCCCAGGGCAGAACCGGCCACTATTACAAAGACGGCATGGCGTATAAATTTGAAGATGATTTATACGAAACCATACTCCGCAGTATCGAGTGGACACCTTCACGCTTTGGGGAGTTGTCGCCTGTAGCCATATTCGACCCGGTTGAAATAGACGGCTGCGAGATTACCCGTGCCAGTCTGCACAACATGACTTTCATAACAGAGCTGGAGCTGATGCCAGGGTGCCGCATTCTCATTTCCAAGCGCAACATGATTATACCACATGTTGAGGAGAACTTAGAACGCGGCCGCTTTAATGCTATGGATGTATTCCCAACGCAATGCCCTTGCTGTGAATCGCCTATAGTCATAAAAGAAGGGAAAGGAGATAAAGGGAAAGTAACTCGCGTGCTGTGCTGTAATAATCCCAGTTGTGCTAACCAAATCCTTCGCAAGTTTATCCACTTCGTCGGCAAAAAGGCTATGGACATCGAAGGTCTATCCGAGGCTACTCTAAAAACATTTATAGACATGGGTTGGCTCAATGGCTTCGCGGATATTTACAGACTTGGTGAGTATTCGTTTGAGATTACCAGTTTAGACGGGTTTGGCGTTAAGTCTTGGCAACGGCTACAAGATGCAATCCAGCGCAGCCGCAAAACCACCTTCGAGCGGTATATGGCTGCAATGGACATCCCCATGATTGGGCGTACCGCCAGCCGTGAGCTGTGCCGCTATTTTGACAGCAGCCTTGATGATTTTGAAGCCGCTGTAATGAGCGACTTTGATTTTACCGTATTGGAGGGCTTCGGAGCTACACTACACAACAATATTCACGCATGGTTCAAAGAACCGAAAAATCTAAATTTATGGAAGGAGTTGCAGAAAATGATTGACATTGAAAAGAAAGATGCGCCTGTAACATCAGAGGGCACAGACAATCCGTTCGCAGGATGCACCATCGTTGCTACAGGTAAACTTGTTCACTTCACCCGAAATTCCATCAACGCCAGAATTGAGGCATTGGGAGCAACTGCCGGCAGTGCAGTAACAAAAGACACCAATTATCTGATTTGCGGCGAGAAGGCCGGGAGCAAGTTAGACAAGGCTAGGTCATTAGGCGTAACGGTCTTGTCAGAGCAGGAGTTTCTTGAGATGGCGGAAGGTGCGTAGTACGCCACAGTGAATAGTATGTGAGATAGTTGAGGCTATGAGGCCAAGCATCTCGTAGCCTTTTCAATTCATTTACACAAAATTCAATTAAAAAGGAGAAATGCGTTATGTCAGGTTTATTGTTCGGAACAAAAATTGGTGCAATTGGCGCAAAGATTTTGGGTGGAGCTGCTATCGTTAAAGCGGCTCCCTTCATAGTGCCTGTTGCCTGCGCTGCTGTATGCGTGACCGCAACCATCGCAGGTGCAAGGTATTTAACCAAGAAAAAATCCAAGAAAAAGTATGCTGATGCTTCGCGGCATCGGTGTGCTTCTTTTGCGGATGAACGCGCTGATGACTATACTGATGAAAACAGTCTCAGCGATGACACAGACATCAAAAATGACACGAGCATCAACGAACTTGAATAGCTCCATGTTCTCATTTGGTCGCTTACGCTGTTTACATTGCATATCGCATATGCGACCTTTGAACATATATATTTTACCTATGTAACCGGAGCAACGAGACTCCATAAAATTTTAACCCACAGGAGGAATTTATCATGGCAAATGTAACAATCGCTGGTAACAGTTTTGTTATCACATCGGCAGTATCAATGACGGATTTGGAAACGGTCAGAAAGTACCGACCATCCGCACTGGCAATTACAGACCCGGAAACACAAGAAACTTTATTCAGGGTCGGCACAGGCTCAAGTAGTCTTAGCGACTACGGCATTAGCTTCGGCGGTGTTTCCAACTGCGACAAAAAGTTGGCGACAGCAACATTGCCTATCCCAACTGATGTTGAGGATGCAAAGGAATATGTACTCGACAAGGCGGGCTTGGCGTTAGTTAAGTTGGAAAAAGTTGAGGCGGAAATTGCTGAGGTGCTGGAAGACATCAGTGCCGAGCGTGCATCCATTGCTGAAAGCATTAAGGTTATTGTGTAGGCCACATGGCAAACGTAACAAACGTAACTATCAAAAGACCACAACAACTTGAGGGAGTCGCCTGCGATTCCCTCTGCTATTTTTATCAGGTGTGCAACCTATCAAGTGTGTGCTATATGCACACACTTTAATTTCAAATTTATTTCTGGAGGAAAAATTCTATGATTAAAGTAACTATGGGCAATAACGTAAAACGCACCAGTGAGATTCTGGACGAAAACACAACGCTGCGTGAAGCTTTGGAAAATGCAGAGATTGACTATACTCGCGGTATTATGAACCTTGACGGCTCCACCCTTAGCCCCGGTGACTTGGACAAAACCTTTGCCGATTTCGGCATTAAAGAAAAATGCTATCTGCTCAACGTGGTTAAGGCGGATAATGCTTGAAGGGTCAACACCTAATAGGACAGTAAGCGTAATGCTTACTGTCCTATATTATTTTTTGAACCGGGAGAAGCAATATGGCATTTGAATACTGGGACAGCTTATCCGATGAAGAAAAGCTGGAAATCGCAAATAAAGCTAAAAAAGAACATGATGAATGCGGGCATCATCGCTGCTATTGGTGCGGTGAGCCTTTATCAAGCAGAAATTATGACTATACATCGGATGTCAGAGATCCCAGAGAAATTTGCCGAGGACATTGTAAAGGAATCAGGTTCTTTGATAATCCGAAATAATAAAAATAAAAAAATTCAGGAAGGGGGTCAAATCGTGTTTAACCAAGCAGTCTATTCAACCACACTCACATCCGATGTAGCGAACACGCTGTTTTCAAACATAGACGCTATAAGTGCTATGGATTCATCGTTTATTTCTACTTTGCGGGTGTTGCTGCATAAACGCCTGCCACAAGATGAGTACGTACATCTTAATTGTCGGGAGTTGCACATTCCTGTGAATGACATTACTAATGCAGGTACTGCTCAGTGTATGCGATGGTTTGCGCCGGAGGAAACACTCGTATCACTTGAATCGGGTCACAACATCACCATAGTACACACTGCATTGGCGTATCCCAGTGCCGGCGAAAAGATGCTTGAAATTGTTAGAGCAAATTCCGGAACTGGTAAGCGTTATATGAGCAACTACACGCGACAGGATGATTTACAGGTGTTCTTCGCCCGTAAGGTCAAAACCTTGTTTTACACAGATGATACCGAACGGAACACTATCATATTTGTGGAGAAGCTGGAACTGAAACATTTCCATGCCCTTCAAATGATGATACCGAAATACCTTCCGAGTCTATTTGCCAACAGCCCCCTGACCGAAGCAGAAATAAAACTACTTAAAAGCACAGGGGGTAAGTCTGCTATTGAATACGAGCGACTTATTGAGGACTTTGCCAAGGAGCTTGATATACGAGCAGAAATTATCCGTACCAAACTGGCGGGCTTTGAAACAGGTTTTGAGCGTGTGAGGGCTGATGAACTCCGTAATGAAATAAGCATCTGCCAAAACGAGTATGAGCTGCACTTGTCTCATGCGCGTGAGGTCGCCAACAAGATTCAAGAGCGCATGTTCACACTGGCAGGACTGGAGGCTGTTATTCAAAAGCATACAGGAGATTCAGAGCTGGCAGAGTATTTCATGTGCAGTAAGAACCTGACCATTACCCGTGTTGTTGGGACGAAGATTGAGTTTATCGCCCACGGCTATGCTGACATTTTCGATATAGATGCTTTTGATACGTATGTTGGAAACCATAGCGGGTATTTCTACTCCGGGCTTAGTTCTGCTGTTACACCTAAGCAAATGGAAAGGTTGTACATGGCTATCTTTAGCGAGGGCAGATATAAGCTGCGTATCTGTGCAGCATATACCGCCGATATGCGTACCGGGCTGCGGGCTTTTAGCAATTACACTTTCCCACATGAAAGCCGGACGTATTTTCCTAACCCACATATTCAAGGGTTTGGATGCATCGGTTCTTATGGCGGGCGTTTCCAAGAGTATATGCACAAACAAGATTATGTCGGCGCAATTGACCAAGCCGTTGTTTCAGCACGAAACTTAAATTTCTATGATTCAGCGGTTATTGCTACTTTTGCACGGGATTTTTCGCGCACATCAATAAAGTGTTTAGAAAGGCTCGACGGGACGTTGATTACACCCAAAGAAGCCATTAAAGAACTGGAAGGAGGCGACGATGAATGCCACGACCCATTGTTTTGACGGAAGAGATTAAACAAAAGGCGCAGGATGATTTCGCAGCTATGTTGGATACTGTGAAGATGTCCGACGGCAAACTTAGGTACAGCCAGAGCTGGGAATATAAAGACTGCTCCGCCATTGTGTGGCTAACACAGGAAGCGTATCGTAAAATCGTCGCCTTGGTAATGAACTTCGCAAGCGAGGTCGCATGGCATGGTACTGTAGCTCGTCTAGGTAATAACGAGTTTGTCATTGAGGATATTTTCGTGTACCCGCAGGAGGTTACAGGATCTACGGTCAACACCGACCAGAAAGCTTATACCGAATGGCTTTACAGCCTTGACGATGACACTTTCAATCAAATCCGTATGCAAGGCCACAGCCATGTCAACATGGGGGTGTCGCCTTCGGGTGTGGATGACAAACATCGGCAGCAGATATTAGACCAGTTGGAGCCTGATATGTTCTACGTGTTTATGATATGGAACAAGTCGCTGACGGTGCATACGCTCATATATGACATGGCGAGAAACATCTTGTACGAGAACAATGATGTTTCCGTTAAGCTGATAGATGATGAGGGCATGGATGACTTTCTGGCGGATGCCAATAAGAAGGTGCAGAAACCCACTTCTCGCACCACTCCCACCAATAAGAAAAACAAGGGTGGCTCAAAAAAACAAAAACTCGCACAAATCGGGCTATCAGGGATAGACGTTGACTTTGATGAGGTTGATGTAGAAGAACGTGAAGATTGTTCGCTGTGCGGTATGTGTGCCTCGTATGAGTTAGAGCCTATTGGATGCCGCGCTGGGTTTACAGCCCGCGCTTTTAATTATGGAGGTTGAGTATGGAAACATTGAATTTATCGAAAAGTTACGACTTTTTCAAACCAGAGGAAGTTAAAGAGCGCATCCATATAATTGGTTGCGGCTCTGTCGGGTCAACGGTCGCGGAATTGCTGGCAAGGTTTGGGTTGACGAAATTATCGCTGTACGACTTCGACAAGGTTGAGCCCAAGAACTTGGCTAACCAGTTGTTTCGGCAGGAGCATGTGGGGGTGAGTAAGATTGTGGCGTTGGCGCAAATGTTATGCGAAATTAACCCGGAAGCCAAAGACAACATCAAGGTCGCTTCTCATGGGTATGTGGCACAAAAACTATCTGGCTATGTGTTCCTGTGTGTTGACAACATAGAACTGCGTCGGGAAATTGCAACTGCTAACAAAGACAACACCTACATCAAAGCCATGTTTGACTTCCGCACACGCCTAACTGACGCGCAGCATTATGCAGCAGATTGGTCTGATATGAAAATGGTTGACGATTTCATTAACTCCATGAACTTCAGCCATGAGGAAGCCACAGCAGAAACGCCTGTGTCCGCCTGCAACGTAACATTATCTGTCGCTCCTACAATCAGGCTTATATCTGCACTGGGCGTGGCTAACTTCGTAAACTTTGCCAAAGGTGCGGGGTTAAAGAAATTTATTCAGATAGATGCGTTCAGTTTTATGCTGGATGCTTTTTGATTTAATGCTATAACGCTTGTGATGAATAGCTGTATTCATGGTAGGTTTACTATGCCATGAATGAGCGCTTCGCGGTATAACCCGAAGTAACAAATTGTAAGAACGTGGGACGGCACGAGGGCATCCCCGTCGAGAGCACTGAAGAGATTCTTCGGCTCTGGGTGCTGAATCTGACCGGCTGGTTTCGAAAATGTTCAGGAAAACCGTGCTAATGTTCGGGCTTTGTCCTGATTCGGCGGTGTTTTGTCAGGAACAAAGTTAATTTATATCTTGACATCACCCCGATGAGGTGGCAGATGAGCTGGCGCATCAGCGCCTCCGGAACCAGCAGCGTCTTCTGTGCCCATGTAGATTACAAGCGAAAATTTGAATGAGGTGGAAACTATTAATATTCTATTGATGCTGATAGGCGCAATTGTCATATCTATAATTGCCTACACAGTAATCTGTCTGCTTCACTATGCAGTATTGATATGGCGTTGGCGCCGAGTAAAAAAAGCAGGAGCCAATTTGCAGAAATGTACGGATGATTTCTTTGCAAATCTGCCGCCAAGAGAAAGTGAGTTTTGTAGGGATTGTAAACATTCCGAGTTTTCAAGCAACAATGGAAATTTGCTATGCCTACACGAAAGAAGCCGTCATTTTGGCGAAGCTGTTGACCCCGAGCAAGACAAGTCGGGGTTTTGTTATTTTGAATGGGCTGATGAAATAAAAGCGAAGGAGGATTCAAGTGCCATACATCACAATCAAACAACCGCCAAAATATTATCAAATGACCTTTGAAGATATTATGGCGGGGATTGACGATTTGAGCAAATATGTAATGCCGAATGTATCCAGCACCCGTACCTACTGGGTTGACTACCCAAATCGGAGGCTACTAGAAAACACTGATACGCAAAGGATGTTGGATGTACTTAAAATATTCAACCACTCTAAGGATGCTCTATTCGCACAGGATAGAGCCTCTTTGTATCACACGTTTCATATACCCAAGAGCAGTGGCGGCCTGCGGCGTATTGACGCGCCGCTACCGGAGTTGATGAACGCACTACGGGAGCTGAAAACATTGTTTGAGACGCATATGTTTGCACTCTACCACACGTCGGCGTTTGCATATGTTCGTGGACGCAGCACCATTGATGCACTCAAGCGGCATCAGCGCAATGAAAGCAAGTGGTTTCTGAAATTGGATTTTGCCGACTTCTTTGGTAGCACAACACCAGCGTTTGTCTTGGATATGCTGTCACGGCTGTTTCCATTCAGTGAACTTGTAAGGTTTTCTGCTGGCAGAGATGAGCTGGAGAAGGCTCTCAGCCTGTGTTTCTTAAATGGCGGATTGCCGCAAGGCACACCAATATCACCGTTTATTACAAACGTGATGATGATTGCCATTGACCACAAAATCAGCAATAGCCTGCGTAACTTTGACAGCAGGCGTTTTGTGTATACGCGCTACGCCGATGATCTGTTGTTATCCTGCAAGATTGATTTTGACATGAACAAAATCCAACAGTTTGTAATTGATACGCTGGCAGAGTTTAACGCACCTTTCACCATCAAGAAAGAAAAGACCCGTTACGGCTCTGCTGCCGGACGCAATTGGAATCTTGGGTTGATGCTGAACAACGAGAATCAAATCACCATCGGTCATAAGCGTAAGAAGCATTTTAAGGCCATGCTTGATAACTATATGCGGGACAGGAAATCCGGCAATAGTTGGGAGCTGCATGACATACAGGTGCTTAGTGGCCTAATCAGCTACTACCGTATGGTTGAAAAGGATTACATTGACTATCTGCTCCGCCAGTATAGCGACAAGCATGGTGAGGATGTTGAGAAGTGTATCAAAGCAGATTTAGTCGCATGACTGTGCCGCATGGGAGGTATATTGATCTGAAAAAGGTTACGATTTACACAGATGGCGCATGTCAGAACAATCCCGGCCCCGGTGGGTATGGGGCTATTCTTATATGCGGCAGCTACCGAAAAGAAATATACGGTGGCGATCCTCAGACCACGAATAACCGCATGGAAATAATGGGGGCGATTGCAGCCTTGGAAATGCTGAAGTCTGAATGCGAGGTAGAAATTTATTCCGACTCCCGTTACTTGGTGGATGCAATAGAAAAAGGTTGGGTTGTTCGTTGGAAGGCCAACGGCTGGCGGCGTAAAAAAGCTCCTGCGTTAAATGTGGACTTGTGGGAACGGCTTCTGCCGTTGCTTGCAAAACACAAAGTTAGATTTCGTTGGATGAAAGGCCATACAGGGCATCCCGAAAATGAACGCTGCGACGTATTGGCAAAAGCGGCGATAGCAAAACTGTAACAATCCTTTTGTAATGTATAGTTTGTTGAGAAAACAGACACTTCAAGCGTAACGCTGAAGTATCAAAATGTTAAGATGTGGAGGAGGAAGCCAGGTGACCGTGGACCGGATCCCAGTGACTCCTGAGCAGGTCTTGCTGCGGGTCGGGATGGCAAAGGTGTCAAAGAATGTTGATAATCCGAGGTTCTTCAAGGGTTTGCTGTTTTTCACCATAGGCTTATCCACAGCTTCGCATGTCATCTCCAGGTTGGGTACGCGGGCTGCAGGCAGGAATTCTCTCCTTCTCTGTAATGCGGATTACAAAAGGCAATCAATGCAATAGCAAATCAATGACGTTTACAATGAATAGCTGTACCCATAACAAAATAATTCTGTTATCTGTTATGAGTAGGCACTTTGAGGTCTGACCCAAAGTTTCTAAAGGTTAGGGTGTGGGGTGGCGCGCAGGGATGTATCCGGAAAGCTTGAGGCACCCTTGGACGGTCGGCGATGCGAGCTGACTGTCGAGTGTGCTTTGGATTGGCTGTTGGAGTTCCTTGTAATTACAGGATTTCCGAAATCCAAATCCTTGATGGCGCAGTGCAGTCGCCTGCCGCAGCGGCGGAGTCCCTCCTCTGGAATGCGCCTTCTACCCTATGTAGATTGTAGATGTGTAACAAGGCAATATGTAACAACGCAACAAAAATCAATGCCCAAAATGTATAACCATGTTAGCTTTAAGGCATCAAGACAACAGAAGATGCCTTGATTAACTGGTGCTTTGCGGTGTTACCCAAAGTGCTGATCCTATAAGAGCGTCGCAAATCCACGCTGAGATCCGCTCCCGGCCAAAGGCCGTCCGGGATCACAGCAGGATTCGCTCTTTTTCCAAATCACTACGTCCATTCCAGCTCCGACAGTTTCGTGTTCCTACGGCTGGCGCCTACGGAAACACGAACCAGACGGAGCTTGCATTACCGTGTTTCTTTGAAGATTAGGGGTATTGAT
>Ga0123352_10010465_pt1 | contig 14551 bp, 11 predicted proteins | sample TergutLab28metaG_FD_89700 | JGI IMG/M metagenome (GOLD analysis project Ga0123352, IMG submission 89700) | Labiotermes labralis P1 segment gut microbial communities from Petit-Saut dam, French Guiana - Lab288 P1 | ecosystem: Host-associated > Arthropoda: Insects > Digestive system > Gut ... | reverse complement strand
GGTTGGTATAGGGGGTGGAGATTTAATGTGAAGTTGGCTACATACCTGGTTCTGCTGGATGTGGTTGGTAGCGGTTGTGGGGCGCTGCCTTGTAGGGTGCGAGCACTGTGAAGGTTACTGTTCAACTAGCAGGGTCATGTAGGAGGGTGGGAGGTATTGATGGCCATCTGGAGCAGAGGGTTGGGTTCGCTGGGGTTTTGTTCGGAAACGAGCCTTCCAGATTTGTGAAATGCTTGTATGAAGAACTGTTCATATAGGGTTAACAAGGAGGTGTTTTTGACGGGTGTTAGGAGGGTCATTGTTTTCTCCATGGGGCCGTATTCTCAGAAGCTGTGTTGGTCACTAGTAAGGAGGTTTGTATAGAAGTTAAATACTGAGGGAACTAAGTATATTTTTGTATCATGTGAACAGAATACAACACAAAATCGTGACCTAAAAATAGCTAATGAAGTCTTTCAAAATGTGGAAAAATCCAGATGTTTGGAGATTACACTGTGAAATAAATATTTCATTGATGAAGAAATTAGAAGCAGATGAATTTCTTCAAATTCCTGCTACTCTTTTTTCCTGAATTGTTTCTGTTTCCATTTTCTTTTGAAGAATACAAAGAATGTAGTGCAAAGAACTATAATTTTTCTTGTTGTTTTATATGGGTAGGAAATTTGTCACATTAAAGGAAGAAGGTAGGCTGAGGGTGTTTAATGGTAGGGTGCTGAGGTATGTACTTGAACCTAAAGAGGAGAAAATAACAGGAGGCTGGAGAACATTGTGTAATTAGGAGGTTCATGATTGGTACTCCTCACAAAATATTTTTTGGAATGATCAAATCAAGGAAGATGAAATGGGCATGACATGTTGCACATATGAAGGATTGCAGAAATCCTTGAGGTTTTCATACCATGACCCTTTTGGTGGGAGAACCTGAAGGAAAGAGATTACTGGAAGACCTGGGCATAGATGGGAGGATAATATTAAATGCCTCTTAAAGAAATAGGCTGAGATGGCATTTACTGTATCCTTCTGTCTCAGGATAGGGACAAGTGGAGGCTCTTGTGAATGTGATAATGAGTGTTTGGTCTCCATAACATTCCACGAATTTCTTAGCTAGCTGAGGAACTAGTAGCTTTTAAAGAAGGACTTTGCTCCGTGAATGTAGTTAGTAGTTAAAATCCTTAAAATTGAGGTTCAAGATTTTTGGGATGTTATGCTGCATCAACTGGTAAATGTTACACAAGGCACTGTGCTGCCTCGAAACATTGGTAACTTAGCAGTTGACATGGCATAACATTCCAGAAGACCTGTGGCTTCATCAGCACCTGTATGAGAACCGCAGATCTCACACTCTTAAATTATTCACACGGATAAGAATTGGTGCAAATGTGAAGTTATTCTTAGGGAGTATTTACGCTTTGCATAATTATAGCTTATGTTTAAAAGGTATCAAGACATTTGGACACAAGTCTTGACTAGCATTTCTGTGCATTATGAATTAAAACTATTCCCCCTTTTATCAGTGTTACTGAACAAAATTTGTTCTTCAGAATAGACAATTGTCAAAATGAAAGTTAAATTACAGACAATTGGCATTGGAGTGAAGACAACTAAGGCCTTTCGGATAATTTTTGCTTTTATCTTGCTTCTCAGCCATGATATATGAATAGAATGTGTAATATGAAATTTGAGAAAAAGAACATATAATATTCTGTATTGTAAATGGAAGGAATAGTACGGAATGGTGGAGGCAGTATGAGAGGAGCCACACAGGGTCTGTGCCATCCGTACGTTTATAGTGACATACAGGATGCTGTACATATAATATTAAGATGTTATACAACTACAAACCACAGAGTAAAGATTAAGTGAGGAGTGTATAATCTGTCAAGACAGAATAATTTTTTAATAAGATTATAAACTGCAGTTATAGTACCCTTCTTAAAAGTATTATTGATATTTTTTCGAAGTTGAAGTGGGGAAAGATATACCCTTAGGCTGGACCCTGTCTCAGCTGCTAATGGCTTCATTAAAAATGTAAGGGATGAAAGTGGAACATATTTTTATGTTGTTTGTGACAGCCGTACCTGATGTAAAATGTTGCTGTTTTGTGTATTATGTGTGGGGTCTGGGTGGGGATTAGAGGTGCAACAGCATTGATGGCCATATGCATCATGTGCTAGGAGGACAGAACCCTTGTACAGCATATAAAACAGTAAATTTACGGTATCTTTATTCAGAATGCTTGTATGCATCATCCAGTCCTAAATATAGTGCTTTGTACATGGATAAATTTTACATTTCCTGTAATTTTTACTTCAGAGCTTTTATAGAAGAAAAACTGGGAGCCAAGTATGTGGAAAGCCGGTCAGTTGAGTTTTCTAAGTCATTTGAAGAAGCAAGCCCATCTACACCCATCTTCTTCATCTTGTCTCCTGGTGTAAATCCTCTGAAGGTAAATATTTGTGTATGCTTTCAAAGAACATTGTGGAAAAGTAATTGCACACAAATTAGGAGTATGATATGGTATGACATGATATTTTATTTATGTTCCATAAATCCACAATAACAATAAGTTGGATATAAAACATGTCAAGAGTAATACATTATGTAAAATTTTAATTGTATAAATGTTTGGTATCAAACAGATTCCAAATCGAGTACATGAATGATGTTTAATACAGGCAGGACAAAAGCCACTGTGTAACGACAGCAGCAGAAGAGATATAAGGACCCAGACACAAACAAATCATCGGACTAATTTATTTAGAGCAGTAAATATTGTAATCAAGGGATAATGGAAAGCTGAAAAATTACTGAGTTTCTGTAACTGTCAGTTTTTCCTTTCTTTTTATTGTGTATAAAATCAAAGAACTAGGATTTTAATAATTATATGTAATCCAGTGTATTATATGAAGTATTGGTTGTGTGTGCTGCAGTTTAGGGTATGCAATCTATGACTTATACATGTTACTCAAATTTGAGTACGTGTTATTCCTTTACATTAACTATAAATTATGTTTCCTGCACACATGTTAAGACTGTTCACAGGTGAAAACATATTACAGTAGAAATCCTTTAATTTGGCACAGATGTGACTGGACAGGTGCTGGATTATTAAATATTGTGGATTATTGTACTTTACCTGTACTGACAAAATTTGTTATATGAAGTTTTCTGTTACTGCACAGCCAGACATTAAAGCATGTGCACATGTCAGTTATTTTCATTTTGTTATTAAAAGACTATGCTTTTCTAACTTTCTTAGGCCCAGTCATGGATTTTCCTTAGAATATATTTATGTAAACCATTTCTACAACACTTTTTCCACCTGCCAGTGTATCAGGATCTCCAATGTACCAGCATCCAGATGAGGGAAGGTCTGTAGGATTGTGAAATCTCACCAGTAGAAATCTCAATAACAAAGACCTCTATATATTCTTAATATAGAATGTTCTAGATTCCAATGACATCACAGTTCATTACATGTATTATAAACTCCATATAAAGAATATCAATATAAAGACCTAAATGTCACATGTGTGAGATTTAGTAAGGACTTCTGCATTTTAATTTGTGTGATTCCAGTTTTTTGAGTTTATAAGTATTTTCATTAAAAGTATTCACATGTTAATGTCATGTAAATTAAAAGAATAGGGCTTTTCTCATATTTCTTAAATATGTTCTTTTTCAGTTTTGCTACCTCATTTGGTTTGATGCACATTTATTGCATGTATAAATTAATCATGGTAGGTGGGACACACTACACAGAATTAGGAATTATATTTCCTCATATTCCATGAAACACTGTATGAATACATGCTTCCTATAAAAGGTGTAGATCTTAAATAGTCATAGAACTACTTTCTATGTCATGCATGAACCTGTTATGAGATGTATCATTTTTGAGAATGAATTTCTGTTTGAAATTAATGGGAAGTGTGTCACTTGCATGATACAATAAATTCTTAAACTTGCTTGACAACTTTCAGTATAGATTTCCATACATTAAAAATGGTTGAAATCAGCACATGGATTGTGGCTAAATAATGTGCAGACCAGTATGTACTACCACACCATATATTTTCATTTCATGCATTTAGTGAAACAGAACACATTTAAATGGCTTAATGTTTCATTTCATCTTAATTCAAGTGCCATCTGAATGATAGAGACTCCATCTGAGCTACGTAACATGGTGGCTATACTAATGGCCATTTCTGCTGTGCAGGATGTGGAAGAGCTGGGGAGGAAGCTGGGCTTTACTTTGGATAATGGTAATTTCCATAATGTATCATTAGGACAAGGACAGGAGGTAGTAGCAGAGCAAGCTATGGACACTGCAGCTGGAAAGGGACATTGGGTGGTGTTACAGGTAATTCTGAACTCTATGTGTTTATCAGGAACACAGGTTTCTTTGGGTGTTTTTATGGGTGATTCTGAACATTGTGTAGGGTTCAGGAATGGAGGTGCCATTGGTGATTCTGAACAGTTTGTATGGACAAGGAATGGAGGTGCCATTGGATGGTGTTACCGGTGATTCTGAACATCATGCATGGCTCATGAATGATAAAGTCATTGGGTGATGTTACAGGTGATTCTGAATATTATGTATGGATCAGGAATGGAGGTACAGTTGGGTGTTGTTACAGGTTATTCTGAACATTATGTATGGCTTAGGTATGGAGGTGCCTTTGGGTGTTGTTACAGGTGATTCTAAACATCACATATGGCTCAGGTACATAAGTGCCAATGGGTAGTGTTACAAGTGATTCTGAACATTATATGTGGCTCAAAAATGGAGGTGCCTTTAAGTACTGTTAAAAAAAGTGATTTTGAACATTACATATGGCTCAGGAGTGAAGGTACCAGTCTAGAAATAAGGAAAATGGTGTGATGAAGTTCGGACTGAATAACCACTATGAAAGCATAAATCATTGGGTCGTTTTTGAACCTGAAAGTTGTCCATGCTGCTTTTCGTATATATTCCTGGCAGTTTTTCACATGTAGGTCAAACAGCAAGACATGACAGAACAGGTTTCTTAGCGTTAATATGATCAAGCTTTAAAGGCATTTTAAGTAGTAAGTAGACACAGCTGCTCTTTCTGGTTAAGTTACCTCATTTGTAGCACAGAAATGTTTAAAACTAAATGCCACCACTGGGCCCTCTTCTTAACAAGTTGAGTGTAACCCACATTGCTAAAATTGATGTTATGCTTTCTTAACAACTCAGTGTCAAATTCTAAATGTTCTTCATACTAACATTTTGTTTGTTGTTTCATCTGTCTTCATTCTGTATCTAACCGTTTATAACCTACATAATGCCAGGAGTGGAGTATAAACTGTTACATTACTTAATAATTTTTCTTCATCATGTAAATAAGTCTGGAGTTGTGCTTGAAAACAGGGATATTATGCAGTGTACTGTTTTGTACTTATACTTTACCACAAGATACTGAGAAATATTTACCAATTTGACGTTCAGAGGGCCATGAGATGTTACGTATTCTTATAATAAAGCCAACGAGATGCACTAATTTCTCAAATTTATTTTTGGAATAAAACTCTGCATGTTTTGGACAATTCCTCTGTCCATCACCAGCTGTGAGCTGTCAGCAAAACCTGTATGACAAATACCATTACTGTATGTACAGTGTTAAACTCCTGGTGATGGACAGAGGAACTGTCTGAAACATGTAGAGTTTTATTCCAAAAATAAATTTGAGAAATTAGTGCATCTCGTTGGTTTTATTATAAGAAAATATTTACCAAATATTTGTGGTGGTAGTATGGGACTGTTCAGATAGAAAATTTGTACATTTACAGAACATTCATTTAGTCAAGAAATGGTTACCAACGCTGGAAAAGAAGCTGGAGTGTTACAGTCAGGGCTCCCATTCTGATTACCGCATATTTTTTAGTGCTGAGCCCGCAGCCACTCCTGCAGCACATATAATTCCACAGGTATGTAGTTTGTCTGTCATAGGTAGATCTGTGTAGTGTGCACCATACTGAATAATGGTGGTATACTGATTGTGTGTCTTATACTGACCACCTAAATGAGATACTAAGTACTGGTGTCTCCCAACCATTTGACTGTTAGGAGTGGCTTGTCTCTTACAATGACCATCTAAGTGATATGAAGTACTGGTGTCTGCTAACTGTATGCTGGTGACAGGTTACTGTGCATTCAGTTTCAGAGTCCTGGCTAATATAAGCATTGCATTATATGGTAGAATTTTTCCTTGGTGCTAATTTTTCAACTGTATAAAACTGCACATTACTTGTGACATACATTTTGGTACAAAAATCACCATTCAGTTTAAAGTAGTATGATATTTATGTTGTGTCACTGTATCTCATAGGGGGCTGGTATATCATAGTATGGCAATTTGCTGTGGGCTGGACAGGGGTAAGAGATTTTCTTTTCTCCACATTCATACTGAATGGCCCTGAGGCCCACTCAGCCTCATGTACAATGGCTACTGAGGCTGTGTCCTAGGAGTAAGCAGTTGGGGTGTAGTGTTGATCACCCACTCCTTTCTAGCGCCAACATTAAGGATGTTTCGTTATAATTGAAATTTGAATAAACTAGTACAGAATACAACAAGACAGGCAATATACATTCAGTATAACATTGTGTTGCATTCATGTAACAATTGTTGTCATGGAAAAGCAATAAGTGTTATATATTTTGTGTGTGTGTGTGTGTGTGTCCATGCGCGTGTGTTATCCAGCACACGAAGTGCATGTGCCATATTATTGTCTGTGGCCTGTTTGGCTGTACCATATTTTTCCACATTATCTCACCAACAGCATGATTTTAAAACAAAAAAGTTATTATACATAAAATATGTGTTTTGATTTCTCTACAACTTTTGCCTCAAACATTTCCAATTTTCAGAAGAATTCATGAGATATTATCATAAATGTAAATAGGTTTTCATGTAAAGTACCCATTATTTTTGACATATTTTAATAAAACTTGAATTTCTGGACAGATTATCAAAAAACTCTCAAATATTAAATATTATGAAAATCTGTCTAGTGGGAGTTGTTCTGGGTTGACGGAGAGGCAAATGGACAGACATGTTGAAGCTAATAGTCGCTTTCTGCAAATTTGCCAGCACACCTAAAAACTGCCAGATGTGTGTGTGTGTGTATGCATTTATTTATTTATTTATGGATTTATGTATGTACATATTTGTATAATTGTGTGTGTGTGTGTTGATGTGGGTGCATGCCTTAACAGCCTTCACAGTGATTAACAGGCTACAAACCTTTATAACAAAAGCAGTTCTATCGTTTCTTATTGATTTGACAACACAATCCCGGATTTATTGATGAAGAGACTTTATATCTTATTTGTAGGGTATACTGGAATCATCAATTAAGATTACTAATGAGCCACCAACAGGTATGCAGGCAAACCTTCACAAAGCGTTGGATAACTTCAACCAAGAAACCCTAGAAATGTGCACTAAAGAGGCAGAGTTCAAAGCCATTCTCTTTTCTCTATGCTACTTCCATGCAGTTGTGGCAGAGCGCAGAAAATTTGGATCTCAGGGATGGAATAAAATATACCCATTTAATGTAGGTTAGTATACTTCACTGTTGTCTGTTTATTAATGAATGTGCAGAAGCACCACACCATTCATCCTTAACAGGAGGCACAGAGATGAAACTTCACAACATTTTTGACCTTGGAAATAAGTGGTGGTAAGTGGTCAGCTTCTGTATTACTAATGCTGACAGTATTATTACATAAACTATGAAAGGAATATATTAATTCATACATAGCTGATTGTCAGTGTCTTTTGGGTGAGAGGATGGGAGAATCCTGCCAAGAATTTGACCTAATATCCAACCCAGGACTGTAAAATCTGAAGTTTTATAGGCAGTGACTAATAACAATACTTTCTTCAGGAATGTGATGCCATGTAGCCTTATTGTAAAGGTACCAACATTTATGGGGAATGTGCTGCTTCCATCTTCAATCCATACCTAATTGCTTGCATGAATAATCTGTTCCAGATATTATTATAGCTGAAGACATCACATCTTCATAAGAAAATGAAAATAGCAATGTCTACTTTTCTGGAATGGAGCTCATGCCATTGTGTGCCAGAAATAAATAAAACAACAAATAGTCAGTCAACAACTATATTTTACTGGAACCACACTGCATGTTTCAGATCACTTGATCGATCATGAGGTGTATACAGGCTGGAAATTTATAGGCCAATGCAACTCATTGTGTAACATTTCAATCTCAATGCCATAATTTGAAATAGTTTTTCTTTTAAGGCACTGTTGATTGAAATAAATACTTGCATTACATATTAAAAATCTTCTGTTTCAAGTTTGTGTACTAGTGTGTGTGGGCTTGACTGGCCAATATTACTTTAATGGAGCTCATCCTGCATTTCCTGCAAATAACTAAAACAACAAATGGTCAGTCCACACAACTGTATTTTAGCAGAACCATGCTACATGTTTTGGATCACTCAGTCCATCATCAGGTGCATACAGACTTGAAATTTATAGACAATTGCAACTCATATTATAATAATAATTGAATCTTGTTATTGAGATAGAAATGTTGTAATATAATATAAAGCAGATCTAAACTTTTTCTATAAGAAGTGGTCACACACTGTACTCATTGAAATTAATGATGCTGTCTTATGTCAGAATGTTTCAGCCTTTGGACTGGTAAGATTTCTGTCCTTCTCTGCTATCCAGTTTGAATTTCATGTGTTACTAGTTGCATATGAACTTCAGTACCTTTTAATGAAATTATGAACAGGGACATCAACTTCCATTTGCTATTACTTACGTGGTAGACATAACTTACCTTGCCGGTCCCTTTTTCTGAAGACTTCATGCAAGACATCTAGGAAAAAATAAACAATGTTGCATGTGACAGCTAAGATTATGTACGTGAACTTCAATTTTTTTTAATGAAATTGCGAACATATACATTAACTTCCATTTGCTGTTATTTACATGGTAGACATAAACCTCGCAAGCCCCTTTTACTGAAGACTTCATGCAAGAGGTCTAGGAAATACTGAGTCAAGAATGAGTTAATTATTTAAACTCCAGTCTGTATTTTAACCTTATCCATAGCCAATTTTAGTTCTCTCTAACAGTAAATACTTTTTTAGGTGTTTTACATGAGCAAATGTTAAATTGATCCAGAAAAGTTAGCTGTGATGGAGTGTTTTCCATTATTAATTCACATATGGCTCTAAATGTTTACCAAACAGGTGGCAGGAAACTTAAGTGTGTAAAGTGTTAATGGCTGCCCTTTGTACCTGGTGTAGGTGACCTGAATATTAGTGTCAGTGTTCTGTACAACTATCTGGAGGCAAACTCTAAGGTTCCATGGGAAGACTTGAGGTATTTGTTTGGTGAAATCATGTATGGTGGCCACATCACTGATGACTGGGACCGACGGCTGTGCATCAGCTATCTGGAGGAACTCATGCAACCTGAACTGGTAACTTTGCACTGAATTGTTATGTAACATGCAAAGTAAGTTATGAACAGTTGTTTGGGACCTGTTCCATAAAATTCTAATAAGAATATCAGATAGCTCCAATTGCTTTTATCCCACAACTTAAACTTTCGATGTTGTCAGTGAAGATGTGTTAATAATATAAGGATACTTCTACTTTTTAATTGCATATAATTCATTTTGGCACACTCATCGGTTGGGTTAGTGACTAGGCTATGGGCTGAAGGACTAAGGAGTCAGGGTTTGATTCCATACAGGGGTAGAAATTCGTCTGTGCCACACAGCATCCAGAACTGTTCTTGAGTCCACTCAGCCTCTAAACCAGTAATTACTTGTGGCTTTTTCCCTGTGGACAAAGCAGCTGGGGTGTGAAACTGACTACTCACCTACCACTAGACTGATGCAAAGAATGCATAAAGCTGTAACTACTGTCCACCTTATGTCTTCATGGCATAGTGCTTAATTAAATGCAGGGACGACTTTACCATATATATGAGAGACTGTTCACCATTCACCCAAATGATGAAAATTAATTTCTGTTTGTGTTTTAAAAGCAACAGAGATTGTATCATACCATCTATATGAATATTTCATCGTTATAACTAGTGGGTGAGTTTGGTATTTTTTGTCTGTGCCAGTGTATATGAGACATTGTTCAGTCTGGTTCATTTCATGCATGAATATGATTTGAAACATTGTTTGTCATAGAAGAGAGTGGTTCGTGACATAAAACATGTATCTCATATTATGGTACCTTCAAATTCTGAAACTCTTTTTGTTATAATTTATATGAATTAAATACATTGGAGTACATCCTTCTACTTTTTTGTAATACTTTTTAAATCATTTTTGACTGGCTCTTTGATTTACGTATAAATGAATTAAATACTTATTTGATAATTAAAATTAAATGATTACAATGTTTAAAAAACATAACAGAACCAGACCCTCCATGCAAACTTTCTGCTACAGCAGTTTATGCACTCACAGGTGGATGGGGAACTGATGTTAGCTCCTGGTTTCCCAGCACCTCCAAACACTGATTACGCTGGATACCACACATATATAGGTATGTATACTATGTTTGTTCAAAATAAATATAAATGTTCAATGCACCATCATAAAATTCATTTTCTTTGGTGTAGTTATATTTTTAAATTTCTACTTGTAATAGATGGCTGTAAAACAAATAATTTCACAATGAAGTTTTCTCAAAATTTTCTTGGCCGGACCTGTGACAACAAGGATCATGGCTATTCAGTTCAAACAACATGTACTCTATGTTGATCAACCACATCCCCTAGCCCAAATTGCCTGTGCAGCATTCATGTGCAGACGAGGAATTCAGGCCCCAAGATATTTATGCAGATGACGGACTGATGTTAACAGCATCCCACATGATTGTCTAAGAAGACAGTTCAATAATGTCATAATGGATATTTTAAATTATGTGATATATAATTAGTGAAAAAAATTCTAGCATTTGTATGGAAAGAATTTACATGTTTCCCAATGAAATTTTACAAGCTTTCCCTTTAACTTAATCAGTCACTAAAAGGGTTAGTGCAACTCTGTGATGAACTTTAAAATACAGACTTATAGAACATTAATCTACTTTTCAGATGAGATTATGCCTCTAGAGTCACCATATCTGTATGGTTTGCATCCTAATGCAGAGATTGGTTTTCTCACCACCACTTCTGAGAACTTGTTTCGGACTGTGTTTGAGATGCAACCACGTGATGCTGGAGCTTCAGGTGGAGCCACAGTTACACCAGAAGAGAAGGTAATCTGAATGTGATTACAGTCCCAGGCTAATACCATAATATACCTTCCAACATATATGTTGCACATAAACTTATGTTGTGGAATACATTCAGGTATAAAAGTTTAACATGATAATTTTCTTTCCTTACTAGGTAAAACAAATTGTTGATGAAATCTTGGAGAAGCTACCTGATGATTTCAATATGGTGGAGATAATGAACAAGGTAGAGGAACGAACACCTTATGTCATAGTGGCTTTTCAAGAATGTGAACGTATGAACTACTTAACAGGAGAGATGAAGCGTTCACTAAAGGAGCTGGACCTTGGGCTTAAAGTAGGTTTTTTATAACTATAATACTGTCACAGTTTTCCAGCATCATTTGAAATACAGAGTGAATCTTTTACAGCAGCTGATTTGTTTCTACTATTGTATCTCTTTCAGGGGGAACTGACGATTACTGGTGACATGGAGGAACTCCAGAATGCACTCTTTCTGGATCAAGTACCTCGTATTTGGACTCAGCGAGCATACCCATCTCTGCAGGGTCTCACTGCCTGGTTTGCTGACCTGGTCCTGAGACTAAGAGAGCTAGAGACCTGGTCTACAGACTTTGTGGTTAGCTGCTGTTCTGTAATTTGCTGCTTTACAGTTGTAAAGTTGCAACATTATGTGTAGTATTTTACTTTCAAATTTTGGTTAGTTTTTGTGAATTAATGATACACAACAGATAAATAAAATTAAAAATAAAGTAATTGATTCAACAAAGTCTTTTTCAGCCAGTTATGATTTCATCCATATCTTAAACTGTAATACTACTAGTATAATACAATAATACAAATTGGTATCTTGAATTTAAAACACAGAAATTTTTTCTGCTACTCTTGTACACATAAATAAAAATGGTGGAAATAACATTAGCAAGTCACAAAAGAGTCATTGTATGTTTTGTTGTGTTTGAAGTATGATCAGGGAGTAATATTTTATTTTTTGGTATAATTATAAAAAAAACCTGTATGCCATAATTTGCCATGTTGAAAGAGGCACATAAAAAATCTGTGTCCCTTCCATGTATAGGCATATGAATCAAGTTTACGTAAGTCCAGTAATTATTGTGAAATCATCACATAAATTCTTGTTGAGAAGATACTGTTGCCCACATAGTGGAATTTATCATCATCATCATCATCACCACCACCACCACCACCACCGGTGGCAGCGGCAGCGGCGGCGGTGGTGGTGGTTAATGCATTTTTATATCCCAGTATAACTGTACAAGTGACTTAATATTCCCGCAGTTTAATCTGTACAATCTGGAAAACGTTCTTGATTCGTTATTGAGTTAACATGTTTGCACAACATACACATTGGGGATGGAAAAGTTGACAATCTGTGTAAATGAGCCACTAGATAATCATGACCCCTGCAGCTCCTCATGGGAAATTTGAAATTATACTTCTCTTCATGACCATTTTGTTCCCATGGTTGTGCTGGTTTTCAGTGGCATAATATCTTGTAATGTCAGCTTGGGTCTTTCTTTTTATTCTTAGTAATTCAAGTTAACCACTGATGAAGGATCGATGAAGTTGCAGAAATATTTTTGAACTGTATATGAGATTTGTCATGATATTCTTTATGATCTGAGTATTCACCACCAGTGTTAGGTGAATACGTTGGTGGTGAGTATGAGGAATAGGGTTCTGTTCTGTATAATAGTTATACTGAAAATGCATAGTATCAGTTATGAACTACAAGGTCACGGAATCCAGCATATCATTAGTTGCTACTTCATACAAGAATGTTGTGCCTCAAGAATGTCTTGCCTTACATTCTTTTCAGTGCCTTGTTTGTAGACCACTTCAGTTTGTCTTCTTGCCTTCTGGTGAGAGAGAGAGATGAAGTCTCTGACTTATTCATTACAACAGATGAAATTATACTTTCGCGTGTCATGTATCAGGTTATCACAGTGGTGAGTGATAGGATTATAATCTTCTGGGTTGTTACAGTACATGATTTAGTAGTTAGGTATCAGCATTTTGGATTCTGATTGTTCTCAGATATTTGAATGTGGTTATTTTCTTTCAGCTACCATCATCTGTGTGGTTATCAGGTTTTTTCAACCCCCAGTCTTTCCTTACTGCTATTATGCAGTCCACAGCTCGCAAGAATGAGCTTCCTCTGGACAAAATGTGCCTGCAGTGTGATGTAACGAAGAAGCAGAAAGAAGATTTCACGTACGTAGAATGAATACACTGGCATGCAGTTTTATATGACACTACTGTTAAGGGTTCGTCAAGAACTGGGCCTCTGGAAGGGACATAAGTACATACATAAATATATTCATACATACATGCAGAAATAAACACATGCATACAGACACACACACACTCACACATATGCGTTCAGTGACATTTGAATATGAAACATCCCCTAAATCCTACAAGTAGTACCTGTATTTTAATACAGTTATCTGCAGACTTCATTTCATTTGTTATTACAAAACTCTAACCTAATTAGCCTGTACCATAGGTTAGGCAGTCAGTTACCAGCTTGTCACTTATAAGCCCCAGGTTCAGTCTCAGGGTTGTCCACATAGGATAGTGGGTAGAGTGACGTTGATGTAGATCTTCTTCAGAGCAGTTTGGTTTTTCCCTGCCAATTATCATTCCACCAGTGCTCTATAGTCACATTATCCAGGGCTGTATTTTTAATGTACTTAAAGTTGCAGTGGCAAGTGCGTTGGTCTGACTACACTGTTACAAGCAATGTAACCATTCCTTGTATACAATGTATAATGTGTGTGCCTACAGCAAGTATGAAACAACATGAGGCATAGCTAATAAAGGTGCTGTTACAATTGTCTTGCCTTCCAGATCAGCACCACGTGACGGTGCTTATGTTCATGGTCTTTTTATGGAAGGAGCTAGATGGGATATTCAGCATGGATGCATAATGGAATCCAAACTGAAGGAACTTTTTCCCATTATGCCCGTTGTTAACATCAGAGTAAGTGGCCATTCTATGGAAATTCTTTTTCTACTGTGTCTTTTTTGTAGAGATGTTCATTGCACCGTTGGTCAGACATTGATGAACTGTAAAATTGCTAATTTATCACTTTGGCAGTGTGGTTAATGCACCTACTGTATTTAATGTATTATATGCCAACCCTTTTTTTTGGGGGGGGGGGGGGCCTGAAAAAGTTCCCCTACTTTAGAATTATTTTCCTTAGCTGGTGGTTTAGCTGATAACATTTTTTACCACCTGACCATTT
>Ga0123352_10010464_pt1 | contig 14551 bp, 5 predicted proteins | sample TergutLab28metaG_FD_89700 | JGI IMG/M metagenome (GOLD analysis project Ga0123352, IMG submission 89700) | Labiotermes labralis P1 segment gut microbial communities from Petit-Saut dam, French Guiana - Lab288 P1 | ecosystem: Host-associated > Arthropoda: Insects > Digestive system > Gut ... | reverse complement strand
TTTTGACAATTAAAATTTACTTCTTTTTTTTTTTTGGTTTTTGCAACTAGGACTAGGTTTTGAATATTTTGGGCAAAAAATGAACTTAAAAAATTAAAAAAATGAAAAGTTTCAAAACCTTTTTTTTTTTGGGTGGGGGGGGGGGGTGCCATTCTCAGGGAGTTTCCTAGAACACCAGAACAAAGCAATACAAGTTCAACATGCTAATGCATTAGTCTTACTGCAGAATAGGGTGCAAAGGAAGATATTCGGTTTAGGGGGGACTAGCAAACGGGATCTCTTTGATATTTCGTGAGGAGGATCTTAATATTTGTATTTGTCGCCAGATATTTTTTGGGCGATCAAATCATGAGAAATGAGATGGGTGGAGCATTTAGCACGAATAGGGAAAAGGAGTCACCATATGCAATGTTGTGGTTGAGATATCTGAGCGAATGAGGCTATTTGGAAGGCCTAGGTATAGATGGGAAGATATGAAGAAGGATAATCAAGAAAAAAGATGGGAGGGCGCGGACTAGTTTTATCTGCTTCACGATAGGGATAGGTGCGACGCTGTTGTGACTGTGGTGTTGAAATTTCATTTTCCATACATTACAAATACAAACAAAAACAGAACCTTCTTGACTAACTGAATAAATCTTCGCTTCTTTATATGTGCTATCTCTTAAATAAATTACTGGATACTGCAGATACTGCACTTGTGCCTGAAGACGTCGTAGGCAGACAGGGACGGCTTACTGATATCAAGCCATTAGAAGAACTAGCATTTGTTAAAGGCGGTGGAGGTGGAGTGCATTAGACGATAATCGCACAGGAATGGAACACATATAGACATGTTAGCTACATGTATTGATGAGACATGGACATTTTATCCATCCTATAGACCCGGACATCTTGTCTCTTTGTTCATGCTTCAAAGCCCTCTCCAAAACAGGCTTGCAGTCCTATGATTTACGTCATAAACCGTTTGAAGATTCACTTCTGTACCAGATAATGAATTGCGCAGTAAGGTACGAGACTCAAATGTGTTCGAAATTTTAGTCGTATTGTTTTCCAGTGGATTGATAAATTATTCACCATAAATCGTGATTTAATTTTAATAGATACGGTAAACTTATCTCAATTACTGTTCTTTAATGTTGACGTATTTCAGGAGCGTTGAGAGCTGACAGCTATGAATTTTATTGCGTAATATATTGACTGACTGGCAACATTTCTGATAGATTACTATTCTTCTGACCCTCGTTGATTTATAGTCGATGCTGCTTGTTTTGTTTTGGAAACAGAACGGCTCATGAGTGTACGAAGGCTTTTTATAACAAAGGGGGGGGGGGGACAAGTGATGAATCACTTGCGAGTGTGCGAATTTTATCTAACGAAATGAAATTGCAATTGATTTTTCCAAACAGAGCTAATTAACCGCGAAAATCATTACTGTAGTTATGTTAGGACTGAAGTGAAAAAATAAAAAGATATTTGCTTTCCAAACTAAACGAAGACTTTTGTATTTTAAGCAACATGGAAGATACATTACTTAATTACAAATGTTTATTTGCCAATTCCAAAGAGTCCATAACTTTTCTTATCAAGATTGTTAATCTTAGAGCACAATAATGCGGCTCAAAACTGTTGGCCTAGAAGTGATGATTTTTATGATGATATATGTTGGACATTGAAGGCTGCCTGGCGTATGTTTGTTATTCACGTACTTTAGGATTTGTCTGTGTCCTTTGGTCACTTAACTCATTGTCATGGTTAAGTTCATTCTCATACCCTTTCCAATTTTGGGATAGTATGTTATCAACTAATAACACGCTTATTATTGGTATCTCTGATTACATTGAGAACAAATCACTTCCCCGAAGACAGGAGTGGAAGCAGGTTGTGAAGCATCGTGTAGGTCTGTATACGAGTATGTCCACCAACGGACAGTCCAAACGAAATAGAACAACACAAAACCGTTGTTGTCGGAAGCAACTGAATCTCTTCCGACCGCACAGTGCCTCAGCCTCTGCAACACGTCACACACACGCCTCAAGACCCATATATTTTCGTAATCTACGTAATATTGTAAATGAACTGGGATTAAAGACTAAAATTTATATTTAGATCCAGCACAAGCAGAAACCCTTCCCCGCTCCCCCCAAAGCATCAGTTTCAACTAAGTCCCCTCAAGTGTTAACCGATTGTCCCTACTCTTTAAAACAGCCACGCAATTTGCTCCTTCCTACATTTTTTTGAAGTGTCTACATTTGATACTGAGATGAACATCTTCTTTCCGATCTTCATCAACTGGTGTTTTTGTGGCATAAAAGGCGATACTAGGAACGAAACCTCAACTTGTAACATTGCACTTTCGCGAAAGAAGTGTTCGTCTTTGAGCGGCTGGGCTTTGCCATGGTCTGCTACGAAGAGTGTTAGGACTTAGAGCGGGGATCACCTGTGTGCAACTCGGGATGGATATTTAATACTGCCTATTTACGTCTCGTTACCACTGAGCTGTTGCATCCTGGTGTGTCCTGCTGTTGAATTCTGATTCCTAATAGCCTGTGTTTAAATAATAAATTCATCTGGACCATACCGTTTGGTATAATGACGCTAATGACGATGATGATAATGATAATAAATTTGAAAAATAGTACATCTCGTTGGCTTTTATTATAAGAATATAAGAATAACCTCTAGGTTTTATTCCATAAAAAATTTACTCCTAAGCTGTGTCGGTGGATAAATAACCTGTTTACTTTAAGTCCTGATTTATTTTATGTACGCACGATAAATAAATCTCGATTGAAATATTTTAAGTGTTTACATGTACCTATACATATATACGTTTATTTATATTGTGTCAAAAATTGCTTTTTTGTAGACATCTTATCACCACCATTATCTCAACCTAACTGACATAGACTTAGCATACAAATGGGAAATTTAAGAGAATTGTTGCGATTCATGCCAGTATTTGCGGCAAAATGTTCCAGAGGGCTTCGGTCGTAACGGGCACTGTCTTAAGAGAAATCACGTGTTGCAACTAGTTGAGTAACGTTAAAGAGGACTAATTTTTTCAACATAAACATCCCGATTGCCAGTGAGTTTTGTCTTAAAGACCATTACGACGCTGTAACAGTACTAAAAGAAGGAGACGAATATCCATGTACGTGTATTCGCAAGACACGTTCCAACTGTGTTCTATCTTAGACTACGATTGAAGACAAAATTACAAATACACCACCAGTCTGTGCGATGAGCTCTACCTGATAGCAATGTTTGCTGCTATATGGTTTGCAATATGTCAGAGACAAATTTTCATATTTTCCTGGTCTGAGCTTTCTCCAGTAATTTTACTGCAAGAAATATTAAAATTCAGCACGTTATTAAGTTGTTAATGTTCTCGTATTGCATTGTAAAATGAAGTCGAAAGTTTCTGAGCTTGTATATAGAATTTTTTTGGTACGAACTAAAACTGAGCTATAACGGTTGGATCTCGTTGCAATACTAGACTGTACTATGCTCTAGGCTAATGTATACTACTGTACTACACTATGCTGTACGGTGCTGTACTGTACTGCACTATAAAGGGTAGGATTAACAGGTGAATTTATACTTTAATTTTTTGACTTCCTTATGTCCTTTAGCGCGTTTTATTCCGAAAGTACTTTGTAATGCAATGAAAGTTTGCGCATCACCATGAGATATACATTTCTTTTACCCTCTTCTGTTGCATTTCTCTTCCTCCCTTCACAATATTACAAATCATTCCCTAGATAAGAGACTATAGGATCATGCCTATCTATTTTTTTATTCTTCCATTTCTTCTCGCTCCCTGAATTTCTTTTCCTTCCAACATTGCTACATACCACCTTCCCCCAGTCTTGTCTGTAACATATTACTGTATGTATCTTATATGTGGCAATACTGGATGAGTTTTTATCTTCCTTTGTACACCCGAATTCTTTCCCCCTGCTTATTTCATTACAGTTCCCTAACTAATCATGCTCATTCTCATCTCCAGTATGTTGTGTTCCATTTATTCTAGATTTTTACATAATTGTCATTCACTGTTTTTCATATTCTCGTGTTCTGTCCAGTCGCTGTATCTATATTCTATTTTTATTTTCCGGTGTACATCCAAAATAAATTTCTGACTTTATGGAATTATTTATTATAATATTCTTCACAATATATATATATATATATATATGGCTTGTAAGCTCGTGTAAGTGCCCTGTTGACTCTCTTCCATTACATCAGAAATTGCTCTGCAGTGGAATGGGGGACAACTAGTCCTGTTGTCAGCATTTTCAGAAGGGGCCCCGTTATTTCGTAGGTTGTGTTAGGCGAAGTCGCCTATTCGCGAAAAGCGCTTGTTAACGCCGCCGTGTCCGTCCGTTCGTCCGTTTGTTCGCATCTATCAGTGGCTGCTCCCACCGGATGGATTTCCGTGTTATGTGATATTGGGAGCTTCCTTGATAACCTTTTAAAGCCTGCTGGTTACATGATGCACCACCAGTTTAACATTCAACAACTGTACGTTCTGCCCACACTCTAGTTATGTGTTTCGTATTTATCTGAGAACAAACAGCGACTTATGCCACTTACACCATTAACTGATTGGTTTTTATAACCGAGATGAAAAGTGTTTACAGCGCAGTACGGACTGGGCCTTTAAATAAAGCAGTCTGCATTTCGTCTGTAAAGGGATAACCTTCAACTCGATTTAGAATACCGAGCAATTTATATCAGGGCCTAAGTACGCTTTATTGTCGCCGCGAACAGGCCACATTGTTACATTACCTGTTATATTCAGCCACAAAGACGAAGTGAAAATTAATCCGAGACGCACTTTTATTAGACATTGATTATTATGTACACGGGTTACTATAACAATTAATGGTACAGTATTTCATCCACGGGGTTTAAATGTGCGGTTCGTTTGGGATGTAGAAGAAACAACTTTTGTTTACTTAAAAATTTACCAATCAACTGGTAATTGTAATAGAGATAAATGTACGTCAATGGAAGTTAGAATAAATTGTTAATATTATTTAATTTCTTCCTTCCATTAAGTACTTATCCATAAACAAAGGAGAAAGCCCACTGTCAGGTATTTCTCATCCTATGGCCCAAAAACAGAAAAAAGGACTCTTGATATGTAGTTAAGGCTGAATTACGTTCGTTGCATTTGGTCAGAATTGGCTAGTGCTGGAAAGCGGATTTCAGTATGATGATACGTACAAGATTATATTTTCATCTCAATAGTGCTGAATTTCAAAAGCAAAATATTTCGATGGTATTGTAATGGATTTGAAAACGCAACATCGTGTACAATTCTTCGTGAAAGAGAAGTTTTTCAAAATCGTGTGGAACATTTTCACCTGTTGTTTTCTAGCATAGGCTTACAAATGTTACAGCGCGTTACAACGCGTGGAAATAAATGCTTTTTTACACATTAACCTTAATCACGTTGGAAATGGGCGCAGACATAAAACTAATATCTGTACGTTTCTTCTTAAACAGAAACTAGTTAAGCAATAGAGCGTGTGCTGCCGTCTGGTGTCCGCTCTAGTTACGTGTTCTCTCTGCCTTCCTCCTCTTTCCCCAGGTTTTTGTGTCCCTGGATTAATTACCCAGTCAAGTTAATTAGGCTTACTCTACCCAACACATCCATAACGCTTAGGTAGGTAGGTGCTGCCACAGTGTTGGGGAAGTGTACTAGTACTGTGAGGAGAAAATAGATGTCGTACAGATAATAGAATTCAGAAAAGTGTTAAATGATGAAAATGTTGGGTACGCTGTTTACGATAAAATTCTTTTGTCTGCGAATGGTTAGGTTGGGTCTGAAGGTGTTACTTAAAAGGCCTTTAAACGTAGAGTGCATTGTATTCAATTAACCCCTGTCCAATGGTGGGCTGTACTGAACACTGTGGCAAATGCCGGGCTGTACAGAAAGTGGAGAATATCTTAAACAACTGAACAACATTGAGTCCTTCGGAAAAGGATTCCCTCGGTACTGTTACATAGTCATAATAGAAGAAAAATCTTACAGCCTAGAGGAACTGTGTTCTGTCTGTGGTATGAATTAAATAGAGTATTTATTGTACCTAGTGTGCTTATCGCCTGTTACAAAGAACTGGTAAATATTCAGTAACAGATTTTTTTATAATGAAATATGAAACTGTAATTTAACAAATGTAAAGACATAAGAAATTTTCTTTCATGTTTGAGGAGATGTACTTATGATTCATCACGAAAGTTTTGGGGGAGAAATAATATTCGGAGATAAAAATCTTCCACATTTAATAGTAGTCTTTGAATTTCCGTTCGCTTCTTCAAGATTTTGATAATATTACCATCTCTGACGAGTGACGTAACAGGTTTTACATGCTAAATCCCGACATGTTCGAAAGCCTGCCACTTTGATATCCTAATTTACTTTTTTTAATTATGGTATTATTGGAAACTTTCTCCTCTGTAATGCGGTCGTGATTGTGTAGTCGAAATAGCGACTACCCTACGGGCTGGACTATTTGGGTTTCGAATCCCGGTAGAGGCAGGATATTTCTGTCTTAGCTGCAACTTGCAGAGTTGTTCTGTGGCCCTCCCAGGGTTCTATTCAGTGGACACTGGAGTTCTTCCCAGGAGATAAGGCGGCCGGGACGTATAGTTGACCACTCCGTCATCTAGTGTCGAGATTAAGAATGAATGGTGCTATACATGTAATCCACCTATGCTTTCACGGAGTGAACAAGTACAACTTTACTTTTTTCTTACATTTCTCTGCTTCGTATTACAGAAGCATGTGTAATATTTGACTCCGAAATATGTCGATTCTTGAAAGAATGACTTTGTACCCTACAAAGGCTCCTTCAGAAATTTCAAGCGATAGGAATGCCCATATCCAAAAATTTTTTGATCGCTAATCTTGTTCCAATGTGTATTTTTCTTTTTTTAATTCAACTTTTGAATTTTCCATCTGACAGCATTTTTTCCAGAAAGTTTTTTGTTGACAGAGATTGTATATTGTGTTTTAAAGGTAATCAATTGCGAATATGAAAAGTTATCATAATCAAATATTTGTGATAGTTGTGTATTACATGCAACTTGCATTGGACGGTCTGACTTTAGCAACATCTCGCCGAGACATTGTGTGTTTAACACTTTCATTTTGCCAGCAGTTGCCTGTGTAGCTCGTTCAATGTCTCGTCCCGTTCTGAGTGCTTTTCGCTCTCCCGAACCCGAATTTCCACCATACGTTCTGCATTCTGACTTCTGCTATTTGCAGTACTCCAGAATTTGTAAAATTACAATAAATTCAACACTGGAACTAACGATATAAGCACCATGAGTAGTAACAACAGAATAGCTGCAACACTGTATTCCCTACGGACATAGTTTGTCTCAGGAATATAAGTATAAATACCCTGCATAAAGGAGACGATGATGATGATGATGATGATATTAATAATAATAATAATAATAATAATAATAATAAAATTTAGTAAAGGCTTAGCAGCTAAAGGAAAAGTAGTAGCAGGGGTGATGGTGGTGGTGGTGGTAGTAGTGTTGGTGTTGGTGGTGGTGGTGGTGGTTATGGTAGTAGTATGGTTAGTAGTTTTGAAGGGAAGGAATACAGACCTTTGAAACCCACCAGTGTAAGAACTTCGCTGTTCGTAAGGAGCGTACATTAATTATGATTTCTGCTCCCGCTGTAGCTGCGTGTACTTCGTGCCTGCTCTGAAACATCTTAACAACAAATAAAATGTTCTTCTACTTTAAGTCGCAGATATAATTGAGATTATAATTTTTTTCTCCTTGTCCTAATCCCGTAAGTACTTGAACACGCAGACTTTGAGCAAAGTATTCAGAAGTATACTTAGGCGCAAGTTTTAAAAAATATATTTCTTCAAGAAATAATGTGCGTAAGAAAAAGGATGCTTTAGAACGTGAACAGGACAAAAAAGAGAAGACTAGAAGGGAAAATATAAAAAAGAGAAAGAGGAGAAAAGAGAGGAGTTTTGATAAACGATGTGTCAAGCCTAAGAATCGTGCCGCAGTGCCTGATGGGGCTCAAACATTGGCTGCAGCTCCGTCCCATACCTCATGCGTATAAATCTCGTGATTTATATCCTTAACACAATCAGCATCGCTCTGACTTCCTACGTACCGTGAGATGGCGTTTTATTAAACTCTGAATTTTTTAACTTCGAAAAGTAACAATGCTGGCGGTAGCTAGGACTGTTTATCTTTAAAATATTGTAGTTGGATTATTTGCCCTGACGTACTGAAATGTCGGTCATGGATCAATAAAATAATGCTTCTTTCTTTCGTACGTGTGGAACGGCGGGTGGTTCAAATTTTAGTCGCGGAAATAGTGCGAACAAGATTCATGTGTGAAGGCAAGGAAGTATTAAGAGGAGATTTGCTTCTGATAATCGCGAAGAAACCTTCAGAATTTTGACAAAAACATGGTATTTAAATTGCGCGTTTAAAACTTGCGGACTGGTTAATAATTAAAGACAATATGATGGAATTCATTTCTAGGATACAGCATGTGACGTGGGCTACTTGGTCTGCCACGAAGCATTCTACAGGGAGAGTCTCTCGCTCGAGGCCCCCAACTATTGTCTATAAAAAATTTTGTTATTGAGATAATGACTTGAAAATTTATATACACACACCGGAAACGATGCAAAAACAGGACCTGCTCATAATCGATGCTGAAACTGGTCTCCTTTCACATCAAAGCACACTTGAATGCGTTTCTCCAAATTCTGGAATACTTTTCCCAAAATGTCGACGTTGACGGTTTGAATCCATTGGCGTATAGCGTCTTTGAGTTGTTCGATTGTGCGGGGTGTATATTTGTACATTTTCCCCTTCAGTAGGCCCCAATGAAAGAAGTCGGCAGGCGTTAGATCGGCTTCCCCTTGTCTCTAACTTTTTAACCAATTTCCGGTTCGAACACTTCGATGGTGCACGTCTTTCACCAAATTCCGTTCGAAATGCCGTCTGGCATGCTTTAAATGAACCTGTTTGCCAGTATTTATGAAAGAGAAATCCGCGCTTTTCAACTGTATACATAGACAATAGTTTGGGCCTCTAGCGAGAGACTCACCTTGTAGAAAACCCGAATTTTCAGCAACATCGCTGTGAGAACATCAAATCTCGCAATGTGACCTTAACCCTTTGAAGCCTAATGTCAACTATAGTGGTCGTACCGCACCGCTAACTTCAAAAGTTGCATTTTATATTTTTTTCAACAAATATAGGTACTGAATATTTTAAACATGGTATACACTTTCCGTTTTTCTCTCTTCAAAATGCAGTTTGTTTCATAATTCTAACGTATTTTGTTCCTGTATTATTCACATTTTATATACAGGATGTGCTAAAATTAAAAAAAAAATAATTCCAGCTCCAAAAGGTTAATAATCCTGAATAATGTATTGTTAATGTGTAGATCTGACCGCTAAACTATTTTTCTTGGAGGTATTTTAAAATTGTGTCATCATTTGGTTTGGCCTGTTATTGGAACCGGAAGGTAGACAAGGTGGTTCTCCGGGTTTTGCATTAGTCTGAACTAAGAAAGATCCGAAAGGAAGTGGCAGATGTCTGCAGCTCCGTCCTACACACACTTTAATTTCAGTGCACTGTCGTTTCGCAGCAAGCGTGTTAATATAATTTTGTTAACGTCCAAAAGAAAACACCTCCCGTCCTATGCTTAGTTGCAACGTACCCATAACTGCCAAGCAACATTATGCGCAAATGACATAACCGAATTTCACCCCGATCGGAAATGAAACGAGAAAAATAAAGTTGGAAATTTATTTATGCCGTAAGAAAATTAATGGCTTTCTTTGTGTTGATTTTGCAATAAACTTTTAATAATTCGATTTTTGTTGACTTTTTTGCCGATTTTTTTTTTACCGAGAGAAATGTAGAAAAATGCGAAAACTATTATTTATGCTCTTAAGTAAAGATCGGCTTTAACCTGAACGATTTCTGACGAAACTCGCCGTTTGTAAACGGCCTTGTGTGGATATGTCCTACACTGGCTGTCACTCCAATCAGACAAGTAAGTAAAACACTGATATAAATCCAGTGAGATATTCCAGTAAAATACGTTGACTCAGAGCTGATTTAGAAAATCACATTTAGTAGCAATGTTTGAATATAAATTTTATGCAGACTTTAATGAAAATCCGACAGGCGTTTAATTCGCTGATGCTAGGGCAAAGAGAGATGGGCAGTGGGGAGTTCGGACATACGGACATGGTCTTGTCATAACGCGCGTTGTACTTCTTAAAAACCCCTTAAAACTGTAGTCAGCCTTGAACCTGAAGCTCTAACAATCACAGTACTTTAGTACTTTGATTATTAAGGCCAATCGAAAAATTAAAGTCTGTAGGCACTTTCGCAAAAAGGTTTGTCATGTTTGTCCGTCCGCCCGTCCGTATGTCCGCTTGGAACAACTGGGCTGCTACTGGACTTTATTACAACGTAGAATTTTTATACTGATTGTTGAAACATAGTCAAATATAAAATGTTATGAAAATCCGTCCAATGGGAGCCGAGTTTTTTTATGCGGTCAGACGGACAGACAGACATGACGAAGTTAAGAGTCGCCTTTGGCAATTTTGCAAAGGCTCCTAAAATCCGACCAAGAAAATCGAAATTCATTAGTCACTGAGAGAATGGTGACCATTTAATGTATTCTCGAACAAAGCATAGGCCGAAATGTTCAACACGCAAGCTTGCAGGCTATAAGACTATTGAAATCTTAGTCTTGTCACTCGAATGAACACGTAAGCTTCTAGACGGTGATTAATTACTTACGTTCACGCCTTCTAATTTCGAAACTTACCGTGAGTATAAATGCAGCTTCTATAATTGGTATCTTAAAATTACTACTGCTTCAGATAATATTCATAGGCTGTATCGCATACTGCTCCAGTTTGTGTAGGAAAAAGTAATTAAAATCAAGTTTTTTTTTAACGCTACAAAATGCATCGTGAAAATAACACTTAAACTCTCCGTATGGGCTACTGGGGATTCTCTAAATTACAAAAACATGAATTACATTTACTGTTTCTATAATCTCGCTTTTACAGGTAAAAACAATAAATCTGACGTATTCTTCACGTTACGTATTTGTTGCTTAGTACAGTACTTAGCCAAGTGAATTAATTCCAATAGTCTAGGTATAATTTATGCGTCTTTTAATTTTCTGTTTGCTGTGCCTGTGGAATTTAGTGTCTTATTGAATACGACGCCGTGTAGTTTGAAGGAAGTTTCTTACTCGTGGATGGAAGCAGTACTTTTTTCCTAAACATTGGTACCTTCCTACTGGATCACATTACGTCTTAAACCAGAAGACAGTAATGTTCCGCCTGAAATTTTTACGATTATAACAAGTGTTTAGAATTACGTTAAATTCTTTAGGTTTATTTGTTGTTGTTCATTATGATTGCGTCTAATGTTACCCAGGGTTGGTTGATAACCGTGTTTTGGACTTGTTTTTTTTCCAGGGGTGCACAGATTTTCCAAAAATCCAGGAACGACCCGAAATTTATAGTCGTCAGAATGGTTACATAAATCACGTTACATGCTTCGGATTCTCAAATATTAGGCGACTCCATACGAAATTTAGTTGCCACGGCTACCTGGCACCCATGACTTATGCAAAGTCCTTATTCTGTTCCTTCCCTGGTGAAGGAAGTCATTCTCTTAGATGTTGTGTTTTGAGGGAACTGGGACATTGGTCGATGGCTTGTCAGAAGTACCATTTTGTATCACAGCCAGCGACCTCGAGATACCCCTCTTTATCCTAGCTCTATATTAACGAAATTTCTTAAAATTCAGCAATAGATATAAACCGTTTTCCTGAAATGCTTTTTGTCATACATTGTACCATAATTAATTACTGATATGCCAATTTCTCAGAGTGTCATGAGATGCAGCCGCCTCTTTTGAAATCTAAAAATTTATTTTTGTCTTCTTTGCAGTTTGCTTAGTGATATTCAGTCCAGTGCCTTCCGTCATATTTCACCACTAACTATTGTAATATTATTGTTCTTTGGGGGTCTATATCTACGTTTCCTACTGCCTGTTTAATTGCGGATTAAAATCGGTTCTGTTGACTTATTTGTGCAACATATCTGGCCCATATTTTATCCTGCTCGATCTGGTCAACCTAATAATAATTGTCGAGTAGTACAAATTATGACACTCTTCATTTAACTTCATCCGTAATGACCTAAAGTTTCATATCTCTGAAAGGCGATATTTCCATTTCTTTTAACACTACTTAGTAACGTGTTTTCAATGTCTGTATCAATATCAGACCAAGTAAACATATTTAATTAAACTTACACCACTAAACTGCTGTAAATTTTACGTTGATTTTACTCTCTAATATTTTAATCCTTTGTTTCGAAATTAGAATTTTCGAACTGTGTCTTTAAACTTTTGGCGCCGGAATTATTTTTTTAATTTTAGCACACCCTGTATATAAAATGTGAATGATAGAGGAACTAAATACGTTAGAAATATGAAACAAACTGCATTTTGAAGAAAAAAACGGAGAGTATATAACATGTTTAAAATATTCAGTACCTATATTTTTAAAATAAATATATAAAATTCAAATTTAGAGGTTAGCGGTGCGGTACGACCACTATAGTTGACATTAGGCGTCAAAAGGTTAAAGTTACTTCTTTCCTACATGCATGACTGTAACATTATTTTTCCTTCCATTTAGTTTTAATAAGGTCCGGGGATCGAATCCCGGTGGTTGGGGGGGGGGGGAATTTTTCGCTTCCTTATAAACCGCCAGGGGGGGCCACCCAGCTTTTTATAGATGGGGTACCGGGTCATTCCTGGGGGTAAAGCGGCCGTGGCGTGGCGTTCATCACCCATCCTTTCTAGCGCCAAGGTTAAAGAAAAGGTAGAACTATACCCCAACTCCCCACTAGGACTTCGTGGCCTGTTCTAAGGCGAATTTTACCTTTACCTTTACCTTTACATTTAGTTCAATAAGGATTGTAAATAGGTATATATTCATATACTGTGTAAATGCGTGGTTTATAGCCTTCATGAAGCATTTAGTACGATGTCAGCAGTTTATGTCGTGGTGATTTCCGCTACATACTGGACCCAATCTAAACATGAACATTTAAAATGATGCGCATCTTCGTACTAGTACGATTATTATGCGGGTAAATTTTTTCAATGATTTGCATCTCTGATTTAGTCCAGGTAATCTTGCAAATCGTAGGACATACACGACTGGATATCCCTTGCATTTGACGTTTCCTTCTTAAAATCTACGCTTCTCACGTCAGTGTAACTGTAGAGACTTAGACATTACGAAAATTATACTTCTACACCCTACATTGTGCAGGACATACAGTATGTCTCTCTATCTTGATGAATGCTGGTACGAGGGCAAAATTAGTACCTTCATTTCTTGACGCCACTCCTTGACTCTGGTCTGTTTCTCTTCATCGCAGAAGTCAAAGGCAAACAGCGGGTTGCACAGCGCAGTAAGTTTTTTTTGTAGTGTAAAGCTGTCCTGGTTCATTCTAAGCAGGCGCAGAGACAAAGTAGAGATTCTACCCCGTCAGTTAAAACCAGCTCATCATAACAATGAAAGCACAATATTGTGACACAAAAATTTTTTCTTTTTGTCCTCAATTCTACTTATGTTGGAATCATATGAACTTTTGTAATACTTAGTAGAAAACACGAAACGTTGTTTGAATGGGAACAGACGCTTCAATCTCTAAAGGAATGTGATATTCGTATATGCTAGATGCACAAATCCTGGGCGGCGTTTCCTAATATTTGTGGATCCTCTGTATGGAACTCGCTTCTTGCTTTCGTTCTGGTGTCTAGAATGAAGAGTTGGTTTCCAGATTTTTGGAAAATTTACTCACACCTGTTAATTTAGTACCTATGTGTTACAGTTATACTGAGAGTTACTAATAGTCACTGAGCTATAATTTTTTTTTTCCTGTGGCGCTGCGGCCCTACGCGGGCCATGGCCTCCTCATTCGCGAGGTTTCTAGATCACACACAACGACGCATCACAGTCGATAGGACTTTTCTGGACGAGTGATCAGCTCGTCGCAGAGACCTCTACCTGACAGCACACAACACTCTCAACAGAAAAGCATCCATGCCCCCGGTGGGATTCGAACCCACGATCTCAGCAGGCGAGCGGCCACAGACCTACGCCTTAGACCGCGCGGCTACTGGGACCGGCGAGCTATAGTTATAATATTGTAAAAATGTGCATGGAACATGTCTTTTACAGTTTTGTTCAGAATTGTGAAGCAAAATATTTGTGCTAAACTTTGGAATTAGCATACCAGAATGAATCTTAAAAGGTGCTTATGATTTGTGTTACCGCATTTGTGAATACATATTAACCTTTTGACGCCTAATGTCAACTATAGTGGTCGTACCGCACCGCTAACCTCTAAAGTTGCATTTTATATATTTATTCATCAAATATAGGTACTGAATATTTTAAACATGGTATATACTC
>Ga0123352_10010463_pt1 | contig 14552 bp, 10 predicted proteins | sample TergutLab28metaG_FD_89700 | JGI IMG/M metagenome (GOLD analysis project Ga0123352, IMG submission 89700) | Labiotermes labralis P1 segment gut microbial communities from Petit-Saut dam, French Guiana - Lab288 P1 | ecosystem: Host-associated > Arthropoda: Insects > Digestive system > Gut ... | reverse complement strand
GTGGGGGAAGAAAGGGGGGGGGGGGGGAGTTTGCAAAGGGCTGTGGGCTAAGAGTACTGAAGGCACGAGTGCAGGGTAATCTCTTATGAATAATTTTTGTAATTCCTGTCACTGTTCCGTTTCAATTACTGGATATTTCAATTATTTGAACTGTAGTGTCAGTCTAGGCTGTTATTTGTTCAACCAGCGGCCGTATCTGTTACAACGCGCAACCTTCATCCCTGTCTTGTAAATATCACATTTTAAATTATTCACTCAATTAAATCATAAAAAAGCGAAAAATATTAAATTTGCTTATTAAATTAAATATGTATATACTCCTGGAGGTACAATTATCAAGCAGGTCAGAAAGTGACGTTGAATCCACACGAAAGAGATCGGTCTACTGGCACTTATCTTTCCGTTTTGTAAAGGGTAAAGGTAAAGCAGTCCCGTTACAGGCCTGGAGTGGCCCAGAGGCTTCCAGGAAGTTAAGGTTCCCAGATTTCATGACAACGGCACAGGATGGTGGTAAGGTTGTCAGCCTTACGCACCGGCCGCCTTTACCCCTAGAAAATGCTCCTGGTACTCATTTCTGTTAGAGGCTGAGTCGATCCCAGAGCCATAGTGCGATCAGAAGGATTTTATGTCAATGAAGAATTCCAATGACACCAGCTGGGATCGAACCAGCTACCTTATGATTTGTAGCACAGCACCTTAACCACTGTGCTACAGCGGTGTTTTGTAAAGGGTACTTCGTCTGAATTCAAGTAACCTCTGATTGTACTGCAATTCATTTACAGAAATGGACGCAAAGACAACTTCGCAAAAAAGCCACAATATAATGCTATACATTTATGATGGCCTATCATTTCTAATCGTTTATCCCCCCCCAGTAGCATCGACACACATTCGACAACAAAATATCCTACTCCTATATAGCTTTTAATAATAATAATAATAATAATAATAATAATCCGTGATAATACGAAAGGAATGGGTCTGTTTAGAGATTTTGCAAATTCAGGAGATTTAAATGTGATCAACATAGAAGCTGAAAATTTTCTAAATTATGAATACCTCATAACAGACGAACAGCGCATGTGGAATATAGAAACAAAAGCGATTCCAGTAATAACGCAAGATCTCCACCTTCTCGTGAAAATCTTGCAACTATTGTACGCATAAAATTCTTTTTAATGTTCTGAATAACGGCCTTATGATGACTTGATAAACGGAAACATGCAGCCTATTTAACATACTTTATACAGGGTGCGGCAGAAAAACCTGACGGTTTTCGAAATGAAATAACACAAGGAGGTTTCACCTTTTTATGTAAAAGTTGTTATCATTGGCAAACTCAATACATGCCATTTTAAGTTTTGAAAAGTAAGTCACTCAGCTGTCTCCCGCCATTTCTCAAACACTGCTCCAGTCTTACTCCAAGATTTTCCATCGCCCGACGAGTCATGTGTTCCGGGATCGCCACGATTTCTTCCTTTATGCTTTGCTTTAGTTCCGCTATGGTTCTAGGCTTACAGATAAAAACTCTGCTTTTGAGATACCCCCATAAAATGTAATCACAGGTGGAGAGATCAGGCGAACGTGCCGGCCATGGAACATTGCCGCCACGGGAAATGACGTGTTGTGGAAACATTTCTCGCAGAACATTCATTGATGCCCTTGGTGTGTGGGCTGCTGCTCTATCTTACCGAAACCATACTGATGAGAGATCGATCCCACGACGACGTAACTCGGGTTCACAGAAGTTGCGTAGCATTGCCACATAGCGCTCTGATGTCACAGTGACGGCTGAACCTTCGTTGTCTTCAAGGAAGTAAGGGCCAAGAACTCCAAACGATGCGATCTCACAGCAGACAGTCAATCTTTCGCTGTGGAGAGGACGCTGATGGAGCTCTTGTGGATTTTCAGGTGCCCAGTAGCGATAATTTTGTTTGTTCACAAAACCTGACAAGTGGAAATGTGCTTCGTCGGTCATTAGACAGTGTTGATAGCACTATCATCATTCAGCATTTCGAGACGTTGCTCAGAATAAATCCTACAGTTGGCCATATCGCGATCACTTAATTCTTGAACAATCGCAATTTTGTACGGATGAAAATTAAGATCCTTGTGCAAAATTCTCCGCAAGCTGCGAACGGATAGTCCTATGGCAGCGGAATGCCTCCTCACTGAACGCCTTGGACTCTTCACAATAGCCATCCTTACCTTATCAACATTTTCTGGTATTCCTACCGTAGGAACTCTGCCTCGGGGTTTTCGTTTTAAGGCCGAAGGATATTCCCAAAAATTCTGTACCCATTCTTTTACGGTGTTACGATAAGGAACACGACCATGACGAGGAATGTTAAAGTGTCTGCGAAATAATCGTTGTGTTGTAACGGCTGAGTCGCCATTCTTGAAATAAGCTTCAACAACGAAATCACGATGTTGCGCGGTCTACTGTTCCATGGCTACTAAAATGGCATGAAACCAGTTAGTCACTGGCCTTGGTTGCATTAACCATCCCATAAGAGTGCCAATATAACGGGACTTAAAAATCGTCAGGTTTTTCTGCCGCACCCTGTATGTTGTGCACGAGTGTTCTCAGTAAAAATTATGTCCGTAATTTAATAAGACAGGGCGAATGTTTTATCTGGAAAAAAAATGGGCTAATTTTTGGTCTCTGTACCGCATAGTGTTTCAAAGTTCCGACCGTTTCAGGAGGAACGTCGAGATATATAAACATCACAAGGTGAAGAAACGCACAGACATCAGTCAATTTGCAAAAGCGTTATATTTAGAACGTTGTACCATACATTTGTAAATATGATCTAACCGACCATTTAACAGGTCTGGAACCAGCTGGTCCCCTGTTTACAAATCAGAACTGCCAGGTGCGCATGTGTAAGCGAGACGCCGATTTTACGGAATCTATCCACACAAATGGAGATCCTCTGTTTGGACTTGGAGAATCTGATGAAGAAGGTAAGAATGGGCTTAGGGGAGGGCGTGAGAGGAAACAAGTATTAAAATATGGAAGATAAAAAAAGGAATCAATTAGTGATACCAAATATGAAGCGTGGGTCGTGTGTTGGCTGCAGCTTGCAAGGAAATTTAACATCACAATATGCTGAATGGAAATTTCCCATATTGTCAACATACAAACGGGAAAAGTGTGTTGACAGATTAGTGAATGTGAATTTTAATCAACTAAATTATGCATATCATTCAGAAATGTGAACAAATAAAATCTGGAGCACGCGATGATGCAGTTGGTTTGGGCACTGCGCTACAGGCCGGAAGTTCGCGGGTTCGATTCCCGATTATGTCATTGGAATTTTTCATTGATTTAACACTTTGGCCGCGCTACGGCCCAGAAATGAGAAAGAGGGTTATCGCCTGGGGGGTGTAAAGCGGCTGGTAAGTGGGGCTGACAACTTGACTACTTTCATGCGCCGATTTTCTTGAAATCTGGGAGCATCAACCCCCTACAGCCCGTAAGGACTATACAGGTATTACTTGCTGGCTTAGCGTGTTAAATAAATATACTAAGTAAATGGCAAAGAAATTAACAAATTAATTTACGTCTTGCCTGTGAGGTTCTTTCCACCCACAGGTGAAATGTAATTTACAATAAAATCACAAACACATAAACAAACAAACAAACAAACAGACTCAGACTTCGTCTGCAGTTAGAGCAGAAAGAAAGTACAAATACCAGAAAACTCCGTATTTCTTAATATCATAGATCCTGGAAAGTTTTCTGAGCAAATTCCAACTCCAAACTTTTGTTTCGGTCAGCTCACACAAACCACCGTCTTCCCCTGTCTTTACTCTCCAGTTTTTGTCAACGTTCTTGCCAGGAATTTTTATACTATTCTTAACTTCAGGGTACAATATAATTTTACAAAATTAGTGTGTTTGAACGCAACAAGACAAATAATGTACTAGAATGTAACAATGGGGCGCTTTCATGTATAAATTATTTATGGGAAAAGCAATAATATTACCTATTTTGAGTGTGTGTTTTATAGCCTTAGTTATGCAGCATGCAATGCGCATGGGCCATACGTGCATGTGTGACCTGTCCGGCTCTACCATATTTTTCCACATTACCTCATAAACTGAACGATTTAAAAAAAACTATTGAACACAATATATGTTTTTTTACGTTTTGCTGACCGTGCATCTCAGTATATTTAGCGCACTATTTAACCAACTTGATGCATAGAATTTGTTTCACAATAAGTTTTATTTTATGACTGTACATGTTTCGAGCACATGTGCTCATCATCTGGAGGTCAAAATTGCATTACACAGCCTCTGGTATCATCACACCTATAGGTGTGATGATACCAGTCATAAAATAAAACTTATTGTGAAACAAATTGTGTGCATCAAGTTGGTTAAATAGTGAGATAAATAAAACGTGTGTTTTGATTTTATCACAGCGTTTGAAACATTTCTCATTCAAAGAAGAATTGAGCGAGATATCACAAAAGAATTGCACATGTGTTTATGTAAACCACCCGGTATTCTTTTCAGATTTTAATCAAACTTGAACTCTCTCGGAAGATTTTCAAAAAGAACCTCAAATATCACTCTTCTTTAAAATCAGTCTATTGGGTACCGACATAATGACGCTAGTAGGCGCTTGGCGCAATTTTACGCAAACGCCTAAAAAAGAATTTGCGTCAAACAACGCAAGAACAAAGCAGAATTTATGGACCCCATGTTGAAACTGTAGCCTTTCAATATCCAATTGTTTCAGAAGAAGTGACAGCTACTTTATTCACATGCTCAACAAGCATGGCACTGTCACAAATATGTAAATTGAATTTGTGTTTCCGTTGTTTTCTGTTTCGCCAGCTGATGTGGATTTCTGGATAAACGGTGGTTGGGATCAGCCGAATTGTGGGATTACTGTGAATCCCCTCTTCTTCCTGCAGATGAGTAAATTTAATGATTTCAATGGTAAGGACTGTATTCAGGGTTCTTTAACTTTGTTAAAATTAGGCTACTCAAAAGGGTTTTAAACAAAAACGAACTGTGGGCACTACAAACAGCTGTTACGAAGCCTTTATGGGAATAAAACATTAATTTTTAAAAAATCTTACTACAAAATCGTTCTCATTAATGCCTCAACCTCTACACGTACCAACTCAGTAACGGCCATATTAATTTAATCTATTCGTGATTTATGAAGTTCATACACCAACAAATGTACTCTTTATTAAACTTGACAAAGTTTTAAATTCACAATTAAACTCACTCCGACTTGCTCCTACATATCTTTATCGTTGCACTTTGCATTCTGTGGTTTCTTTAAGAAACACACCAACAAATGCACATATATATAGTCTTTACTAATCTAAAATTCACATTAAAGCACTTAAGTGTTTTAATGTGAATTTTAGATCATTAAATGAATATATGTGCATTTGTTGGTGTATTAATTAAATAATTACTCCTACATGTTTCGGTCCTTAAGCACGACCATCTACAGGGAGCCTTCACTAGTGTCTTCATTAGAGCATCAAGCTGCCACACCACCGCATAACATGTAACGACTTAGTTATTTCTCGAATTTTAATCTAATGTAACGCTAGTTAGGCTCTAATGAAGGCTCCCTGATGACGGTCGTAGACCGAAACGTGTAGGGGGAGGTCGGAGTGAGTCTTAATGTAAATGTTAAAACTTTGTCAGGTTTAATAAAGAGTGCATTTGTTGGTGTATGAACTTTATAGATGTCAAAATGCACGGTACAACTATACAAACTATTCGTGATTTACATACCGACGAGGTCAGTAACTCAGAACCTGCAGAATCAGAAGCTACAGTGATTAGTAAATAATTGATTGTAAAGAATCAGGAAAGACATGGCTATTACGTAATCTGTAGACTTTCCCAGGCGTACTAAGGAAAGCCACAGCAATACTCAGGGCAGCTGCCTTCTGGACCAAGGTCTTAAATCTGGACCGCTTAAACTCAAAGAATAAATGTTAACAACTCGATAAACACTTGTGCTATCTGTCACATAATGCGTCCTACAGAAACTCAGAGAGAGATCATATGTTTAACTGAGAGAATATTATACCACCGAATTAAGAATGACACATTTCGTCGAACCTTCCATCTCTCTGCTCTAAGGAGGTTTTCTCTTTTTTACTCAATTAATACACCAACTAATGCACTTATATAAAAGTTACATATAAAAACACTAAAAATTCTCCGACATGTTTCGGTCCTAAGACCATCATCAGGGAGCTATATTTCCCTTGCTAAAGTCACATTAAAAATAGTCCCTGATTAACTGCGTTGTACCAATATGGTGTTGTGGCAGCATGCTGCAGCATGTGCAGTAGTTGGTGTAATAATTGAGTAAACTCGACAACATGCACGGTGTAACAATGAAAATTTAAAAAAGAGGTTTTCTCTGTCCACGTCATGAAACACGTGTATATAAGGAGAGAAGAGGTAAAGCTCCACTCAGTCTTAAACTAGGCACGAGATGGAGTGGATTCTTGACTTCAATCCCGGTAAATGTCGCCAGTACTTATTCAGTAGTGGGATGCGTGGTCCCCCAAATGCTGTCCGGACGTTTTGGAGAAGATAGAATTCTCATGACCCTCCCGGGATTCGAGCCCCGGGCCGTTCAGCTCGAAACCTAGTCGCTATACCGACTGAGCTACTCCGGCCATATAAATGTTTTGAGAAACGAAATTTGAAATAATTATGAAATATTCAGTAAAACGTTTATTAACACGATGCATTTTTCTTTACTTTCACAGACGCTACTGCGGCGATTTTCTGTTCTCATCTTCGATCTTTGCCAGTTTACACTGAAGCATTAGCAAATAAATGCACTATATGGGGTGTGAAGCCAGACGTATTCGCTTTATGGATAAGGTATGATACGTAGAACCTGGAGAGGTGGAAGATGTCTAGTACCTGACACAGAAGGAAAAGGGTCGTGAATATTTACATTCCAAGCGCTACATCTGTCCGTACAGCAACTCACAGTAAGACACAACTTGATTGTTCCCAGTCCACCGATAACAGAATTAAAAGTGTACATTTGTTTAAATGAGCAGCACACCAGTAAATATTCTGGGGTTTGAAGCAAGGGCTCCACTCATTTTTAAACTCGGAATACCGGTGTGATAACCGTATTAAAAAATACACCGTCTTCCACAACTAAGGATGTTTGTTACATATATGTGAAATTTGTTTACAACATGTTTCGGCCGAAATGGGCCATCATCTGGTAAGACAGAATATCAAAATATACTGAGAAGAATTTCTACACTGTAAGTTGTTTAAATTTAAATGAGATCTAATTGTTACAATTATATTTAAGGGTACTTAAGGTCTAAATAGATTGTAATAATTTTCCAACATTATTCGACTTATTCAGTTTATTACATTTCTGTAGGCAGTTCTACATGTTTCGGGTGTTGACACTCACCATCAGGAGCTCGTACAGTTGCAAATACAGCTTCTGCTATTTATCAACCGGATCTACTACCATCCGGTCTCGTTGTTGAATTAAATTCGATTCACGATGCACGGACCCATGTATATAAAAGTATAAATAGATGTCAGTTATGTTGTAGATTTTGTGGAAAGAAGACAAGATACCTTTTCTCTGTTGATTTGGAACTGCTGTAATCAAGGTAATTGCTGACAGATGGAGTGTATTAGATGAGCTTTGGTTGTAATTATCCTTCAATGGAGTTTAGGGTTATATACTGTAAGCTGTTTTTAAATAAGGGTTGTGAAATTCAGGTGAAATACTGATTGGATGCCATCTTCCACAGCAGGCTGACCCTCGGATATGCAGCAAAGTTCGTCATACATACACAAGGCTGTACGCTTGATACGTGCGTACCTATTGGATTGCAGACGATAAATGCTACAGGCAGAGGAAACTTTATTGTGCCAACAAACTACAGACCGCCATTTTGTGGTACGTTAAATTAAATATATAAATAAACTAATTATGAGGTCATATGAATGACATTTATGCCGATCGTCCAAGGATACTAAGTACGTGTTCATGATACTTTATTAGGGAATTAGAAGCACACCATAGGAAACCTTTAGTTACATGGAACATTAATATGTGCTTCATGTTATGTTTGTTTCAATATTGTTTTTTAGGTACAAAGCGAGTTTTTGTTAAAAATATAACCTTTCAACCTACCTTCAGCGCACAGTAAGGTAGTGCTCAGTAAAATACTGTCAATTTCGACCGATATCAAAGACATCTAGATTTTATGTCAGAAAAAAATCTGTCAATTTTGTAGAAGTCTTTTGGTCAACTTAAAATTATTTTCTGGCCAACTCTGACAAACGTGGTCGGACAATACATTTCGCGAACTCGTCACGGTAAAAGTGCTATATACCTCATTGCTGAATACCACCGTGGTCGCCTTCAAAATACTCCCCTTGGGAACCTATGCACCGATACCAGCGCCTAGTCCACCCTTCAAAACAATTTTGGAACTGGTTTTGTGGAATGGCCTTCAGAACTGCCGTTTTATTACTCCTGATGTCATCAATGTCATCAAAATGCCTTCTTTTCAATATTTCCTTTAACTTCGGGAACAGAAAAAAGTCACTGGGGGCTGAATCCGGTGGATAGGCAGGGTGTTTCAAAACAGTTATTTGTTTAGTACCTAAAAACTCCCTCACAGACAGTGCCGTGCGAGCAGGTGCGTTGTTGTGATGCAAGATCCATAAGTCGTTGGCAAAAAGTTAGGGTCGTTTCTGTCTAACTTTTTCACGCAGCCTTTCCAGTACTTCCAAGGAGTAAACTTGGTTGACTGTTTGTCCAGCTGGTACAAATTCATAATGAACAAACCCTCTAATATAAAAAAAATCAGCAACATTGTTTTGACTCTTGATTTGGACCGACGGAATTTTTTTGTCGTGGGGAATTGGCAGTCTTCCATTGTGCATTTTGCCGCTTCGTTTCAGGGTCGTATTGGTAGACCTGTGTTTCGTCACCTGTGATGACACGGCCCAAAATGTCATCTTGTCTCTCCAATAGGTCTTGGCAAACTGTGACTCTTCTTTTCTTTTGTTCTTCGGTGAACTCATTTGGGCCATTTTTGCATACACCTTCTTCATGTCAAAATCTTCAGTTAAGATTTTCCTAACCGTTTCTCTGTCGATGTCCACTTGCTCTGCTATACTCCTGACAGTCAGCCGACGATTTTCACGCACAATTTGAAGAATTTATGCAATGTTTTCTTCAGTTCTGCTTGTTGCTGGCCGTCCTGATCTCTCTTCGTCAGTGACACTTTCTCTTCCCTCGGAAAAAATCTCACCCACTTTTGAACTACTGTTCTCTTCATAGCATTAACCCCGTAAACTTGCAGTAATATCTCTCTCATTTCGTTTCCACTCTTTCCAAGTTTAACAAGAAATTTAATGTTCGTTCGCTGCTGTAATTCAAGATCCGACATTCTCGCGGCGGCACACCAAACCGCGCGCAGACAGTAATATATGCCACTCAGAAAGAGACTGCCAAAAGTCAACAACACAGCTGTGAAACGTTGATATGTATAACGTCATCAAACCATACTAAGGCTTTTGTCCAGTGCTGCCACGGCAAGCACACGGTGGCGAGTTCGCGAACTGAACTGTCCGACCACGTTTTTACCAACGACCAAAACACAAAAACATGTTTTCTAAACACCGTCTTTTCCAATTTCACAACCATTATACGTGCAGCTTACTTAACCATCACTACATATTTCGGCTAAAATTAACCATTATCTAGTCAATTCCATATGTTTCTAATTCCAAATGTAATGAATACAATAAGCCGTGTAATTTTGTAATCAAAGTATGTTTGTACTTCCGCACAAAAGAATCATTCAGGTGTTCCTTCACAAAACAGTTATAAGAATTATATATAATATAATAATATACAATATATCATCATCATCATCATCTGTCAAGCTTTAGGCCTCGATAGACCTGTTTCGGCCTCTAACATAATATATATAATATATATTTTATATTATATATTATAATACATTAACTACGCAAATACAAGTTTTGTTCCCTCGTTTCATTCGAACCTCTTGCGATATCGTTATTCCGACACTATACGTTCATACATTTATTTATTCATTCATTCATTTATACACGGTACATATATTGCAATTATGTATGTCCACAGTGTCGCAGCCATAAACGTACTGTACGCATTACATTCGAGGATTATACATCAATCAAAGATATTTGATGTTCGATTGGAAACAACACTTTGAAGAATGGAGGCATAAGGCTACAGAACGAGCAAGGAATTGACAGTTTCATTACTTTTACATGCAAAATATGAAATCTGTAATTAAGTTCTTATTGTTTTTTTCTTTGTAATGAAATTTCCAACAATTCTACGAAGCAAATTTGTTTAATAACACTCTGTTTCATTTCATTTGCACATCAATATACCAGTCAAACAGAATGAATAAAAATCACTGGATACTGACACAAAGGTCATCTTATTCATCCCCATTTACTTTGATGAACCTTGTCTTCTCGCTAAATGTTACGGAAGTGAAATATATGGCGAGGCAGAGAGCAGACGTCTGCAACCAGTTCATAATTATTCCCTTTTTATAAAGAGTAACAACTTGTAGGTTCATATACAACCGATATTAGTGAAAGCGGTGTCTTAAACGTAGTTAACATTTGAAAGACTAAGAAGAACCTGGACTGTATTTAAAGGTCCAGGTCGTACCGCACAGGAAACACATTCCGCCTCGGTTATAAAACGCCCAATTCTTGGATGCCATATAGGAAAATAAAGGACGCCTGTTGGAAGACACATACAAACTATACAAATACACTGCATTCAGTGGCGTACTGAAGGGGGGGTTGGGGTGTTAACTCCCCCCCCCCGAAATTCCGAAGGCCCTCCAAAATCGTGCAAAACTCAACCCGATTGTAAAAACTGTTAAAAATTGCTGAATTTAGGTTGCCAACACCCCAAGATATTCGGAAAAAAAGCAGTAAAATTCTAAAACTACTGCCAGTTCGCAATTGTTTTACATTAGCAATGACAAATAAACTGGTTGTCATCATAAATAAACTTAAAGTACCAAAAATTAAGAAAATTTTACTATATGAAATGAAATTTCTTGTACCAAATTACAGCCGCCTCCAGAACCCCTGACTGGAGGGCTACGGTTCCCAGTTTCCCGTTCTCTCTGTCCTCTGTCCTCAACTGAATTTGTTGACCCCCCCACCCCAACAAAATTCCTGGGTACGCCACTGAGTGTATTGATAGAATATAAACATTTTAATGTTAAAATTGGTTGTTATACGAAGTAACCACTGGGCTTAAAAATTTTAAAGGGCAGGTCATAGAGAAGGAAATAAATGTGATGTAATTGAGTAGATAATTAACACAATGGAATTAACAGTAAATAATGGCAAAAGAAGGTATCTGGTGCAGTGCTGGATTCACTGTGAACAACGTAGAGCAATGCGTGGAGTTGACCGTTAGGCTTTTAGATAAATAATCAGCGGAATAAATAATTGACCTTAAATAATGTGGACTGTGACGCGTAAGGTTTGATGAGTGGTTACCTTAGGTTCAAAAGGTCGTGGTGTCTGCACTCTCAAAGGTAACTTGTCCAAGGGCAGATTTTACATTACTTTGCCTCGAAAAATGGAGATGCGGTCAGCCAATGATAAAACGTCGTATCCCCAGCAGAACAGAACCTTCAGCTACGCCGAAACAAAAAACTCAGTACTCCTATAGGTACTTGCAGAGTATAACCAACAAGATGCAACGTTTCACAATTTCTTTATTTCTGTAAGACGCTCTACATGTTTCAGACGGTTTTTCCGTCCATCATCAGGAGCTCAAAATTGCACATACAGCGTCAGGTGTTTGTCAGACCGATACTGCTACCTGCTGCTAGCCGGCAGGTAGCAGCAGGTAGCAGAAACATGTTGAGCATTAAATACTGAAATAATAAAGCAAGTGACATCAAGTTGGTCTCTCTTTATTCAACTATCAAGATGATGCACGGTCCAATAAACATAAGACTTTTAGGAGCGTTTGCAAAATTGCGAAAAGCAATTATTGCTTTCTTTTTGTCCGTCTGTCTGTCTGCAGAGAATAACTCGGCTCCCACTGCACGGATTTTCATTAAATTTGATACGAATATTTTTTAAAATCTGTCGAGAAAATTCAAGTTTTAATAAAATCTCAAAAGAATCACGGGTACATTACATGAAGACCTATGTGCACTTATGATAATATCTCGCTCAGTTCTTCTTAGAATGACGAAAGTTTCAGGGAAAAAACTTGTGAAAAAAGCAAACCACTTTTTTTCGAAAGTTTGGCCGTTTAAAAGATAATGTGGAGATATATGGTAGAGCCGGACAGGCTACAGACGACAGTACGGCGCATACGCATTGCATGCTGGTTACCTAAGCGTAAACACGCACACAGTCAGAACACGTAATTCTTATAACTTTTCCATTTCAACAATGGTTGCAGGAACGCGCCTCGGTGTCACGTCATTTGTATATTTCCTGTCTTGTTTATAAATAAGGAGAGATGTTTAACGTGTACTCATACATTATGAAGGCAACGACTTTGGTTGGAATCGACAAATCTGTCGATCTCAGCCATTATGTAACAAGTCATCATGAATCTGATGTTTGTGTGACCGTGCATCACTGATACAATAATACAAACAGCCAACTAGATGCAAAAATAACAAATTTTATTCATAATTACAATCAGCTCAACATGTTTCTGGCGATAATTTCGCCCATCCTCAGGAGTACTAGACTGTGTTTACAGCTGGTTGTATAATGCACCGACGATGCTACCTGTAGGAAGCATCGTCGGTGCATTATACCACAAGCTGTAAACTCAATCTAGTTCTCCTGAGGATGGGCGAAATTATCGCACGAACATGTTGAGCTGATTGTAATTATCAATAAAATTTGTTATTGTTACATCCAGTTGGCTGCTTATATTATTCATTCATCGTAAGTAACACTAAACTTCGGAAGGACACTACCAAAGAAATTCGTCGTGCAGTACGGAGAAAAAACTCTCTGAGAATGTTCATTAATATTCAACACCAAATACTGTCATACCGTATATGTTCATAATCCTAAAAGTCCCTAAATTTTAGCCCCTACTTGGTATACACATGAATTACATCATATTTCTATGAAAAGGGGAAGAACGCTAAGCGTGCTTGCAGCCAAAATACTTAGCACAGCAGCTACAAACAATCCTACAGCTTTGCATATGACCGTGTATCTCTTTGTAACTCACAGGAATTAAAACCAACAAAATATCTTGTATTTAGACACAAATCGTTTAGGGTCTATAATTAATATCCCATATGTTTCGATCCTCTTGGGAACTCCAAGTAATTATATCATTAACAATATTTATTAAAACCAACTAATTGCACATATTTGTCAAACCATTTAAAACCACATTATTGGATTAAAATGGATTTAAAATATCTCCTACATGTTTCAATCCCTCTATCCAATAATGTGGTTTTAAATGGTTTGACAAATATGTGCAATTAGTTGGTTTTAATAAATATTGTTATCACATTGCACGGTAATAAAATGAAAATAATTATATCATTTTTTAAATATTTTTGTAATTGCGTATACGTAAATATATAGGCGGTGTTGTGTATTTGTACGCTTAATTTGTAATGATTTAAAGGCCGTGATAATGGCCCAAGACAGCCGGAACATGTAGGAGGTCATTATAGACACCCGGAAGTTTGCCCCTAAATGTAGTGTGTTTTGCTGGTCTTAATTCGTGATGAGTTAGCTGTAGACTATTGGGGATGAAGACACAAGCGGGCTACTGGGCGTCGCCTAATGACAGCTTGTAAAGGTCACGTGTTAAGGAGACAGTTAAATTGAAAATAAGTGAAGATCCCATATTCATCACGGATAGGGATACCAGCAACACAAAGATATATATGATAAGAAACCTGCAGGAAAGTAACCTAATGTGAGACAGAGATTTAGAATGCATATGCTCAATATTAGGAACGAATGTTATATGGATATCGCTCGGCATCATTCATTAATTGTGGCAGTGGATTCGTTAAGTTGTGGAATCACAACGCACCCAGAATTTTTCCTAGGAGGGAGGGGCTGATCACGAGGCGATATAAAATGTATTTGAGGGTTGTTTGACCGTGCATCTTCCTCATGAAATAAAGTGAAACGCCAACTTGATGCAACTAGGAAATTTTATTGATGTATTCTTAGCTCGACATGTTTCGGGTATATACACCCATCATCAGGAGTATTAGATGTTGAGTTGCAGCATATGGTTTTCTGCACCGAGTTTTTGGATGGGTGGTGGTCCCGGGTTCGATCCCCGGCGCTACCAGATTTTCTGAGTAGTAGTGGGTCTGGAACGGGGTCCACTCATATCCGCAAAAGTTGGCACTAACTTCGCCGACCGGCGGCGGCCGCTCTGTCGGTATAGTTCGCGTGCGGACTAAGGCCACGGAGTTTAGTTTAGTTTAGGTGGTCTT
>Ga0123352_10010460_pt1 | contig 14555 bp, 12 predicted proteins | sample TergutLab28metaG_FD_89700 | JGI IMG/M metagenome (GOLD analysis project Ga0123352, IMG submission 89700) | Labiotermes labralis P1 segment gut microbial communities from Petit-Saut dam, French Guiana - Lab288 P1 | ecosystem: Host-associated > Arthropoda: Insects > Digestive system > Gut ... | reverse complement strand
ATAAATGCTGAAACGAATTCTTAAATTAATTCTGCCGCAGAAGCTACGCAAAAAATTAAGATGGATATGGACTAATATTCATACTTACATAAAAAAACGTCAAACGATTGCTTTAATTCCAACATTGACGCAAATTGAGCAGCGTGTACCACACTACATAGTTTCGCTGACTTCTTACGGAAAAAGGCTTTCTACCGTAGCACCTTATGCAATTGTTACCCTTCTTAATCAAACCGTTAAACCGGATAAAGTTATTTTATGGGTAGGGCATGAAGACAAAGAAAAAATTCCTAAAGTCATGGAAAAATTAATTCCGAAAGGGCTTGAAATCCGTTTTTGCAAAGATATAAAGTCATATACAAAACTCATTCCTGCAATCAGGGTATTCCCAAATGACTATATCATTACTGCCGATGATGATGTATACTATCCTCAAAACTGGTTTGAACAACTTATTACTGAGCATAAAAAAAACCCGAAAAAGATAATTTGCCACCGTGTCCACGGAATAAAAGTTGACGAAAACCATGACCCTCTTCCATACAAAAAATGGTATCATCGTATTAACCTTGGTATCTACCCGCAATATCCATTAGATAGTATATTCCCAACAGGTGTCGGTGGAATTTTATACCCGCCAAAATGTTTCCATGATGATGTTACAAATGAGGAATTTTTTCTGAAACTTGCCCCGTTTGCCGATGATATTTGGTTTTGGGCAATGGCAATAATTAATAAAAAATACTTTGGTGGAGAAAGTCCGTATGTAATCATTGAAAACGGCTATGCGCGTGGCAAACCCATTGATCCCAACTATGGGAAGGGGGATAATGTTTTGGTCGCATATAATGTGAGGCAGGGCGGCAATGACAAACAACTTAATAAAATAATTGAGAAGTATCCTCAAATTAAGGAAACATTAAGAAGAATCAACCCTGTATATTAGGTGGAAATAAACTTAAACTGCTCACTCAATTGGGTACTTGTATTGGTTGTTAAGCTCAAGCTTTGTAAAATTTGCCATGTTAGCTTTATCATACGATGAAAAAATAAAATTAATGCGCTCACTCAATTGGGATTATTTGGACACCCATGAGGATATGCTTGCCGTCATCGAAGGCAAACTTGCGTCCTCCGGCGCATTTACGCGTGACAGGCTCTTTGTGCGCTCGCTTGAGCGCCTCCCTTGGCACTATGTTGTGGCCCTTTGGGGAGTTAAGGTAATAAAAGAATTGTATACGCCTGAGTAATGGATAGCATGAAAATACTTGTTACCGGCACTGCCGGGTTTATAGGCTTTTTCCTGGCGAAAAAACTCGTTTCCCTGGGACATTCTGTTATCGGCATTGATAATATAAATGACTATTACGATGTCAAATTAAAATATGCGCGCATTCGGGAATCCGGGATAGAGCAAGAAAAGATCGAATACGGCAAAAAAATTGACAGTGCTGCCCTACCCGCTTATTCCTTTATAAAGCTTGATTTAACAGACAGGGAAAAGTTATTTTCGCTTTTTGCCGCAGAACACTTTGACTGTGTTTGTAACCTTGCCGCGCAAGCCGGTGTGCGCTACAGCTTGCAAAACCCTTATGCGTATATCGACAGCAACATAAACGGTTTTATAAATATACTTGAAGCGTGCAGGGCATACTCGATTAAACACCTTATCTATGCCTCTAGTTCATCTGTTTACGGAAAAAATGAGAAAACGCCTTTTTCTGTTACAGACACAACCGATAACCCTGTAAGTCTTTACGCTGCAACAAAAAAATCGAATGAGTTGATGGCTTATACTTATTCCCATCTGTTTAATATCCCCTGCACTGGACTTCGTTTTTTTACGGTTTACGGACCTTGGGGACGCCCTGATATGGCATATTACAAATTCGCTCGCGCTATTATGGAGAATAAACCAATCGAAGTTTACAATCACGGCGATATGTTACGAGACTTCACCTATATTGATGATATTATAGACGGCACAATTTCAGCAGTCGAGCATATCCCCCGCGGCTCCCCTGCCCCATTTGCGTTGTATAACCTTGGCAATAATAATCCAGAAAAACTTATAGATTTTATTGAAACGCTTGAAACCCACTTGGGGAGAAAAGCAGAAAAAACGTATCTTGCTATGCAGCCAGGCGATGTTCCTGTAACAATGGCTGACATCGATAGTGCGCGCAAAGATCTTGGCTGGAAGCCGAAAACTGCGATTGGCGATGGCTTGCGGCAGTTTACGCGATGGTTTTTGGAGTACTACGGGAACAAAAATGCGAGTATCTGAAGTGGAACGATCATTGACGCGGCAAACAATGCCGAAAAACGAGGGATCGTTTATGCCCATGAATTGCGAAGAGGAAAGGGAATTGATAAAACAGCAGAAATTATATAAAATAGCGGAACTACTGGTTTTTTTATTCTAAACTATAAGCAAGCAGGTGTAAAATGACTCTAGGTATTATCGGCTTAGGCTATGTAGGCTTAACACTTGGCATCGTAGCAGCAGATAAAGGATTAACTGTTTATGGAATAGAAACAAACAATGGCATAATGAAATGCTTAAAAAGTGACCATGCACATTTCTATGAACCAGGGTTGGATGATTTATTAAAAAAATTAAATCATGTCCGTTTTTTTTCTGTAGAATCATTTCCGCTTGATACACAATTTGACGCATTTATTATAACTGTTGGTACACCTTTAATAGAAGGCAGCAAATTACCTAATTTCGAATATATTAAGTCGGCATTACAGTCAATATCGCGAGTATTCAATGGAGAGCAGCTAGTAATTGTACGCAGCACTGTATCTGTCGGAACTACCCGGAATATTGTCATTCCATTTTTATCTAAACTATGCGGTAATCCGGAAAATGAAATACTTGCTGCTATGTGTCCAGAGAGAGGAGTCGAGGGCAAGGCGCTTGAAGAATTGACCAAACTTCCACAAATTATAAGCGGCAATAACACACGCTCTCTTGAGATCGCAGAAAAAATCTTCAGTAATATTTCTAAGCAAATTGTTGTTGCCGACAGTTTGGAAGAGGCAGAATTAGCAAAGCTCTATTGTAATGTATACAGGGATATATCGTTTTCGTTGGGAAATATTTTCTGTATGAGCGCACAAAAATTTGGCGTCAACGGCACTAATGTTATCAAAATCGCAAATGAGGGCTATCCGCGCTCAAATATTTCACTTCCTGGGTTTGTGGCTGGTCCTTGCCTGGAAAAAGATGCCTACATACTTACTAACAATATGCCCGAATGCCCGGAACGTGATTTTATACTAAGCGCAAGGAGCTACAACGAGTCTCTTGAAAATCTGGTTGTTGATTGGGTTGAAAAAGCGGTTTCTCCTCTTTCAGATAAATCTAACGTATTAATTGCGCTAACCGGTATGGCATTTAAGGGCACACCAGAAACTAATGATCTGCGCGGTTCAAGTTCTGTATACATTGCTAAAAAACTTTTTTCCAAGGGATACAAACTAAGGTTACATGATTTTGTAACTTCTCTTGAAGAGATAAAATCCCTGGAATTAGGCGAACCTTGTTCAACCGTAGAAAATGCTTGCATTGATGCACAATTGCTATTAGTATTGAATAACCATAAAAACTATAAAACGCTTAAACCTTTCAAAGATATTGAACGTGATGATTTACAGATACTTGACATATGGGGTGTTTGTGTGGAACTACACGCAAAAAACAATATAAATATCCGTACATTGGGTGATATTAATATAATCAAGGAATGAATACCATGATTCGCTTAATAAAAAAGATCAATAAAGCAAAAAATGCTTCATTCAAAATAAATATATTTTTGAATAAATTCAGGAAAAATATTAAAGATTTTTGCATACGCAATAATTCAGTGCTATTGATTGAATTCATGTCTTTTCACGGGGAATCATTGCCTGGGCTAATAAAATATTTGCTGGATCTTGATTTTAATGTTGATGTTGTTTTAGGGGAACATGAAACTAACAGCCCCGGCAAAAGAAACGATAGCAGCATATTTTCACATTTTAAAGGCAATGAACAGGTAAACGCCATAATTATGCCAGAATGGAAAATAAACCTATTGTTACGTTCTTCTATCGCAAAAAATTACAAGCATATTATAATCAACACTTTTAATGATTATATTTACAATAATCAATTATTCAACGTTGACCTGCATTCATTAAAACCAGTTTGCGTTGTTCATACATCTCTTCTAGAAAATGAATATTTTACGACTAACAAGATCATTTCTTATGTAAAAATGGATTGCTTTGGCAGAAAGCCTACCTTAAATGTATACCCCCATTTCTTTGGTGAATATGAAAAAAGAAATAAATCTAATATTACAACTTTTTTTGCTTTAAATTGCAGCAGCATTCAACGAAGAAATATTTCCCTGGCATTTGAGGCATGTGATGAACTATACAAAAGAGGAATAAACAATTTCCGGATTAAGCTTATTGGGCGTGGAATAGATGTTCCTTTAAAATATCACAACAATTTTCAAATCTCCGGTTTCTTAAAATATGAAGATTTGAATTCAGAAGTTCATGAGTCGGATTTTATTTTAGCCCTTATTGATTCAGCAAGTGTACAATATACAAATAAGTCCAGCGGTACATTCAAACTTAGTTATGGCTTTTTAAAACCAATAGTGCTGCACAAAAAATTTTCTGACATATTATCTTTCAACGAGCATAACAGTGTATTGCATCAGAAAAATACTGATCTGGCAGATGCTATGGAAAAATGCATAAATATGTCAAACAATGATTATATAAACATGGCGAATGCCCTGGAAGATTCGAAAAATGAGTTATATAATATGTCGTTAGGCAATTTAAAAGATGTGCTAAAAAATTAAGATCAGGCAGCGCTAAAAGGTGATTTTACTATTATGAACCAAGCCAAGAAAAAAATAGCAAATACAATAAAGAAAATAAAAAGGACAATCCTTCTTTCAGGTTTCTCAAAATTTGAAGGTTTATTGTTCTACATAAGATTTTCCACAAGGAAAATCTTTACAGGCAAGCACCAAAGAACTGTCCTGATTTATATATCTTCAATTAATCCCTCCGCTATGAGGCTGTTCCATATTTTTTCGCACTTCCTTTATTCTGGATACACTTGTTACTTTGACATTTCTTTCTCTCGTTATATGAAACTAAAAAGATACGGAAAAAAAGCAACTCTATTCAAAGGTGTATACCCATATACAAAAATGATGAAACACTATTCAATCATTGCAAGCGACAATAAAGAATACCTTGAAAGCATAGACGAGAAAGCGCTAAAAATATTTATAAATTTTCGTATTTTAAAATATCTAGATACCATTTCTAATGCTGATATTTTCTACCCATTAGGACCTTTTTTCAAATACAACTATCCGAGTGTCGAGACAGACATTTTATCAAAGGCATTGACTTTTGAAAGAAAAATAGGCGCGTTCTTTGTTGGCAACATAAAATCCACTACTTACAACGCAGATCGCACAAAGGCATTGTTTAATGTCAATACAAGATATGAAACATTCAATTACATCATTTACAATTTGCCGAAAGATGTTGTTTATATCCCTAGTAACATAGATTCTTTTTTAAAAGACATTGATCGTGGTTTATTGAGGGAAAAAATTGTATTGCTTGATACCAATAATTTTGAAATATCAAAAAAACATTATTTTTATATTCTTCTACGCACTGATTTTTTTATACACATGAGCGGCGTAATTTACCCCTATTGCCACAATCAAATAGAAAGCATGATGGCTGGCTGTATTCCCATTACACAATTTGCCAATTTTTTCATTCCTCGTTTTCAACAGGAAACAGACAGCTTACTGTTTGAATCTCTTGATAACTTGATCAATATACTTTCCAAAGTTAATTCTGGATATTTTAAAAATACAACCCAAGCAATGCGCAAAAACATCATTGAATATTACAGGGAACATTATAGTTTCCAATCTTTTGCTAATAAACTATCTCATATTGCAGATAACAATTTGAACTACACAAATTACTATATCACTACTGGTGCAAGCAGCATAATAAACGAACTTTTACCAGAACAGAAGTGATACTACGTTAAGAATAATTTCGGAGGACGAATAATGAGTTTAATGATAACAATTAAAAGAACTTTCTTTTGGCGCTATTTGCGGAATTTGAAATACAAGTTCAAAAAAATTATTAAAGTTGCAAAAAACCGCAAGCTGTTGAAATTTGACGGCAAAAACCTTACTCAGGATATGCAAAAAGAGATGCAAGCTATCATGAAAAATAATAAAAATATCTATCTACATGATGAAGCGACAGCAAAAAGTATTGCAAAAAACTGGGATGTAATAATCGCCACACCGTCAAATATTCGATTTATTTCAAATGCTATTCCTATAGTTCTAAGCGCAAACAATAACTATGCACCATATGTTGCTGTAATGTTGCAATCTATACTCGATACTTCAAACCCGAAGAGGATTTATCATTTTTTAATTTTTGAGTATGATTTTTCAGATACAACAAAAAAAGAGTTACTATATCAAGTGTCAAAGTTTCCTCATTGTTCAATCGATTTTGTTAATACGAAAATTTCATTAGACACTATTCCTATTTTTTCCAAAGCACACCTTTCTCTTGATACTTTTTCTCGTTTATTTATTCCATATTGGCTGGATGGGTATCAAAAAGTCATTTATTGCGACAGCGATATGCTTGCAAGGCAGGATCTCGCAGATCTTTACGACATTGATATTAGTGATTATAGCGTGGGCGCCACTGCAAACAAAATAATTACAAGAATTTTGTCAAATAAAAATTACTCTTCTTTTTCGCCTAGAATCTATGCATCATTTTCCCTTCTGGAGGATTGGTCTCGCTATATTCAGGCTGGTGTATTGCTATTCAATACGAAGAAATTCAAAGAAAAAAAATCACTCCAGGATACTATTCGTTTTTCAATATATTACACAAATCGTTTTAAACAAAGGTATAACGATCAAGATATTTTATCATTGCTTTTAAATGGAGATTGTTTAATTTTGCCAAATGAATGGAATTATTGCTGGTCATCATCCAAGAGAAGCCTTATTCCCATCCACGAGATAGAACCAACTGTAAAGATTATTCACTATACAACAAAAACAAAACCCTGGATGGATTTTTTCAATATTGAAAACAATGCTGATGCTTTAGAATATAGAAATTATGCCAAAAACGTACCGCTTTATAATTCCAGGAATCAACAACACTAGGTATTGGTAATAACAGATGGTTTATGATTGTTTTCTTTTTTTTAACGAATTCGACTTGTTAGAAATACGGTTGAATGTACTATCGGAAACAGTAGACAAATTTATCCTTGTTGAAGCCGATAAAACTTTTTCTGGAAACAAAAAGCCTTATTATTTTGAGGATAACAAAGGGAAATACAATCAATTCCTTGATAAAATTATCCACATAAAAATTGCTGATTATCCAGAAACCAAAGATACATGGGAAATGCAAGATTACCAGAGAAACCAAATTGCTCTTGGAATTACAGAGTGTTCCAATGACGATACTGTTATCATATCAGATATTGATGAGATACCAAATCCTGAAATAATAAAAAAATATGAAGAAGCCAGCGATGGCATTTATTGCCTAAAACAATTGCATTTTGACTATTACCTTAACTATCAAAGACTTGGAAAAAATCATTATTGGTACTCTGCAAAGATAGCAAGGTATAAGAATATGCTCGCCAATAATTATTCGCCCCAGAATATAAGATCGTTAAAAGATTTGAAGAGTATAAAAAATGCAGGTTGGCATTTTTCTTTTTTAGGGGGTAAAGAAAGCATCATTTATAAAATTCAATCTATTTCAATGCAAAAATGGAACAACGAAAAATATATAAATGACAAAATAGACTATAAAATCCGCATGGGCTTGGACTTGTTTGATAGAAATAATATTCGCTTAATACCAGTTAAAATTTCTTGCAAGAAACATCCGCAATACATTATTGAAAATCAGAAAAAATACTCGCATCTGATCTATCCTCATATAGACTATTACATTGTAATAAAAAATACCATTCATTGTATTCCTTATTACATTACAACAGCAATAAAGCAATTTGTAAAGGCAATATTGCCAAAAAGCATTGTGGAGAAAATAAGAAAGCGATAAGATCGTATGAATGATATAGATTTTGTAATCCTTTGGGTCGATGGAAACGATCCAGAATGGATAGAAGAATTCAATAAGTATTCGCCAAAAAAGAAAGACATATCCCTCGATATTTTAAAAGAACGTTATCGTGATAATGGTTTGCTGCGTTATTGGTTCAGAGGCATAGAACAAAACGCTCCCTGGGTTCGTAGAATATTCTTTGTTACAAGCGGGCAAAAACCAGCGTGGCTTAATTTAAATAATAAAAAACTACAATGGGTTAAGCACGAAGATTTTATACCCCATCAGTATCTGCCAACATTCAGTTGCCGTCCTATTCATATTCACCTTCATAAAATAACTGGTCTATCTGAAAATTTTGTTCTTTTTGATGATGATATGTATATTCTCAATTCTATTCAAGAAAATTATTTTTTTAAAAACAACTTACCAAGGGATTACGCACTTTTGCGCCCAATTAAAATACCTGATTTTTATTCGCACATAATCATTAACAATATGATCGAGATAAATAAGCAGTTCAAAAAAAATGAGGCTATAAGGAAAAACTTACATAAATTTTTTAATTTTAGATACGGCATTAGGCATTTTGTACCTGCATATTATATATCGCGCGTCAATAACTTTCCCGGTTTTTTTTACAAACATTTTTCCCAGCCATTTTTAAAAAGCACGTTTGATGAAGCATGGGAACATTGCCGTGAGATATTGGAGGCAACTTCGCATAACCGGTTCAGAACCATTGCAGATGTTACTTCCAATCTCTTTAGGTACTGGCAGTTGGCAAAGGGCAATTTTTTTCCAGAAATACCAAACAAGAACAAAAAAAAATATAATGTAGCAATATCCAATGTCGACCAGATAAAGAAAACTATTACAAACAAACACATAAAAGAACTATGTCTAAATGACACTGATTGCCCTGACGAAACTTATTACCAGATAATAAATTGTTTTGACAATAAATTTCCGGATAAATCCTCTTTCGAGGTTTAATATTTATGAAATACTTGTATGTTCTTACCAGCAATAACTATGATTATTACTTAGAGCAAGCTCTTCTTTCCATGACCTCCCTTCGCATGAAAATGCCCAATGCTTTTATTTCACTTTTAGTTGACAATAATACTGAAAGCACTATTGCCGAAAGTCGAAGAAATATTTTAGATGTTGTAAACGAATTTAAATCTATCACCATTGAGAATAAGTTTAATCAAAAAGCCCGCTCGCGTTGGCTAAAAACATCAATGCGGCAACATATAGAAGATGATTTTTTGTATATCGACGGAGATACAATTATTACCGACGATCTTTCATCCATTCAAGAGAAGCAAATGGATATTGGGGCTGTTCTTGATTCCCACATTAACTTATCTGAAAAAGATAAACATTTTCCCATACGTCTAAAAAACATTAAAGCTCTGTGCCCAAAGTTGGGCATTACCCCTGAGTTTAATTTAAACACCTATTTTAATGGAGGAGTAATGTTTTGCAGAGACAACAAAGCAGGACATGATTTTTTCAGAGAGTGGCATCGCTTATGGCTTAAACGTTTTGAGCTTGGGGGTTTAAACGATCAATCATCTCTTAATTTATCTAATTTTGTTCTTGGCAATATAGTTAAAGAGCTTAATGGCATTTGGAATTGCCAAATATTCGAAGAAGGAGCATTGAAATATCTTAATGAAGCAAAAATAATTCATTACTTTTCTTCACGGCCGGGCAAAAAACCATACATACCTGCAAATGATGAATTTGTAGATGTCATTAAAAAAAACGGGAATGTTAATGACAACATAAAAGAATTACTTAAAGCCCCAAAGTCCCTTTTTACGGCAAACACCCGCCTGCTATTACTGGAAGAATCATCGCGCTCATTTTACGATTCTGCCTTTTGCGGAGTTGCAAAAAGATTATTCAGCACAAAGTTCGGCACAATTATTGAATTCATTCTTTCCAAAGTACGCAAAAATTTTTATACTCCTATAAGAAAAATCTTTTCCAAGAGATAACATGGGAATATCAAAATACATTGAACACAACTGCCTAAATCCCCTGCAGTCCCTGCCTGTACAACAACATTATGCGAGAAAAAAGACATACGAACCGCTAAATACAGAAAAGCGCGAACATCATATCGTTGTTTCGCTGACAAGCTTTCCTGCCCGCTTTGCTACGCTGCACTTTGCCATAAAAAGCATCCTTTGCCAAACCATAAAGCCTGATCTGATTTTCCTTTGCCTTACAAAACAGGAGGTAAAAGACGAAAGCGAATTGCCCGCATCGCTGCTTGAACTAAAAAAATATGGGCTGCAAATATTTTTTGCCGAAGAAAACCTTAAACCCCACAATAAATATTTATTTGCAATGCGCCAATACCAAAATTCACTTTTAATTACTGTTGACGACGATAATATGTATGACAACTATCTTGTTGCAGAACTTTACGCTTCTTACTTAAAATATCCAGCAGCAATATCTGCGCGGCGTGTTCACAGGATACTCAAAGACAAAAGCGGCAATGTATTACCTTACCATAAATGGGGCTATGAATACAAAAAAGAGATAAAACCTTCCCTAAGCCTTTTAGCTACCGGTGTAGGCGGAGTTTTATACCCCCCCGGCTTGCTCCCCGCCCAAACATTTGACACCGCCAAAATCAGAGAATTATGCCTTAATGCGGATGATATATGGCTTAAATTTATGGAACTTAAAAACAATGTGCCTGTAGTCTGGGTAAAAGGTCGCAGGGTTCACCCTTATACCATTAAACATTCCCAGAAAATAACATTAAATAAAAACAATTACCACGAAAACCAAAACGACAAATACATTTCTGCACTAGAAAACTATTACGGCATAAAACTTGGACTCCAACCTTTGTCCCCTCCTGTGGATAAATAAATGCAATACTTGTATGTTCTAACCAGCACACCCCACGATTTTTATTACGAACAGTTTTTTTTATCGGCAACATCGTTAAAGCGCAAAATGCCAAACGCAGATATTACGCTTCTGTGCGATTCAAACACCAAAAAAAACCTTGCAGACAGCCGTTCGGGATATGAAAAGCTTGTTTCCAATGTTATAACTGTCCAAGCTCCTTTAGCAATGCCGCAAGTAGAAGTTTCCCGCTGGCTGAAAACTTCTATGCGGCGTTTTGTTCGGGGCGACTTTTTGTTTATAGATTGCGACACTATTATCACAGAAGACCTTTCTTCAATTGCAAATACGGATGCAAATACGGAGCCTAAAATAACGTTTGGCGCTTGCCTTGATAAACATTCGCTTATTGATTCACACAACAATAAGAACTTTATTATAGAAAACGATAAGCGCCTGGGCTTTTCTTCATATATAAGTAACAGGCATTATAACAGCGGGGTAATTTATTGTGCAGACACCCCGGAAAATCATAAAATATTTGACCGTTGGCACGAGCTTTGGCTTTTCAGCAAAGAAAGGAATATAACACGAGATCAACCAGCCTTTAACAATGCCATTTATGAAAATCAATCGTATTTTACTGAACTTTACGGAACATGGAACTGCCAACTAGCGTATAACGGCCTTCCGTACCTTTCAGAGTCCAAAATTATTCATTACTTTGCCACCGATCATATATTTGTTGAATCTCCCTTTCTCTTTGCCCGTAAAGATATACTTAAACAAATTAAAGAAACGGGCAGTATATCCCCTGAAGTTTTTAAGCTCCTTGAAAACCCGCGATCTGCGTTTAACGCTTCTTCCCAGGTAATTGCCGGGGATGATATGCTTTATGTTGTCAATAGCAGTCTTTTTCAATTTATTTTTTTATTAAAGAAAAAGTGTCCCCCGCTATTTAATCTTTTTAATGCGATTTGCTCTATTGTAAAAAAAATAGCCAAGAATGTTATCATTAAACTGCACCGGAAAAAAAGAAAGGAAATAAATCTTTATGGGTAATGTTTCAAGGATTGCCCAGGTAATAGGCAAAAACGCCAAAGGCGGCGTTGAGTCTGTTGTGTTTAACTATTACCAATTTATCCAAAGGACAGAATTCCAATTCGATTTTTTTATACACGATAATTCGCCTTATGAAATTCCTTTAGACATACAAAAACTTGGTTGTGCAATTTATAAAATACCATCGTACAAGAATATATTTTCATACATTAAAACATTAAAATGTCTCTTTAAGCAACACAACTATACAATCGTTCATTCGCATATGTCAACAATTTCTGTATTCACACTATTTGCCGCAAAATTGGCAAATGTCCCGGTTAGAATTAGCCACAGCCATGTAACCGCAGGGAAAGGCAAGGGGGAATTTTTCAGGAATACAATAAAATATATCTTACGGCTTTTTTCAAAGTTATTTCCGACCCACTTATTTGCCTGCTCTGAATATGCAGGCAAATGGATGTTTGGACAAAAAGCTTTTGACAAGGGGGAAATAACAATTTTAAATAATGCCATTGACATATCAAAATTCGTTTATGATAATCCAACAAGAAATCGAGTAAGAAATAAGTTGAGTTTGAAAGACCAATTTGTAATAGGCAATGTTGGGCGGTTTATGCCCCAAAAGAATCATAATTTTTTAATTGATATTTTTTGCGAGATTTATAAAAAGGATACTAATTGTTTGTTATTGCTTGTTGGCGACGGTGAATTAAAAGCCCAATTTGAAAAAAAGGTTAAAAAGCTCAACTTGCAGGGCAATGTTTTGTTTCTGGGCGCCAGGGACGATGTAAACAAATTGTACCAGGCAATGGATGTGTTTGTTTTGCCGTCTTTATACGAAGGCTTAGGTATGGTTGCAGTTGAAGCGCAAATAGCCGGATTGCCGACTATTGTTTCCTGCAGGGTTCCTACCGAATCAAAGGTTTTCGATTTTGTTGATTTCGTCGATTTGCAGGAAGGCGCACAGGAATGGGCAGAAATAATACTATCAAAGCGCAATTTCAAACGCATTGATACCCGTTCTGAGCCATCTGCCAAAAGGTTCTCTATTGCCGATGAAGTAAAAAACCTTGAAGCGCTGTATAGACAAATGCTGCAAAAGGAGTTAATTTAAATTAAGTTATGAATACAAGGAACACAAATAAACTAAGGTTTGTCTTACTTGCCTGTTTTCTCTTTCTTGGCGGCAATATATTTGCTTTGCCGTTTGATATGATTTTAGTAGGCGACCCCGCTCTGGAAGACCTGCGTTTTTTATCTCTAAAATCAGGCAGACCCTTACTTTCGTTTACCCCTCCCCTTGCACCTGCAGAGGTAGAAAGCTTTCTTGATTCTATCGATTCTTCCTTGTTAAGCGAACCTGCCCAGCAAGCATACTACCGTGTACGGGAAAGGCTTATCCCCCAAGCCCGCCTGTCTTTTACAAGCGATAATTTTGCAGCGTTGCTTAACATTAATTCCACCGTAGAGGCAAGGGTGCGTTTTAATACAGACCTCGATTGGTATCCCCAGAACCCTGATATTCCCCATATGCTTGCCTTCCCGGCAAGGCTCTTTTTTGCCGATACCGTGCAGCTTTACATGGAGCCCTTTGCCACAATATCAATCCGTCATTTTGAAAGGGCGAACACTTTCGGCACTAACCTGCATTACAGCCCCGAAGACGGACTTGATCCGACCTTCCCCCACCGGGCGTTTTTGGCAGCCGGCGGTCAGTGGTGGAGCTTTCAGCTTGGGCGGGATAGGCTTTTTTGGGGGACAGGGCATACAGGGAGCTTCTCTTTTTCTGACAACTCCAATTATTTCGACTACGCTCGTATTTCCCTTTTTTCCCCGCGGATCAAATACTCGCTTATCATAAACCAAATGCCCCTGCATGAGGTAATGCAAAGGCATTTTTACCTGCACCGCCTTGATTTTACCATCGGCAATACCCTTTCAATTGGAATAATGGAAGGCAGGATGGTCGCGGACACCCCTCTGCATTTACGGTATATGAACCCGCTTATGATTTTCTTTCCCCATCCATCAGAGGTACAGACGAGTTCCCTTTTTGCGCTGGAAGCAAATTGGAATATTGCAAGGGCGTTTTCTGTTTACGGGCAATTTGCCATTACCGATTTTATTTTGCCAAGCACCAGCTCTAACGGCTCATCCCCTGGCGGCTTTGGATTTATGACCGGGGTAAACTTTACCCGTTCTTTTGGGGACTGGGCTTCGATTTTTTTCGTTGAATACATATATACCTCCACAGACCTTTTCATGGGTTCCAGTTCCCAGGCAAGTCTTGTTCAACGCAACAGAATATGTATTTCCAGAAACAGGCATTACTTTATCGGCCATTCCAGGGACACAACGGCCTTGACGCTTGGAACAAGGTTTTTCAGGGGAAATACGCTAAGCTTGCAAGGGGAACT
>Ga0123352_10010459_pt1 | contig 14555 bp, 8 predicted proteins | sample TergutLab28metaG_FD_89700 | JGI IMG/M metagenome (GOLD analysis project Ga0123352, IMG submission 89700) | Labiotermes labralis P1 segment gut microbial communities from Petit-Saut dam, French Guiana - Lab288 P1 | ecosystem: Host-associated > Arthropoda: Insects > Digestive system > Gut ... | reverse complement strand
TGTTGGCCATCTTCAGGTTGTGATTTAACTTACAGAACAGCTATACAAGATGTGTGGGGTGTTCTTTTGAGGGTGTTGGGGTGGGGTGGGGGAAGAGGGGGGAGGAACGAGATCTCGTTCCTCCCCCCTCTTCCCCCCACCCAACCCCCAATACCCTCAAAGAACACCCCACACATCTTGTATAGCTGCTCCATAAGTCAAATCACAACCTGAAGATGGCCCACATATAGGGCCGAAACATGAAGTTTTATTCCTACTGTAGTACTAGGTGAAATATAGTTGTGTTCGACTGTACGTGTAATACACAAAATTCTTTGTTATTAATTTCAGGACCCTGTATTCTCTTTCTTTAAAAATGAAAAACATTAGCACTACGACTGGCGAGACTCCAAACCGGACACTGTTTTGCTGGTTGGACTGGTTTGAAATTAAAACAAAAACACTTGGACGTTTGACGAACTACAGGTAACATTAGTTCCGCAATTTAAAGCCCACGCATACGTGTAGGCCTGTGTTAATCCCGATAATCATGCCATACTAGGCCGGCCACAGTTCGATCTCCGCTTGAGGCACTGCATTTTTGTGCACTGGCCTTGTGCTGAAGCCAATAAAGCTGTCCTTGTACTACGGAAATGGAGGTGCAGCACAAAACGTTCTTTATCTCGACACGAGACAGAGGTGAGTGTTCAGTTTCACGTTCCGGCCACTTTACCTTCGGAAAAAGAGCCCCCCCCCCGTAACCACTGAATAGCGGCTGAGTAAGCTCCAGAACCGGAGTGTACGTTGTAATGAGAAGGGAAATTTACTTGTCCCTTCTGGAGCGTTCGTCTAACACCGCTCACTATAGCGTCCTCTGCATCCATTTTAAACTTCGTGCTGTTAACGAACTCCTGCCGGATGACACAACCGCTAAGCATTACGACCAAATCCAGAAAGGCAGGGAAAATCGACGGAGAAATACAGTGTACAGTATTCTTGAAATTAGTTCTCTGTAAATAGTGCGTGTTTGCGGGAAATTAGCGTTTATATAGGAAAATAAACAACAGTAATAAAAATAAAAAATAAAACAGTTTACTAAGTAAGAAAAGTAGCTGGCGAGGCGCGCGCCCATAACTACCGGGGTGGAAGGTGGAAGCCGTGCGCCTTAACCACTCAACTACCGACATCTGTCCATATGACGGCCAAATCAGTGGTTAACAAGGTAAGAATTTTCCTTGTCTATTTCCTCTGCAGTTTCTGAACATAGAGTCCTACTACTTCGGCATTTTGCTGTTCTAAATCCTCAAAAAATTTAAAAAAAAAATCGGTGAGCTGGCGGTAGTGCGCTGCCCTTGTCAGACGAACACACGACTGCATAGCCACAAAAACGTACCGCCAACTGGTTGACAGACTTCTTATATTCTGAATACACTATGTATACAGAGTATCACTGGTGCCTGCAACTGGGTCGTCATTCCAGTCTTACACTTACGTTACTCATAACTTAGTACACCAAGACTCTGAACAGAGATATCACAAGAGGTCACTGTTGAATTATCGCCAAGAGTTACTGCAAATAAGAATTGAACTGATCTTTCCACTTAGATCATAAACTGAACCGGCAGTGCGGCAGAAAAATGTAGGGCGCATTCTACAGTAAATTACATACTTTTTCGTAGATTAACTTGACGTCTAGACTAGACTATCATGCCTTCAGGAGATACCACTGGCGTCAGTGTATAAGCCGTCGCCTTCCTGGGAAACAAGGTTTGTCGAGTGATAAGCACAGAAGACACCTCCCAGTGTGTTATCGGACCAAGAACAGGTTCGGGCTTGGAAATGTAGGTCGTTTCTTGCTGCGCTATACGCAAGACTTTTCTTAAAATCAGTAGGGCAAGGAACGGAAGAAATAGGTTAAAGAATGTGCCTGCGGTTCACACACACACACAGGGCGCTCCGTGAGTTCCGCGCAGGCGCTGAACACACCCCGGGCTGCTCGATTTTTACAAGCATGGTCTCAGCAGTAGCGGTAAACAGCGTTATCACCCAGTCTAACTGGGCTAACGCGCATTTCAGAGAGAGAAACAAGACATTCACGTGTAATTTTTGGGAAAGACAGACGCGGATGGTGTCATCACAATCATCATCAATAATCACATAGTCGTACTTTTCGTCAGTGATAATTTAAAGAAACGTCCTCTAATATTACTGGAACTGATTTTAAAATAATCTCATGAAAATGTTTTTTTTTCAATAAGCTACGTTAGTTAATATGTAGGCCGGGATAGCCCAGTCGGTACAGCGACTCGCAGCGGGCTTGGCGGTCCGGGGATCGAATCCCAGTGGAAGCGAGATGTTCCGCACCCGTCCACACCGACCCAGGGGCCCACCTAGCCTCCTATACAACGGGTACCGGGTCGTTCGCTGAGGTAAAGCGGCCGGGGCATTACGTTAACCACCCACCCTCATCTAGCTCCTAGGTTAAGGAAAGAGCAGAGCTATACCTCTACACTCTCTAGGCCTTCGTGGCCTGTTATAGGTCGAACTTTACCCTTCCCATACATTAGTTTGATATATCACAGTTTGAAACATTAGACCGCGACGACGACTGGCAATAACAACAAATGTACAATTTTGCGGAAACGTATAGTGCCCTGTGCTTGAGAGAGTTGCGATGTCTCCATATTACAGTAAAAATTATAACTTCAGTTATGATGTTACAGTGAAAATTATATCTTCGAAACAGTAAAGCAAGGATGATAATGGTGATTAACTAGTGAATCACTCCATACTGCTGATTGTAGAACGAATTAGTAAGTTTTTTTTTAAAAAATCTGGTTGGCTTCCAAATTCAAGAATGAGTTTATAAACAGATATTTTTAGCCACAAGATGGTGTGTGTGTGTGTGTGTCTGACGGAAGGAAGCCACAGAAAGAAACCGAATTCAGGGTAGCCAATTGTACGTACTGGGTTGCGAAAGGCAGTTCCGACGTTTAAAGTTGGAGATTGAATGCCAGTCTTCAGCTGCAAAACTCTGACGTCATTGTGCATCAAGTGATCTTGAAAAACGTGCAGGATAAAGGGGGCGGACGGCCTCCCCATGCCACAGCCTTCATGCGTCATCTATTCGCATTTCAACAAAACTTGTTATTGGAAATTATTTATCGAATTTCATTTTGGGTCACCTGGTCCAACATATTAAAACCATACAGAACACTTCAATCTGATTTTCACTAAATGGAACAAAAACTTCCGAAACCCCCCCCCCCCTTCCAAGCTTAAAATTCCAACGCTATTTAGCGATGTAAAAAAATAATCTGTAATTTACTGTTTCTTGTTGCGAAGTGCCATTTCTATTGAACCGTGTTTTAATTTAATGTCGCCTCATAGGACCTTTGTTATCGGCCCGATTTCCCGCGGCCACATGGAAAACGCTTCATAACTCCTACTAAGGGAAACACTGTACTATATAATGTTCCTTAAACTGAAATGAAATCAAGAATTCTAGCCATATAAAAATTCGTTGATGTCACTTTTATTTGGAACGCTTCTTTCGACACAAGATGAACATTTTGCGAAAGTAAATTCTATTTCTGAACCGTAAATTGTGATTTCTTTGGTGTTCACTGACTTAGCAAGCACAGGGCTACACTGCTACATGGAACAAGAGATAAATACTGCACCCCAGCAGGTTAATTGTCTTGCCAATCAAATACACAAAACTGCAAGAAACCACTTCATAACCAAGTGTATTCCAGACTGTAATACAACTACAGACTTATTTTTCCTCGACTTGTCAAAGAGCTTTTCACGTAAAAATTAGTCACGCTTCGATACCTGCGTTCTTCTGGGAATTTGCGCAGCGAAGAAATGTTGTTACCGACTATCGGCTGCGTAAAATCCCAGAAGAGTGCAGATCCCATTTAGATGGCGTCGAGAGCCTGAAATCACGCAGTTATGCTCTTCTTATTTCCTACTTGTCCAGCTATCCGCAAAATATGATTAGGCAGTCTGTCATTTACACGTGCACTCTATAAGAAATTGGACTCGAATGCCACTAAAACCCTCCCCTTAAAATACCCCCCCACGCAACTGCAGGAGGGAGTTTCAGAAAATTGGAGGTGACATTTGAGCTGCCACTTTAACAGGCATTCCGAGCGTGAAGTGGGTCACTGCAATCGATTGCCACTGGCACCAGCTCTGTGAGTGGTTAAAAGTCCCTAATGCCAGAACGCACTCATCACTACCTCATTCCCATACTAAATTTGCGGCACACTTGTCCAAACAAGCTGTGGGCAGGATAAACGGAACAAACGTGATCCTTCAGACGCCAAGGTCGCTCGACTGATTTGGCAGTACATGAGTCTTGTGTGTTACTGGTCAGTGCAAGAAGCGAACCCTTCACAGGTCATCAACACCCATAATTATGATATAAAGCGAAATGTCAACTTGATGCAACAATGTAATTTATTTAAGTTTCCTTAAGCTCGACATGTTTCGGGCGCATACGCCCTTCATCAGGAGCACTAGATTTTAAGTTGCAGCATATGGTTTTCTGCACCGAGTTTTTGGATGGGTGGTGGTCTTGACAGCCGCTGCGTAGGTCGTGTGTACGGTACTTGTGTGTGCAGTACTTGTGTGTACGGTACTCTAAAAATACATATAATATTCGAAAATAAAATATTTAAATGCGAGAATAAAATTAAAGATTCTGTTAGAATGGCGATGCAATGTTTATTTATTTCGACAATAGTACAGTCTACGGTGGCGCAGTTGGTTGAGGCACTGCACTACAAGCCGGAAGGTCGAGGGTTCGATTCCCGATTGTGTCATTGGAATTTTTCATTGACATAATCCTTCCAGCCGCACTATGGCCCTGGGGTTGACTCAGCCCCTAACCGAAATGAGTACCAGGAATATTGCCTGGGAGGTAGAGGCAGCCGGTGCGTACAGCTGACCTTACCACCTTCACGTCCCGATTGTCTTGAGATCTGGGAAACTCAACCTCCTGGAACCCTCAGGGCCTGTCCAGGCCTGTAATGGGATTGCTTGACCTTTTTACAGTCTTTGCTTTATCTGATTGCACTCTTTGATACAGAAATGACACGCAGTGACTCTCCAAGTAAGGAAATGTCTGCAGAGTTTGTAAATTGCTTAAAAAGCAGTTTCGTGCTGTAACCCACATCGGTCGGGAATGTCTTACCGCTTGTTAACGACTGACTGACTACCCCAGTCTATAAACTGCGTAGATGAAAGACATTTTCCAACATAATATGATGTGTGTAATATTTCTGTACGTGTCATGGCACTACAATCACTGTCACTAATTAGGCCTCACACAAACATTACAACCGATATTATATCTCGGCCCAGTACGCCTAAAGTAAGTCATATACCGACGAAACTACCTGAAACGTGTCCTACTATCTTCAAGGATATGAGATTTCCAGCAGACGTACATACTGCCTTCGTGACACTTGCAGGCGACACGTCAACTAGTGTTACCAACATTTGTTTCATTCAGATCAGAGGTCTCGGACACGGTTTTGCTGAACTGATGCACAGGCCCCGGCCCGTTTAGAAAAGATGCCCATATAGGCCCCTACAACAAAACCTAACCTGAGGACTTTCCTTAATCGAACTAACTAAACAAGTCAAACAGGCTTCGTATCGCATTATGACAAGGAATGCTTCAATGCACATTTCAGTGAATACCACAGGTCATACGGTTACGACCATATTGCACCTCCTGTTTATTTGAAGGAGTTCAACAATAAGATACATGGAAAACGGCGTCTATATGCAGCACATCGAAACTTCGATAGGGCTGTGTCAAAACCGAACTTAACAAATAATGTTTTAAAAAATCACAACTAACGGAACTTCGTACTGTAATATGCCCGTTACCAATTACTATTTGGTGTCCAAATAGTTCAGACATCACGGCCAATGACTACGGGCTGGATAAACCTTGTTAACTCGTTGACACCGCTCTTGGACCCAAGTTAGCCTCCTCTCGCTCCGAAGGCACCGTTTCCAACAGCAAAGATAAGTACTCTTCTGCATATAGCACCGCGATAATCAAGAACACGTTTTTACCCTACGTAGGCATCCGAGGCATGTTGCATAAGCACAGGGACACTTGATCCACATGGCATATAAGTAGAGGGTCAGCTGAAGGACGCAGTAGTTGCTGAAATGAGAGGTTCTTAGGCATTAGGCTAACAGAATGTGAAACTATTGGAAATGGCTCGAACAACTTACAACAAAACTTTTTAAGGTGTCGGATATAGAACTCGGCTTTAAAAATAGAATTTGTGTTGCCAACTGAAATGCCTATAGCTAACTGTGCGCAACGCGACGAGCTAGACGGTCCGGAAATCGAATCCTGGTGGGGGGAGATTTTCCGCACCTACCTTGGGGCCCACCCAGTCTCTTGTACAATGAGTACCGCAAATATTTTCCGGGAGCTAAGGCGGCCAGGGCGTAGCGTTGACCACTAATCCCCATCTAGCGTCGAAATTCATGACGGGTTATATAGGATGAACGGCGCCCAAAGACTCTCTGATTTTCGAAATCGGTCGCTGAGAGCAGTTCTGTTCTATTTAGTCCCAGTTCCCATAGCAACAAGGGAAATTCGAGGACAAGTGCATGCCGCCTGCTGAAGTATCTGTCGGTAATCGGCGAACTTTGGACCAGGCAGTACCATCGAAATTCTACAATGATTCCACGCCTAGGGGTAAAACACTGTTTACTCGCGAACTCTCCAATCCCATAGCAACAGAGCGCCTGTAACTTTCCTCTTGTTTTCCAGCTAAATATCAGTCACTGACAAGAAGAAGTTCTTCCCAAACACGTGCGAATGCTGTTTACGTTTAATGACGGACTGTTCGAAAGAATGTATCACGGGCGCGCCCAGGTGATAACACTATCTCTTCGTAAGCCAACAGCCTAAGATGCTGCCGCGACAATTATGTCATTCATGGAGAAAGTGAACTCAGCACCAGTGCCCTCACATCTGTGCAATCCAGAGAAGGAAAACCAGACGGCAGGAAGCCAACGTTCGGCGGAAACAGGAAATGACAGTATTTCCTAGAGGGGTTAACCAAACCATCCCCAACACAAGGAAAAAAAGAATGTGGTACTGCACTACTCCTTTCAGGACATATCTTCCCTTCCTCTTGACACCAGGTATCCAGATCTTTACGGGATGCATTACATTACAAACGCATGGCTGTCCGTCCACGTGCACGCCATGAAGGCGTGGTGGTGGGTGAAGGAACACGTCCACGCATTAACACTGGCATCACGACCCTGTCGTTTTGACCTGGGGAAGGGCCCCTGGTACCAATTAAATAGGAAGCTAAGTGGATCCTTGAGTCGGTCTGAACACTTCGGAAAAAAGAAAAACCCGCACTGGCTGGGAATCGGGAGACAATGACTACGATATCGGGTACGAATATCAATTGTATTGACATGCATGCAGAAAGCAGAAAGAACAGCGCAGTCGGTATAGTGACTAAGGAACGAATTGGACAACCAAGCAATCGTGGCTCGATGCCGGCAGGAACAAATGATACCTCCTTCCCTCAAAAATCCCAGACCGGTACTGTCGCCTTCCCAGTCTTCTAATCAATGGGTATCGGGGGTAGGTGAGGCGACCTGTGCGAGAAGCTCACCGCTCACCTGAAACTGCGGCCTTCATGGCCTGCACGGAATGTTTGGCCTTTACACTACACAGCATCATGTTGCATCGTATTGAACTGCACAACTGAAAAATGACAGTCACCACCAAATTTTAAGACCCAAATAAAAAAAAATGGGTTGTTCCCCTGTTTACCGAATAACCGAGCACGTTGTAACACCAGACACAACCAACTTCGTTCTAATATCCACTACAGTGAGCACAATAAGAGAAAACATATTTCCCATTACCACACTGTGAAATACAGCCGACGTGAAGATAAAACTCCACGCATTCAAGAGTTCGCCAACGGCCGAAGTGACGTGTGCAACAGGTTTAACCCTGGACAGTGTGTCCATACCAGTCGAACAGGATACTGCAGGCAACAAAGCTTTTGTGACGCGTCAGTAAACAGGAAAATTCGGTTGCGTGTCGGGAACCAAATCGTGGTCATCCGTCACTCGTCACCAACGCTGTCACAGCACGTTCCACACAACACAAGCAACGTCTCGACACGTAGTACGTTCCAACACCGCACGGAAAGCGCTGTAATGCGTGCACAATTGGCCACTGCATTCTGAGAAAGGCCTACAAGGAAAACGGGAATGACGTTTCCCACGAACAGAAGACAACTGTGTACTCTAACTTAGGTAATTCTCGGTACAGTAATGTCACCTTCATTACATGGATCTGTTGACTCCGTGCGAGGAAAACGCCGAAGTTACAGTTACGCGACAGTAGTTCGCTACAATTACGCCGATGTCAAACATACAAAACCAACAGAACGCTTCGCAAATGCCCTCGTCGTCAAATTCTCATCATCTTCATCACCACCACCACCACCTTCTTCTTCTTCTTCTTCTTCCTTTTCTTCTCCTCATAGCATAGGCAATGAAGCCTGTTCCGACATCACATGCTGATTCAATTTTTTGGCGTTTATGCAAAACTGCGAAAAGCGACTATTAGCTTCGTCATGTCCGTCTGCCCGCATGGAACTGGACGGATTTTCAGAAAATTTTATATCTGAGTGACCCCCCCCCCTCCCGACAATCTGAGGAGAACATTCAAGTTTCATTAGAACCTGACAGTAAAAGCGGTACTCTACATGAGGACCAATATACACATTTGATCATATCTCGGTCAGTTCTTCGTAGAATGTGAAATCTTTCAGAAAAAACAGTTGTAGAGAATATCAAAATGCATATTTCATGTTCTGCAACTTTTTTTTTTAATCGTGCTGTTTATGAGGCAATGTGGAAAAATACTGTACAGCCGGACGGGCCACAGACGACAATTTGGCGCATGCGCATTACATGTGGACACCTAAGGCTATAAACGCACACTCAGAACTTGTAATACGTATTGCTTTTCCACCGCAACAATGATTGCACAAACCTCCTAATTTTTACGGTAAGCGTGCACTGCCTGTCTTGTTTGCAGTGTCTCTCACGATTTCGACCGCCTTTAGTTTCATACTGTGGAATCAAAATGGCTCCGATAATGGTATAACACGCCGGTATTAAATGTAGATAATTAAAAAGTAACATGAACCATGGAACAGCATACAACAGGAATGAAAAATAAGCGTATGCAGATACGGAACTTGTTCAATTTCTGAAATCGCGTTACGTTGAATTTCCAAGTCTTGCTACCAGGCGCCAATATCGCATTGTACAAAATGTCGTCTCGAAGTCTGAGAGCCAAATGTGTGTTCCGTATCAGGAATCAGATGAATGTATGATCACAGTTGAAAGGATATTTCATAAACCGTTTGGTGGGGAACCACCAATGAAAATGTCCCCTTAGAAGTGGCATAACTTGTTCAATCAGGCTTGTTGTTACATTTACGAAGGGAAAAGTCCCGGTACACACCTAGTCACTGAACCTAAGTCGAATGAAGTGCTAATGGCTTTTGTTTGCTTGGAGTCCAAAAACTCAACAAGACACACTCCCTGAAAATTAAACATACCACACTCAACAGTGCACATAATTTTACTAACTCCCTGAGATCTAAAATTTACGAACACCATTTACTGCAAAATGTAACAGTCCAGAACAAAGAAGCCCACTACATAATTTTCTGCTGCGTCCTTCCAGAACTTTAAAGCGAATTTTTTACAGCCAAAATTGTGTGTTGTGACAAAGACATTTTCCGCTGTCCGGGGACATTAGCCGACATAATGTTTGAAGCTAGAGCAGCAACAATCCGCACTTCGCAAACAGTGACTGAAGTTGGACATAAGGGACAAGGGACAGACTAATATTCAATGTCTTTTACGCTTGATCCCAATAAAACATGTGACCCCCCACCCCCCGACGCACTTTGGCTGGTGCAGTTTGTCTAGACATGTTGGAAGGATTTCTCATGCCGATTCCGAAAGAAGACAACTGTCATTTTACTACAGCAAGAGGGAGCCTCCACCTCCACATTTGCCCACTGCAGTTCGGACGGGATTTCTTAGATCCAAAGTTTCCAAAGGAATGGATCGGCAAAAGCGGCCCCTATCATTTAGCCACTTTGTTCTCCTGGGTGCTGTTTTACGTTCCACCATTTCTCTGTACTTTGCCGGAACTTGCCGGTGGGACAGGATCTGTTGCGGCTACAGGCAACCGGCCATGCTTACACGTGTGGACAGAACTCGAATGCGGATGTGGCAGGCAACTCACGGTGCCCTCACTGAACATCTGTGGAATGCCCACACTGTAGGTCAGAAAAACTTCATCGCTCGGGTATTTCGCACCAAAATACGTTTAGATCTCATTCCTCTGCCTCCTACACGCTCAGCAATATCATACATTTCCGATGTTCAAGCTGCTCACACAGAACTTCCAGGTTTATGAATTGTTTACATGGTAAGCCGCCGTTTTGGAACCGGATATGAATAGTGTAGAATGACGCAACGATTCTGAAACAGTTGGCATAAGGAATACAAGGACTTTGTGCACACGTCATGTTTCCCAAATTTAATCGGCCAACTGAGTTCGGAAATTCCGCCCATACGGGTTGCCTGGATCAGCAAGAAACAGTGGAAGTCGGCATGACTAACAGGTTCTTCACACTAATCTTTCCCTCTTGCAGGTACAATTTCTTCCACAGAAAGCCCTAGCGGTAAGCGGACAGCGCTTACGTTAATACCACACTGATACTGCTCACAACGAGTGTTTGTATGTTGGGGTTACTGGTTAGATTTTTTGACATCTACATCTTAAGTCTTCGTTTTCACGGGTACTACCAAAAGGTTCACTGTATCTTGTCCATTATTTCCCGCTGACAAGTGACACAAGTTGTCTTTGAATAGTTCTTTCTTATTTCTTCCTTCCTTCGTTCTTTCTTTCTCTCTCTCTCTCTCTCTCTCTTTCTTTGTTTCTTTCGGACCCAAGTTAATAGCTGCCTGTCAAACCTTTAACCTAAGAACGAGTCGAGTTTTATCTCTTATCATGCATTTTATTTTGTTATTCATTGGTGGTCATCTATTTAGCCAGCGTCTCGCTTTAACAGTCCGACAATCGCTCCAGCACGTTCAAGAGTGACAAACAAGCAGGTCAACTTAGGCTATGAATGCGTAAAGCTATACCTCCACTTCTCCACACGTCGGGAATACAGTCCTTATTAGGGCGCAGAGATAATTCTAATTCACTTTAATCTTCGAGAACGCTGAATTCTGGTTACAAGCGGACAAAGGCAGTAATACGGAACCATCTTAAATACAAGTACTTATGACAGCTTTACAGCTCGAAAGAAATGTCAGACACGGGAAACACGGACAACTCATTTGATCAGTCGATCTGGCCAAGAGACGGCATTGTATGACACGTGATGGCCCGTGTTTGTTGTCATTCGTCCGTTATCAGCCTGGAGGAAGACGATGTAACTTGGCCGTCACGAAAAGTATGCCTTGACTGTAATGCAATCTGCGCACCCAATGCCTGTGCCAATCTCGAATTTCATACAAATACCAAACATTGTTCGACAGATAAGACAGGCAAGCTAACGGAGGCACACTGAGCCCAGACGCACATGGCTTCCACATTGAGAGTTCGCGTTACACACTTCTTTCAAATAATGTACAAACAGCTTGCACCACCTTATCCAAGCAGGGGTTCATACTGCCAAGTGCTTGAATTAAGTCACTGCGAACGTAAAACATCACGCGCTGCACCCTAGTGAAATCTGCTCGTAACTTCTTAATACACCCCTGACTTGTTACTGTACCTCCCATACGTTTAGCATTTCAGTCATAATTTCGAAGCAATTATTAGTCAAAATAAAACATCCCCTTGCGAACTACCGTTGACAAGCAGCATATAAATGTTTCCTTATACCAGCTCCACAGATCCACATGCACACCATACATACGTACGTACATTAAAATCATACGAGTTCTTTCCTCTTAACTTACACGAGCTTCCTTCAACCTTAAAAACATGTGCTGTACGCCACTGATGGCTAATATGAAAATGTTGACTTAAATGTTTGCGGAATGTTGCATACGTTGGCCTAAGTTCATATACCGGTGGCCAACAGTTTCATTCGCGAATGGTTTCAACGATCCAAACGAGTATTATATATAATTCTGGGTACAGTAAACAAAAAGGAGACATTTCTCCGAAATAACAAATTACTGCAAAAATACAATAATATAAAACAGCCAACTATATGCAACAATGACAGATTTTATTGATAATTACAATCAGCTCAACATGTTTCGGGCAATTATTTCGCCCATCCCCAGGAGCACTAGACTGTGTTTAGTTTGTGGTATAATGCACCGGCGATGCTGCCTGCAGGCAAGGTCGTCGGTGCATTATACCACAAACTGTAAACACAGTCTAGTGCTCCTGGGGATGGGCGAAATAATCGCCCGAAACATGTTGAGCTGGTTGTAATTACCAATAAAATCTGTTATTGCTGCATCTAGTTGGCTGTTTATATTATTGTATCAGTGATGCACGGTCACACTAACATCAAATTTACTGCAAAAATCTGTACACTTTCTGTTACACAGAAAAGAATTACTTTCACATCAATGGAAACAATCACTTAAGAATGTGGAAATATAGCCAGTGTTTTGTCTTTTATCGTTTAAGCCGTATGAGGCAATTCAAAAAATCATTTTTTTCCCATGTCGCACTGCTGAGGTTAATTCGTCCTAATTCCTGGCGTCGTCAGGGAGCACAACTCCGCCGCCTGCTTCACGTCGTCCTATTGAAATTAACTCAACACCTGAACTCATTCTTGATATACGCCTAACACCTTTTCAAATGCAGTTTGCTGCTGTGGCCTGTTTGGGGCGCTACTCCCACCATTTGCAGAAAAGGATGATTAAAACAGCGTAAACACTTATAGCGGCTACGGGTTCTGGTCCGACCAAAAAAAAAAACGGGACCTCCACATTATGAAGCAAAGCTAACTACTGTACCGCGCGACGTTGCACTCGATATAAAGAGATTTATAACCTTTCGACTTATCAGCGGCAATTTCCACCTTAGCTTAAGCTGGCTTACAGCACTAACGGTCCGCATTAAACCTATGTAAGACAAAATCCTCCAACTACTAAGTTCTGAGCTACGTGAGTATTCAACTACAGTTCTTCCAGTTCTGACATTTGGGACAAATATAAGGACTATCGGGGACCGCGGTAGCACAGTGGTTAAGGTGCTTTGCTACAAATCGGAAGGTCGCTGGTTCGATCCCAGCTGGTGTCAGTGGATTTTTCATTGACATAAAATCCTTCTGATCGCACTATGGCTCTGGGGTCGACTCAGCATCTAACAGAAATGAGTACCAGGAGTATTTCCTTGGGGTAAAGGAGGCCGGTGCGTAAGACTGACAATCTACCACCATCCTGTGCCGTTGTCACGAAATCTTGGAACCTTAACTTCCTGGAACCCTCTGGGCCACTCCAGGCCTGTAATGGGACTGATTTACCTTTTCATAAGGACTATCAAACGGAATGTGACAACATGAGATGCACCAACATAGTGCCTCCATCTTCACAGTACCCTTGCCTTATCCACCTATCAGAAAAAGAAGTTATTCTGCCAGCGGATAGGCACTGTCGTTAATAGTTTGCCCCCTTGCTTGGTTCGTACTTCAAATTACTCAAACGTTTTAAAACCCACTCAAATATACACCTAAACACAGCATGCTGCCACACCACTGCATAACATGTAACGACGTAGTTTTTACCTAATCTCAACCTAAATATAACTTTAGCTAGGCACTAGTGAAGGCTTCCTGATGATGGTCGCAGACCGAAACATGTAGGAGCAAGTCAAATTGATTTTAATGTAAATTTTAAAACTTTATCAAGTTTAATAAAGACTGCATTTGTTGGTGTATGAACTTTATATCGTATATAGTGTTGTAAACCTGTGCGAGGCCAAGACACTTTTAAACTTCAGGACTATAAATCACAATTGTCAAAAATTTATTTTTGACATCAACTCAGGATTATGTCACTTTTGTTCAACAAAAGACAAATTACATCTGATGCGGCGATGAATAACTTTTACGACCAACACCTGTTACATAAACTAAAAGGAGAACCAAACTAAAAAGAATAACTCGTCCAAGGTTAGTATGAGGCAACCAAGACTAGCGGCTCTGTATAGAGTCTGTGTACTTTGTCATTCCTCAACGTATAATTCTGTTTCCAGAAGTATCAATACTTGCGCAGTGTCTACAGCATAGCCTACGGTGTGTCGCACCTGTGACAGCTTATGCTGTACAGCGATGATACGGGTGTGTTCATATTGTGGCAGTTACATACAGGCGGTTATGGTGTGTTCATATTGTGGCAGTTACATACAGGCGGTTATGGTGTGTTCATATTGTGGCAGTTACATAGAGGCGGTTATGGTGTGTTCATATTGTGGCAGTTACATAGAG
>Ga0123352_10010458_pt1 | contig 14555 bp, 10 predicted proteins | sample TergutLab28metaG_FD_89700 | JGI IMG/M metagenome (GOLD analysis project Ga0123352, IMG submission 89700) | Labiotermes labralis P1 segment gut microbial communities from Petit-Saut dam, French Guiana - Lab288 P1 | ecosystem: Host-associated > Arthropoda: Insects > Digestive system > Gut ... | reverse complement strand
TTTTTTTTTTTTTGAATAATATTTTTTTTGTGACAATGTGGAAAAATATTTTAAAGAAGGGGAGGCGATAGATGACAATTATAGTGCATACACATTGCATGCTGGAAACCTGAGGCTACACACATGCATGTACACACACACACACACACACACACACACAATATGTACTACTTACTGTTTTTCCACTGCCATAGTGATTGCAAGAAGGCACCTCAGTGATATGTTGATACATACATTCCCTGTCTTGTTAACCTTGGAGTGATATACAGTTCTAATAAACACTACCATTAACCCTTATCCTGCTAATGTGGAGAATATGTTGAGCTCCTGATAATGCCAAACACTACCATTAACCCTTATCCTGTTAATGTTGAGAATATGGTGAGCTCCTAATAATGCCAGCAGATGGCAGATGGGATTTAACTAGGCGTTTAAAGGGTTAATCCCACTGAAACTTCAGCAGGAAGTTGACGCATTTGTGAACAGCGTTAATGAGTTTTATGCATAAATATTAAAAAAAAAAAAAAATAATCACAAGGTAAAGGTCAAAACTGAATAAATTTTCCCCAGAATTTACATGTGACATATTTTTATTCCATTTCATAATTATTTTTATGATAAATTATTATAGTAGGTTGTGGTGATGTGATTATGATAGGACAGAAACATCAAGTCTTATAAATTGTTCCTCTTTGTGTGTCTTTAATTATCTGAAAAGTCATTTCTAACCTGAGCTGTTTTAAAGAACTGGATCAGAAAATGTGGATTGGTTTTTTGTTGCTCACTATTCAGAACAGGTATGGTGTCATGTAGACACAGTAATAGACTTCCATGTTTCATGAATAACTGGAATTTTTTGACAAGCTGGTAAAGGTAAAGCAGTTCCATTACAGGCCCAGAGGGTTCCAGGAAGTTAAGGCTCCCAGATTTCGTGACAATGGCACAGGATGGTGGTAGGTTGTTAGCCTTACGCACCGGCCGCCTTTACCCCCAGGAAATACTCCTGGTACTCATTTCTGTTAGAGGCTGAGTCGACCCCAGGGCAATAGTGCAATCGGAAGGATTTTATGTCAATGAAAAATCCATTGACACCGGCTGGGATCGAACCAGCGACCTTCCGATTTGTAGCACAGCACCTTAACCACTGTGCTACCGCGGTCCCCTTTGGATAAGTTGAATGACCATTAACTTGGAGAGGTCTGTGCTTCATGGAACTAGCTCTTGGTTGCTTGGTTGTCAGACCCTTTCTGTGACCAGCGCACATCTTGTAATATGACATTTCTTGTGCAAAGGATAAGAGAAGACAAGCATACTTTAGTTATGCTTCTCCTTTTGCAGGTTCCAAGACCAGTGCAGCCACGCACAGTGTCAGCCCTCATCGCAGCGGTACAGCCACAGCAAGTGGCGCCGTTGGTGCAGGTGTAACCAAGGTAAAGGAAAAGGCCCAGCCCTTTGGACCATTTCCCAAAGGAAGGAGAGGTCTGGTGGAGAGGTCGTCTTTGATCCGTCATAGTCCGAGCAAATCAAGGCAAGAGGAGCTGCAACGCATGCAAAGTGCTGAGCGATCGTCCACCAACTCAGAGAACCAGGCATTCCTCAAAGATGTGAGTCCCAGACATATTGACTTCTGGCCTGTTATTTTTTTGTTAAAAGATGTGAGCTCTGAATGAGCATACATTTGACATAAATGTTAGCTTTCTTCTCATAAAGCAGGGAAGCAAACTTTCATATCCGTACAACCTCTACATGTTTCGAGTAGGCTTGCTGCTCATCATCAGGAGGTACTACTCTGTATATACAGCAGTTGGTATATATATGTGTGTGTGTGTATGGTGTATATCGGAATGGAGATCCCTTCTGATCCTCTCAACAGCCAGTCAACATATATGCATGATATATACCAACTGCTGTATATACACAGTAGTATCATCTGATGATGAGCAGCACACCTGCTCGAAACATGTAGAGTTTAATTATTGAAACAGAACAGTGCATCCTGTTGGTTCATATTGTGTGGTTATATCACAATGTGCAGTCAACAAAACATTAAATTTGTCAGTGCCCAACAAACAAAGCATATATACTGTTATAAGAACATCAAAAAGAAACTGTATAAGACCACTGCAGCAATTTGGTACAACGAAACATGCATACATAAACAGCTAACACCTAACTGTATCTCTATCAAAGTAAGTGGCGACAATCTGCAACGCCAGAAAATGAGTTCCGTTCTGATCCTGCCAACAGCTAGTCAACATAAATGCATGACATATATCAATTGCTGTATATACAGATGATGAGCAGCAAGCCTGCTTAAAACATGTAGGGGTTAATTACTGAAATAAATTGAAATTAAATAGTGCATCCTGTTGGTTCATATTGTACAGATATATCACAATGCATGATCAACAGAACATTAAATTTGAAGCGAACTGTATTAGTTGATAGACAGTAGGTAGTCAGCTTGAACACTGCCATGTTGTTTCCCTGACCTGAGTGTAGGGATATAATACCTACATTTTGGCATATGTATCATTAAACCTTTGAAGATGAAGCGCAGACCGCTTTATTTAAAGACCCAGTCCATACCGCGCTGTAAACACTTTTCATCTCGGTTATAGAAACCAATCAGTTTGTGCTGTAAGTGGCACAAGTCGCTGTTTGTTCTCAGATAAATACAAAATACATAAATACAGTGTGGGCAGAGCATACAGTTGTTGAATGTCAAACTGGTGGTGCATCACGTAACCAGTAGGCTTTTAACCCTTTACAAACGAAGCGCAGACCGCTTTATTTAAAGACCCAGTCTGTACCGCGCTGTAAACACTTTTCATCTCGGCTATAGAAACCAATCAGTTTATGCTGTAAGTGGCACAAGTCGGTGTTTGTTCTCAGATAAATACAAAACACATAAATACAGTGTGGGCACAGCGTACAGTTGTTGAATGTTAAACCTGTTGGTGCATCACGTGACCGGTAGGTTTTAAAAGGTTAAAGTTGCACTGGTTTATAAATTGTTGCAGATAGAAGTTGCAGGTCATACTGAAATTGGTATTTCTTGTGAACACTTTTTTACAGTGAGACATTTTTTTAGAAGACATATGAAGTTTGATTTGAGATTAATGATTAGCAGCGTTTATCTCTGAGCACTATCATCTGAACTTAAATGTTCTTAACAGCTTTTAGTTTGAACCCCTTGATACTAAAATGTAAAGGCAGTAAATCTGACCCTGTAACCTGCCATCAAAACCCAAAGGGGGAGTAGGGTTATAGCTCTACTAATGGGAGTGGGTGGTTAACTTCACGCCCCAGCTGCTATACCCCTGGGAATGACATGGTACCCGTTGTATGGGAGGTTGGGTGGGCCCCAGGGCCAGTCTGGATGGATGTGGAAAAATCTCACCCTCCACCAGGATTTGATCCCAGGACAAATCAGCACGCACTAAACTCATCAAAATCTCTCTGATAGTTTTAGGCATAACTGTGTTGAGAAACGGGTATGACCTCACAGTTATGCGTTCACTTCACACAATTGGCATAATTTACCAGCTTTTTCTGATGATGAGAATCTGATATTGTCTTGTGAGCAGGTTGTGAACCAAGTACTGGAAGGAGAAGGCATCGGTTGGCTGAAACTCAATCGCCTGAAGAAGCTCATGGAGGATGAAAGTTACCGCAACTTTGTGGTTAGCAAGCTGAATCGCACGCTGGACAGAAAAATCAGCCCTGATGATCATATTGATGATGTGGTGAGTAGGCCTGGTGACATTCTGGGTTGTTGGTACAAGTGTTGCCAAATGTGTATATTTCTAGAGCCTTTAGACAGGAGAAACTTTTGAAAAGTCTTAAACTGAAAGTTGAATTTTTGTAATTATTGCTCCTCTTTCCTGTTCAGGTTACCCCGCTTTGAATTGTGACATTGTGTGTGGAATATTTATGCTTTACTGTAGACTTTCTGAAGAGTGGGAGGAGTTACATCATGTGAAAGTAGTGTTTTGATACTTTAATTTGATCCATTTCATTATCAAGTTCCTTACAGGGAGAAAAGAAAAATGAAATAAGGCCTATGTGGCGATACTGTCATCTAATACTATTACTACTACTACTACTACTAATAATAATAATAATAATATGTATTAACTGCAATTGGGTTGTCACCCGGTGGCAGTGGTTATTTTACATGTATACAAAATATGAAATTGGTTACTACTAGATTTAATTCTGGAGGGCTACATGAGAAGCATGTAGTGGCAACTTGGAATGTTGGGAATCGTCACAGCATTTGCTTCAAGGTACAGGGAAACCAAGAAAAACCTGTGTCGAGGTGGCCGGTCGCAGGACCTTCCGAATACTGACTTCTAACCAGCAGTCCGACATGTAAAGTAAAAAACAGCAATACACATGTAGCACAGCAGTTACACATTAGATAACAACAATACACACAAGAAAAGTACAACAATACACACAAGACAACTAAAACAATACACAACACAACTACAACAATAACACAAGACAACTAACAACAATACACAAAGACAACTACAACAATACACACAAGACAACTACAACAATACACACAAGACAACTAACAACAATAACACAAGACAACTAACAACAATACACAAAGACAACTACAACAATACAAACAAGACAACTAACAACAATACACACAAGACAACTAACAACAACACACACAAGACAACAAACAACAATACACACAAGACAACTACAACGATACACACAAGACAACTAACAACAACACACACAAGACAACAAACAACAATACACACAAGACAACTACAACGATACACACAAGACAACTACAACATTACACACAAGACAGCTAACAACAATACACTCAAGACAACTACAACAATACATACAAGACAACTAACAACTACAACAATGCACACAAGATAACTAACAACAATACACACAATACAACTACAACAATACACAAAAGACAACTAACAACAATACACACAATACAACTACAACAATACACAAAAGACAACTAACAACAATACACACAATACAACTTAAAATACAACATCTGTCTATCCAAATGTCTGGCTGTACATCTGCCATTGACCTAGTGTCAGTGACTAAACAATTTTGGGGGTTTTTATGAAATTCACTGTAGCACTTTTCAGCAGTAAGTTGTCAGGCTAGTGTGACTTTCATGAAATTGACCTTTTGAGGGCCATAACTTTCCACATTTTTTTCCCCCTCAAATTTCAATGAAATTTGTTACTTGGAATATCTGCAAAAATTTTGGTGAGTGATTTGAGTTCTTTAAAACTTACTGCAGTGAAAACCATTCTTTACATTGGCCTATTAATGAATTTCTATCTTTACTTTCCACATTTGTTATCCATTTTGGGTGAAATTTGGTGTAAGAGGCCTGAACATGAGATTGCTGAGAATGCTTAGTTTCATGACAATTGGCACAGGGAAGATACACTTTTTTATCCAAGTTACACACCAACCAATGCACATATATAGTCTTTAGTAATGTAAAATTTACATTAAAACACTTAAAACGCTCCTACATGTTTCGATCGCACGATCATCCTCAGGGAGCATACTTTGTTCCTTGCTAAAGTTACAGTTTAAAACACTCAGTTATTTACATCGTTATATTAATTTGGTGCTGTGGCAGCATGTCGTGTGTCGTGTGTGAGTCGTATGGTGTTCAGTTGAGACCGGCTGTCGATGTGCTTGTTGTGCCGTATAGCGTGAGACTGCCAGTCTCACGCTATACGGCACAACAAGCACATCGACAGCCGGTCTCAACTGAACACCATACGACTCGCACACGACACACGACATGCTGCCAAAGTAACAAATTAATATAACGATGTAAATAACTGAGTTCTTTTAAACTGTAACTTTAGCAAGGAACAAAGTGTGCTCCCTGAGGGTGATTGTGCGATTGAAACATGTAGGAGCGTTTTAAGTGTTTTAATGTTAATTTTAGATTATTAAAGACTATATATGTGCATTGGTTGGTGTTTTACTGAAATAACTACAAAACGCACGGTGCAACGATAAAGAGAGACCCTCTTTTATTGGTGTGAATGAAATTAAGTTCCTTTGTGTACAGAAAAACTGTGACATTTTGGATGTAAATATACAGGTAGGTGAATTTTAAGGTTATTATCTTCTGGGAATGCACACTTGCAGTTTGCTAAATACGCACTGAAATTTAGGATGAAATTTCTCATTTACAGGTCATAGTTTGTTAGATGCATAGCAGCTTCAGAGTACATACCAACATTTCAAGGGAGCTGGGGTAGCTCAGTCTGTATAGTGACTAGGCTGTGACCTGGATGACCTGGGGTTCAATTCTGGCAGGGACAAGAGATTTTCCTGTGTTCCAAATTGTCCAGACCACCTCTTGGGCCCAGCCAGCCCCAATTTTCAATGGGTACTAGGTGTATTTTTTCCCTGTGTGTAAAGCAGCAGGGGCTTGAAATTAACCACTCATCCCTTTGTGTTGCTAATGCTCAGAATGAGTGGAGCTGTACCTCCAGTTAACCTCTTTGCCTTCGTGGCATGGATGGGATTCCTCTACGTTTCACTAACATTTTAGAAACACCTACTGTCTCCATCTTCAGGGTTTTTATGCTCTGTAATTTTGTACGTATGTACGAGCATATGCGTACATGTTCAAGATCTTGACATTGTGCTTTACCCATGTTCTAGGGGTTTCTACCCATTGTACTACTCATTTGCACTTCCCAGAAGACGGTGGTCTTAACGAATAAATTGCTTGTACTATGCAATGTGTCGCACCTGTAGACTGGCAAGGGAAATGGTTGCTCTATGTTCCAAGTGTGTGAGCCGTGCAGTGTGGAAAGGTATGCTGAAGATGCTGCAAGCAGTGACACATGGGCTGGAGCAGACGTGCTTGAACTTTGGCCTGGGCGGCATGGCATCAGCGTTCCAGGTGCTGGAGATTGCACACACACATTACTGGACAAAGGACCTGTCAGAGGCTCAGGGACTTGATCTTGGAGCAGGAGGCACAGCTATAATGTCCCAGGCCTCAAGTCCATATGGCAGTCATGAAAACCTCAAGTCCCCTGTCAGTCCACTTTCTGGCTCACCCCTCCCCCATGTGGACTTCTACCAACAGGACTCGGCTTCACGGAAGTCCTCTCAGACTGGCATCTACGGTGAGTGCTCTGTTCACTGTGGCAGTATTTTGACCTTACTTCTACTTGTTCCTTTTCCACCTATATTTTTTGTCCATTTCTGCGAGATTCTTAAAACTCCAATAATTTGGGAAGTTTGGCCACAAAGCAGACCCAGTTGTCACTCAGTTTTGTGGCTGTCCACAAAACTGATCCATTTTAGACTATTTTAAATAAGCAAATTTTAAAATAAATAAATACTAAATAAGTAAATAAGCAAATTACATAATAATGAAAGCAACAAGTATATAAATAAGAAATAAATTAATTTATTAAGTAAGTAAATTACTGACCTAACATAAAGAAACTTAACATAACCTAACGGAACCTAACCTAACCTAAGCCAACACGACACAGCATACCCAACTGCATCTTACAAACAAGCAAAGAAACAAACAAATGGATTAATTTAATTATATAATAAACAAATGATTAATTAAGAAAGGCATTAATAAGTAAAATAAATTAATAAGCTAACATAATCAGTCTTAACCTAACCTGACCTAACCTAACCTAATCTGACCTAACCTAACGTAACCTAACCTAACATTATCTAACCAAACACAACCAAATGTAATAAATAACTAAATAGGAGATAAATAAATGAATAAATTAATTAATAAGTAACCAAGTTAATGAATTAATAAATTATGAAGTAAATGAATAATAATTAATAAATGAATAAGTATAAATTACTAATCTAACCCAACCCTACCCAAACCCATGGAACTAACCCAGCCAAACAAACAAATAACTAAAGAAGTTAATACATTAATCAGTTTGTTTTTTTAATAGCTAATAAATTAAATATTAAAGAAATTATGAAATAAATAATTAAATAAAGAAAGAATTAATTACTGACCTAATCTAATAAATATATAGGTTTGTGAAATGGAATACATTTCAAAAGTGTTCTTTTCCTTGAGATTAATTGAACTGTATAACCAATTGTAGTAGTTCCTCATGTAGTCAAGAAGTTTCATGGATTCCGAGTATTCATTACCATGTTCACAAGATCCCACCACTCGTCCCTGTTCTGAGCCAGATGAATCCAGTCAATGCCCTTCCATCCTCTTCCTTTAAGATGCAATTTAGTATCATGTCCCATCAGTGCCTGGCGCTTCCAAGTGGTCTTTTCAGGTTTCTGTAGCAAGAGCCTGTTGCCATGTCTGTTCCCCTCATATGTGGTACATACACCACGTTAATAGGACTTACAAAAATATTCAGTGAGCTCAGCCTGTCTCTGTGGGTCATTGGTTGGTGCAATTCCTTGAGGGGGGGGGAGTGTTATACTGAGAGTGTTGGAAAATGAACCATGAAATAAACAATCAGTCCAAATTAAGTAATCATGGTTTTTTGGACATGTAGCACGTTTTTGGTTGGGAAACCAGAGGGAAAAGACCACTTGGGAAACCCAGGCATAGATGGGAGGGTAATATTAAGGTGGATCTTCAGGAAGTGGGATTTGGGGATATGGACTGGGTCAAGCTGCTTCATGATAGGGACAGGTGGCGGGCACTTGTGAATGCTGGAATGAACCTATGAGTTCCACAAAATGCAGGGAATTTATTGACTAACTGAAAACTGTTTAGCTTCTCAAGAAGGACTGTGCTATATGGAGTGAGTGAGTGAGTGTTTTTGGAACATCACACAGATAAATGAGATAAAAAGATAGTCTTCTGGAATGTTAAGTAGTATATCTCTTGTTGTAGATTCACCACCATTAGTGAAGCTCATTCACGACCCACTCCAGGGTCCTGGGATGGAAGAAGTGCCAGAAAATCAGTCAGCGGCTGACATGTTACGTGACATCCTTAACCAGAAGAGACAAATACTGCTGTCTAAACTTACATCCATTGACTCTGAGGTAAGAGGCAATTTGTTCCATTTTGCAGCCATTCACACCAAGCGCACGGCAGCACAGCAGTATGTGACGGAAGTGAAGTTCCGTATCTGGGATGGGACTTGCCCTGCTGTAGTGCTGTACTGTACTGTACTTGTCCATTGTCTTTTTGCTCACAGTCTCATTATAGTGGTCAGATAAACATGGTACTGACAGCTGTACCTGACTCGGTCATGGAAGTCATTTATGTGTGGCCTGTCTTGGCTTTCATTTGTTGATGAAGAGTGGGCCAAATCGTGGCACATGCCAGGTAAATGCATTGGCACCTCAAAACTTGCCATTTCTGTGCACAGTACCATTGCTACTTCTGAGGTGGACATTACAGACACACTCATGCCCTCTTGTTCACCTGTCTGACATGTGGACAATTATGATTATTTACTTAGTGCTCTTAAATGTAATGCAGGACCGTTGTTGCTGAACGTATGTTCTCAGCTGTCAGAGCGGTACAGCTTTCCATGTAATGTGGACAGCTTCTCACAGCATGAGCTTTTGCAGCATGCCCTCTGGTGCTGTCAGTGTCTGTATCCATATTGCTTGGTCTGAAGGAGATGTCACTATCAGCTTTCTGTCAAATTTGAAGGTATCGAGTTTTATCAGTTGTCGAACGTTACTTTCATGTAAATACCGTTTACTGTAGAAGCCCAGACGTATTCCGTCATGCAGAACCATATGTTACACACTTTGGTATTTAAAAATTATTAAAAATACGTTTTTGGGCTGCTGAAATGTCAGGTAACCCTTTATAGTGCAGTGGTCAATGAAATGTGCCACCACACACTGCATTTAACAGCCCTATGGCATACCTGCAATGGTATTTATGTGTTTCTTACGAATGCAACAGCATAGATTATTTCCCTGCACAGACTTAACCATTTGCTTTTAGTAATGGAAAAGGAGTGTAAACTGTGTAGTGAACAGTTACCTGTTGACTTACTGGAGTCACAGAGAGTAAGAATCTTCGTTAAATGCGCAGTGGCGCTTCCAACGCAATAACATAGATCCTGCTACTAACCATCTCATGAAATTCAAATGCCATTCAGAATGCTCTTTCCTCATGTGTCTTCCTCATCTCGCTGCTTTCATCTGTGACTTTAAGAAGCTGTGTGTCACCGTCAGACAGTGTGGCATTTTAACCTTCCCGTGATGGACACATGTATCAGTTGCCCCTGTTCCTTTTTCTGGGACTTCTGACAGTGTCTTCTGACAGTGTCTTCTGACAGTGACTTCTGACAGTGTCTTCTGACCGTGTCTTCTGACAGTGTCTTCTGACAGTGACTTCTGACAGTGACTTCTGACAGTGACTTCTGACAGTGTCTTCTGACCGTGTCTTCTGACAGTGTCTTCTGACAGTGTCTTCTGACAGTGACTTCTGACCGTGTCTTCTGACAGTGTCTTCTGACAGTGTCTTCTGACAGTGACTTCTGACCGTGACTTCTGACAGTGTCTTCTGACAGTGTCTTCTCTGTTTCTTATCTTCAACAGTATAGATTGCAGGTGCCATTTTTTTTTTCAATCACCTTCTGTCGTATGACACATTTGGACCATCTGTCTTGACATTGTTGTGTGCCGGTGACACATATTGTTGGTGTAATTTAATGACACTGTCATTACCAAGGTGATATAGTGTGGGTGACAGATGAATGAATGAGTACAGAACATGGGTGGTATGATGTAGATAGGGGCAAACCAAAGTTCTGGGAGAAAGGCTGTTCCAGTCAACCAGAAATCCTACATGGACTGATTTGGGATTGAACCCAGGCCTCTGCAGTGAGAGTGACATCGCTGTCTGTTGTTGTCCCTAGAACGGTGTTACATTATAATGCCAGCTGTAGATTGCACTGGGGTCTGGAGAACAGAGTCTTCATCCTGACAGCCAGGCCACAATATGTACACAGCTCATAATGGTGGGGTTTATGTGTGTCCCTTAATTACAGCACCAAATCGGAAGGTTGCTGGTTCAATCCCAGCTGGTGTCAGTGGATTTTTCATTGACATAAAACCCTCCCAACCGCAATATGGCCCTGGGGTCGACTCAGCCTCTAACAGAAATGAGTACCAGTAGTATTTCCTAGGGGTAAAGGCAGCCGGTGCGTAAGGCTGACAACCTTACTACCATCCTGTGCCATTGTCACCAAATCTGGGAACCTTAACTTCCTGGAACCCTCTGGGCCACTCCAGGCCTGTAACGGGACTGCTGTACCTTTATCAGTACAAAACAAGCAGCAGGAAAACGAAAGTTGCCATTTCTGTTTGTGGTATAGCCCCATAAACGATGTGCAGTCAAGAGCCATTCAGTTGTGTGTTGGTTTTGCTTGCTGCACATAATTCGTGTTTGTTGGACTCTTCTCTGTCGATAATGAAACACATTCGTACATCCAGAATACTTTTCTGTAAGTTTTGTTGTTTCCAAGCGAATTAAAATATAAATTTATATTGCCTGCGGGCAGTAACATTCAGAACACACCAGGATTTTTTCACTGTGCATTCATTTCTGAATTGAAGATCCACATCTTCTGGGAAATGGTGCCCTCTTAATTGGCAGATAAGTTGCTGCTTCCATCCATATGACATCAGTAACTGTTTACTGCTTGGCCTCATATTCCAAAAGACTTACCAACTCCACTGTGAGAACCTCAAGTGTCGAATTTCATCACTTGGCCTCAGTTACTGTAACCTGACAAGAACGCTCATGAATCTTGGTCACCAGGTGCCAGTTGTCAGTTCAGTTATGGTAGTCTGGCAGAAATAATGTTGGTTTTGATTGTGAGAAATGTGTTAGTGTCTTGGTCATGAGGGAGAGATTGGCAGTAGGCTTGACAATGAGGTTGACAGTAAGAATTGTGGTAATATTGACAGTAGGGTTGCCAGTAATATTGATAATAAGAATCATGGTTATACTTACAACAGGGTAGACAGTAATGTTGACAGTAGGAATGATGCTAATATTGACAGTAATGTAGCCTTTAGGGATGGTAGTATTAACAATAGAGTTGTCAGTAATGATGACATTGAGAATGATTGTAATATTTATGGTAGGATTAACAGTAATATTGTCTATAGGGATGACACTGTCAGTAGGGTTGACAGGTTGACAGTAAGGTTAACATTGTGGTTGACAGTAAGATTGACAGGCTAAGAGATTTGCAATGGGGTTGGCAGCAAGGTTGTTTGATTTTTGGAACAGCTGCAGTTGTTTGGTGCATTGATGTGTTGGCTTTTGCTATTGCTGTTCTTGTGTGCATGGAGTAGCAACAGGGCCAACAGTCAAATTAAGTTTTTTGTTACAATTATTACAGACATTTGACTGTACCCTAGTCATGTGTTTATAACCTGAGCTTTCAGTGATTGTAGTTTAATTAACTGATATGGAGTTGCCTTATATTTGCAAATGGAAGAAAATACCGTATATTGTCGAATCTAATCGACACTAGTTTTTGCTGATTTCTTAAACGATAAAAAAGTTAGTTTGAGGTTCTAATCCGCACCTTTCCTTCTATTGTCCCTTGCCTACAAGGCAGACTGATTCAGTTATGTGTGACGATGGCGAGTCTGATGAATAATAAATTATAAATATTTTATATTATATAATATTATAAATAATAAATAAAATCATAAATTATTGTATTGTATTGTTCTTGCGGCATGTACAGCGGTTCTATCATTTTTCCAAAATCCAGCTCACGACCGCGAATCTAATCCGCACGCGATTCTAATCCGTATCTGATTTTTTTGCCCTCTGAAACTGTAAAAAGGGTGCAGATTAGATTCGAGAATATACGGTATGTAATAAAATATAATAAAATTATTTTTGGCAAAACATGTGCGTTGAAGTTGTGTCAAGTATATAAACTGACATATAAGGTCAACGTCCGTTGTAATGAGCGTTTATAGCGGCTATGACTAATGCTCATAACATGCAATTGGAAATTACAAAATGTATAAATTTCTTCCAAAATCAGACTAAAATGACAGTAATGAGGGAAACTTGATATTGTTCATCTTCTGTGCAGTGGACATACATAAATAAATTTCTCTACCAGCTAAGTGGGCATATCGAAATGTATATGAGACTACTCCAGCATGTTTCATCTGTAATCTGTACACCTATTCAAATACGTATGGAGTTAAAATGTAACTTTATGGACAGTGAATTGAGGGGGGGAGGGGGTGGAGAGATAAAAGCTGTTACAGTAAGTATTTGCTGACATCACGTAACAGCATACTTGTCTTTTTTTTTTAATACTATTTACTGTTGATGAAGTTACATTTGAACTCAATTTGACCTTTCCATATTCATTACTCCCTGATGATAACAGTAGGCTATAGCTTAAAAAAGATGGAGTGGTGTGACATGTGTTTGAGTATGTGTATTGGTACACAAATTTGTTTATTAAAATTATAGAGTATTAGAGTGGAATTAATACTGTACTTATTTTCTGATATTGAAACTATGTGCCAAACACATTGCAAACTTCAATATCAGTACACTGAAGAAAAATTGAAGCAATGTGATTTTAAGAAAAGTGAAGGTCTTGATCTCAAATGGTGATGACAGTGGGAATCATCAACATTAAGAACAGTGTAGGTCTTGATCTCAAATGGTGATGACAGTTGGAATCATCAAATTTAAGAACAGTGAAGGTCTTGATCTCAGATGGTGATGACAGTGGGAATCATCAAATTTAAGAACAGTGAAGGTCTTGATCTCAGATGGTGATGACAGTGGGAATCATCAACATGTGAATGGCACTGAGCATTGAACAAATATGGTGGCAATGTGGTAATGTTATTGTGGTTAGGAGTAAATTTTCTTTGGTATCATTAGGTCCTGTATAGTCTGAACTGTTGAGTGAGCATTGCTGTGTGAGCCAACAGTGAATACAAGAAATTGTGTTGCATGATCTGTTACATTAGTTATTTTCATATGTTCTTGCCTTACTAGATGTTCGTAGGACTTTCAGCAGATGGCCTCACTGTTGCAGTGCTGTTGCAGCTCTTCATGCTGTTCGATAGTTTTGTTCTTCCTGCAAGCACATTTACAGGGTCTGCTGTGGTGGCAGACTGTGACTTGCTACTGAATTGCTGCTGTTACAGCATAAGTGTGTCAGCTTACTGTGTGTGCTGTAATTGGCTGGTCGGCATGCGTAGCCTGGGCAGTTGATTCTCCTACTACTACTACTACTACTACTACTACTACCACCCCCACCACCACTACCACCACCATCACCAACACTGCCACCACCACCACCACCACCACCACCATCACTACCAACTACCACCAGCACCATCACCACTACCACCACCATTACCACCACCACTACCACCACCATCACTACCAACTACCACCAGCACCATCACCACTATCACCACCACCACCACTACCACCACCACCACCACTACCACCACCACCACCACCACCACCACCACCACCACCACCACCACCACCACCA
>Ga0123352_10010457_pt1 | contig 14557 bp, 8 predicted proteins | sample TergutLab28metaG_FD_89700 | JGI IMG/M metagenome (GOLD analysis project Ga0123352, IMG submission 89700) | Labiotermes labralis P1 segment gut microbial communities from Petit-Saut dam, French Guiana - Lab288 P1 | ecosystem: Host-associated > Arthropoda: Insects > Digestive system > Gut ... | reverse complement strand
TCTACATGTTTCGGGTGTCACAGCACCCGTCATCAGGAGTACTAAAAACTGTAACCGCAGCCTCCGGTACAGGTCATAATACTGGTACAGCTACTTCCCTCCAACGTGGCCCGATCGAGCCACGTTGGAGGGACGTAGCTGTACCGGAGGCTGCTGTTACAGTTTTTAGTAACTCCTGATGATGGGTGCTGTGACACCCGAAACATGTAGAGTGACTTTGCAGTAAATAAATATCTGCACACTGTTGCATCTAGTTGGATTTTTATTAATATTGGTATTAAATATCGTACATCACATTTTCACATTACGTAGAGCAGTAATGGTGGATTTGCAACTGGAGCCAACATTCTTGAAAATATAAATGCACCCTGAGACATAAGACCAATTGCTATGTTTACGATGATCAGGGACTCGGAACGGGTCGCAACCGCCAGTTCAGTTGCATTGTCCAATACTTCTCATACTATGTAAGTGGCAACTGCGCTAAGCACAGCAGTGAAATAATGGCTGCACACACCGTGCGTTGTAACTGTAAGAAATTAAGAAAAAGTAAAGTTATACCGTTACAGGCGCGAAGTGGCTCAGAGGGTGGGTAGAGGTATAGCTCTACTCTTCCATGACCGCGGAACTAGAAGGGGGTGAGTGTTCAGCAGCACACCCCGGCCGCACTTTATCCCCGGGAAAGACCGGGTACCCATTTTACAGGAGGCTAGGTGGGCCCCAGGACCGGTCTGGAAGGGCGGAAAATCTCGTCTCCACCGGGATTCGATCCCGGACCGTCCAGCCCGTAGCTCAGTCGCTATACCGACTGAGCTACCCTGCCCACAACTGTAAGCAATTATGTTTTCCAATCTAATGGAACTGCATTTAAAATATAGGTTCAAGGGTAAACATAATATCCGAAGGTTGTCGTGGCTTTCATGGGTACTTCTGGGTAACTCCTGGGAATATATCAATAGACAATGGGCATTTCCTTACAGTCTTTCTGTTTTACGATCCATTATTGTTCCATTTTACAGAGGGCAGTTAAAAAAAAGGCTATAGGTAATCGAACTGCATTGTGGGCTTTGTTCTACACTGCTACTGTACTGAGTTCAATGATTCATACTCGAAACGTTGACACCTCAGCGTTCTTCCTTGTATATTTCGCGTTGTTATGTAATAGTCCCCCCCCCCCCCTGTGGCGCTGCGGCCCAAAGCGGGCCATGGCCTCCTCATTCTTGAGGTTTCTAGATCACACACAACGACGCATCACAGTCGGTAGGACTCCTCTGGACGCGTGATCAGCCCGTCGCAAAGACCTCTACCTGACAACACACAACACTAACAACAGACATCAATGCCACCGGTGGGATTCGAACCCACAATCTCAGCAGGCGAGCGACCGCAGACCTACGCTTTAGACTGCGCGGCCACTGAGACCGGCTTAATAGTAAAGTTACTTGTGTTAGTTTTAACCAAATATAATTGACAACGGTGAAAATACATTACGTAAATATTGATATCCCATTTATTATTCCGGATCAGAACACGGACAGGTGGAGGGCGCTTGCGAATGCAGTTATGAACCTTCGGTTTTCATAAACCGCAGGGAATTTCTAGACTAGCTCACGACCTGATGTAACTCAGAAAGGACTCTGCTTTATGGAGTTACTACATTTTTGGGGGAGCTGCGGTCCAAATCGAGCCTAGTGCGCCTTTTTGAGGTTACTAGACCATACTCAAGTAGACACACATACACCCGGTAAGACTCCTCTAGACGATGGATCGGCCCGTCTCAGAAATACACAGCACTCAAAATCGACATTCACGACCCAGCGGGATTGGAACTCGCAATCCCAGCAGGCGAGGGGCCCCAGACACACGCCTTAGACCGCGCGGCCACCGGGGAGTTCCATCGAGTTATTGATACACTATTTACGGTGACTATTAATTAAAGTAATAAATTTAATTAATTTCAAATACCCAAGTCTAAATTTGGCAGTCCCAGGGGCCGCGCGGTCTAAGGAGTAGGTCTGTGACCTGCTGAGATTGTGGGTTCAAATTCCACCGGGGGTATGGACTTTTTCTGTTGTGGGTGTTGTGTGTTGACAGGTAGAGGTCTTGGCGACAAGCTGATCACTCTCCAGAGGAGTCCTACCGACGGTGCTGCGTCTTTGTCTATGACCTAGAAACCTCGTGAATGAGGAAGCCCTGGCCCACTGGGGGCTGTCATGCCAAAAACAAATATAAAGTCCAAAATAAAATTCTGTAAGTAGCCTTCCGTGGCTGCGATAACAGTTTTCCTTTGCACGTCACACTCCATCTTCCGTGAGATGAGGGCGACCAGATCTCCTCCCTTTACAGGTAGAACCTTTGATAATCCAAGGCTTCTGAGATGTTGTGCTGTGTCGACTGGAATATAGCTGTTAACCTTGAGCAAGATGATAGTGCCTTCATACTCAGTGACAAGCAGTATGAGAAGATTGAACTCTTGGAAACTGAAGATGAAACGTCGGCTATCATCTACCAGTCGCCATGGCTCAATATACCAGCAACCTTGAATCTTCAGCAGCACCTCTGTCAGTCTCTCAAACCATTCTGATACAACGACAGTTTCCCAGCTTCTTACACCAAGTGTAAATGGACTCGCCTTTTCGTGCTTCACTTCCGTAACGTTTACAAAAATTCCGTTGCGTGCTTGTCACTGATTTTATCTTCGAAACTGGATAAAACACAATTCTTTTACCTGTGCAGAAACCATTTTCACAACATGTGCTCCCCTAGCGAACAGAGAAGGTACTAACGTCCGGCGGCAATTTAAAGAGAAGTATTCACTGACTTGTGTAACGGTAAAATCCCATTTAATTTCCATGGATATTTACTGGAGATAGCGATCAGTGACGGACTTATATGAACACGGAAATAAACTTTCAGGTTCCATAAAATGCGGTGAATTTCTTGACTACCGGAGGAAACATTTGGCCTTGCTGAGAAATTTAAGCATTTTGCGTCTTTTTCCCACCTTCTAAGGGCCCAAAATTTCTCCAGTTTTTTCCAGTCGCGTGTTTCACTGTGAAGTTTCTATGAACGTATGGATTAAAGTTGAGGTGTGAGACAAAATTCATTACGAAAATACTTGGCTATAAGTTCCAGTTGTAAAAATTAAAATTATATAAAGTTGTAGCTTAAAAACGGCTCTTCAGATATTTAATGCTTTTGCGCGAAATTCACAAATGTCCGTATATTCGATCAGCTATTAAAAAGGGCCCATGTGTGTCCAATGAATATGACACAACTACAGCGAAATTTTAAGCTGTTATGAAAAGTTCAAATTGTTTGGCTAACAACAATATACACAAACACAATTTTCATCTGAGTTGTTGCTGCTGCATGCATCATGAACCCAATCAGAACATACAGTGCACCTATAAGAACGTTCGTTCTCTCTTCTTGGTCAGCATTTAAAATGCAAATGTCTATACTCCATACTCCATGGAGCAGAGTCCTTCTTGAGAAGCTAACCGGTTCTCCGCTAGTCAAGAATCTCCTCGCATTTTATGGAAGCCGTAGGTTCATTACCGCATTCACAAGTGCCCGCCACCTGTTCCTATCCTCAGCCAGTTCGATCCAGTCCATACCCCCACATCCCACTTCCTGAAGATCTATCTTAATATTATCCTCCCATCTATGCCTGAGTCTCCGCAGTGGCCCTTTTCCCTCAGGTTTCCCTATCAAAACCCTGTACACGCCTAATGTCATGGTTAAAAATTCCCGGCTCGATGTTCTTACTCTTACCATCACCCTAACTACGAAAACTTGTGATCAGTATTTCCACCAACCCACATACTTGGAACTAACGAAGACAACATTTTAGAGCCATCTGTTAAGTTTCAAGCTGGGCCTTTATTTTAGTTACATGTCACTAATTTTCCTACTTTAATCGACTTACACGACTCCCTACTTGCTGGAGGGTCCAAGGCTCGAACCTCAGTGTGACGAGACTTTCCGGATCCATCCAGACCGGCCCCAACAAACAGTTTCCTGTACGATGGGTAAAGGGTCTCTATCCCGGGGGTAAAGCAGCCAAGGCGTGGCACTGACCACCAACCCTATTCCAACGCCTATATCGAGATGGTGGAGCGCGGCGTGGAGGGGGTACAGCTTTACTTCTACCGCCCTCTGTCACCACTCGGCATGGAACGGGGCAGCTTTAGGTCATTATCTATATAATTCACGGAAAAAAAATTCCTTACAGCATGATAACTGACACTGATATCTTAGGGGAAAATACAGGCAATTACGGTATAACGTGATATTGAAACGCGCTCGGGTAACCGTCCTTGCCGTGGAAAAGCAATAAGTATTAAATATTCGAGGTGTGTGTCTGTAGCCTTATTTATCCAGCATGCAAACGGCATGCACCGTTCTATATTGTCATCTGTGGCCCGTCCGGCTCTACAATATTTTACACATTATCCTATAACCGGCACGACTTTCGGGGAAAAATTGTTGAACATAAAATGAGTGTTTTGATTTTCCATACGACTCAACATTTCCAATCATAAGGAGACCTGAGCAAGATATTATCAAAAATGTAAATAGGTGTTCATGTAAAGTAGAGCTGTTCTGTCAGATTTTAACTATTTAAACGGCGAGTTAAATAAAATCTGCCATTTGCTGGCATAAATAACAGCTTACCATATTCTCCACGTTAGCAGGATAAGGGTTAATAAACTTGTATTTTCTCGACGTATTTTCGAAAAATTCTCAAATATCGAATTACATGAAAATCCAGTCACTGGCAGCCGATTTGTTCTATGCAGACGGACATACGGACAGAGAGACAGACATGACGTAGCTAATAGTAGCTATCGCAGTTTCGCGAAACCGCCTAAAAAGCAATAAGGTAATGTATAGGCAAATTATTCTGTGTTCATAAATTCGTACAGAGCACACAGACGCAATATGTGGGAAGACTGAAGAATTTCTGAAATGTAAACTTGGTGGTATTGTACACACGAAAACGTGTGAGGTTTAAAGGGTTATCTGAGCAAATAATACTGAAGTTTACATAGGCCCAAAACAAAAGACGGGTGCGTGTTTTTACGTTTGAATTTGACGTTCAGGTGACCATGCATCGTGATAAATTCTTATAACAAAACCAATTAGACGCACTAATTTTCCCAAATTTGTTTTTAGAATAAAACTCTACATGTTTCGGACAGTTCCTCTGTCCATCACCACGAGTTTTTCACTATAAACACGGCAATGGTATATGTCATACAGATTTGTAGACAGCTTGCGAGCAGGATCAGGATGGAACTGCAGTTCCCTCCTGATCCTGCTCGCAAGCTGTCTACAAATCTGTATGACATACACCATTGCCGTGTTTATAGTGAAAAACTCGTGGTGATTGACAGAGGAACTGTCCGAAACATGTAGAGTTTTATTCCAAAAATAAATTTGAGAAATTAGTGCATCTAGTTGACTTTATTAAAAGAATATTACAAGAATTAGAAAGTTCTACCCGTGCTTCGTGCCGAAGGTGCGCTGGGCTAATTTCACAGTTTGACAACATTTGGCAACACTTACAATTTCTTTTTTAAGCTCTTGTATGTCTAGGTCAGTAATTTATTGTGTTAGACTATGTCGTCTTCCTGAGGATGTCAAATGCTTCGGTATTCAGATCTTGGCCGTGAAGTAAGAGTAGTTAGTATGACAATAAATTAATAAGTTTGTAAAAAACTGGATGTCGTAAGAAAGGCGACATTTGAAATACAAATTTTATAAAGTGCTGCAAAGGTTATTGTTCCTATTTCATATATGTTATATGACGTCTCTCAACAAACACGTACACATAAATATTTGTCGAATACAAGGGAAATAAGCCCTGACTAGGATTATATGCTGCTGAGACACTGGCTTTATAAGAATACGTTTGCTTCTGCAGACAAGGATTTGTGAATCCAGAAGTGACTAAAGGGAAAACGAGTCAATGAAACTTGCAAGCAATGCACCTACAAATTATGTGTACTCCTGTGTGGAGTAGACTACACACTACACACTACACACTGCACACTATACACTACACACTACACACTACACATTTCCACCGCCGAGTCGTGAAAAAATAGAAATTACCGAGACGTAGAGCAGTAAGCCTGGATACAGTCTGCAGTTTTGTGCGCAGTTTGGAAATGTAAACGTAACAAAGCTATAACTAAATACATACATAACTATATACATACATACACATACACATACATACATAATACATAAATACATATACACATACTTATAACGCTGTATTCATCCAGTTTCATATTTGCGCTTGTCCAGATTTCATTCGCGCTGCTATTTTTTGACCGGCTTCGTGGTTCCTTCAGTCCTACCAATTGAACGCTGAGGTACATTAGGTCATGATTACTTCGTCTGCACCGTTCGGGAGTGATTATTTCGAATCATTCTAACAGTCGGCGATGCATAAGTAGTTCAATTGAAGTAGCATCGTCGAATAATGTAATAACCAGTCAACAAATACGTCCATGCACAAATAGACACAATCGTGCACACGTTAAATAAATACACACGTACATACATACGTACATACATACATAAATATATAAATACATACATACATACACGCATAATACATGCATGCATATATACACACATACACACATACATACACACACATACATACATACATACATAACTATATACATACACACACACACACACACATACATACATACCGACACACATACATACATACACACATACATACATAACTATATACATACATACACACATACATACACACATACATACATACATACATACATACACACATACATATATACATACATAACTATATACATACATACACACACACACACACATACATACATACCTACATACACACATACATACATACATATATATACACATACACACATACATACATACATATATATATATGTATACATAGAGGATGTTCCCATTACTATCTTCGTGAGTACGCTACCTGACACGAGAAGTCGTGGCTGATGCAGGGTTTCTGGGCGATGAAGTTACCGCCCTGTTTACGGATATAAACGCATTATTTTATGACAAAGGAGATTAAAACCATCGTCTGAAGTCAACATCAGCCCAACCCTCGTCAAGAGAGAATTAGGGTCTGAAGATGTAGACTGAAACACCATACCGAAATCGAGGCCACTTTCTGCACCATGTCCTATTTTGGTTCACTGCGTGTTGAAACTTTGTTGTACTCAAAATTACGCTTTTTTAGTATGCAGTGTTGCCACGCGTTCAACGTCTCATGACTGTAATGAAAACTAGCATCATATGTTCAGGTAAAGTGACGATTAGCAGCGGACTTGAGTGACATGAAATGGCTTGAAAAAGGAGAGACACTTTCTCAAAATCTGAAGTAGAAACAGAAAATGCGCTCAAATTATAACAACACTTATAAGAACAATGTATTTGACGTTGAGGTGACCGTGCATCGTGATAAATTCTTATAATAAAACCAACTAGATGCACTAATTTTATTTTATTTTTGGAATGAAACTCTACATGTTTCGGACAGTTTTTCTGTCCATCATCAGGAGTTTTTTCACTGTACACACAGCAATGGTATATGTCATATAGGTTTGCTGACAGCTTGCGAGCAGGTTCAAAACGGACGTCCTGATCCTGCTCGCAAGCTGTCAGCAAACCTATATGACATATACCATTGCTGTGTTTACAGTGAAAAACTCCTGATGATGGACAGAGAATCTGTCCGAAACATGTAGATTTTTATTCCAAAAATAAATTTGAGAAATTAGAGCATCTAGTTGGTTTTATTATAGGATAGAACACGGCACTGAGCTCCAGACAATGGAATGAAAGACATAACTTTGGTAAAAGCTGACTTTATGTACGAATGTACTTGTCATTGCACGAGTGTCGTTGGCAAACAAACAGAACTCCTCGGTGAATACAAGAAGAAAATTAACGTCTTCAAGCAGTGGCAGCCTGAACAATATTTATGAGTGGTTTAAGCTGGTGCACTTTGTATAGACTGTGTATAGTCCCGTGTTCATTTATATTTCAAACATAAACAGCCTCAAATTTTGTATTATACATTTTCCGTACAACTATACTATATTCACAAAGAATCGAACCCAAATTGTTGCACAATATTCCTTTTTATTTGTAGTTATATCTCCTGCATGTTTCGGCCAGATTTATTGAACATCTTCAGGGAGTCAAGAGATGCCTCTAAGTTGAAACGTCACTGCATACGACTCCCTGCAGATGGACAATAAATCTGGCCGAAACATGTAGATCTATCTACAAATAAAATGGTTTTGATTTTTGTGAAAAAACCTTCCAAGTTTAGATGGTTTTCAACATACAAACATGTCTGAAAGCACAGTTAGATCCATATATACAATCTCCCAGCAATAACAATTTTCATGTCTAATACATAATGGTTCTTTGCATTTCAAAGAAGTTAAAACGTCTTTAACTTGTCCCACTATTTAATTGTATACTCGTATAAATAAACGGCGAAATAGGTTTCCAGATTGTCCGGGAACTTTTAGTATCTATAAGCTTAAGATCGGGAGCCAGAATAGTGACTACGCTGCAGGCTTGCCGGCCCGGGGTTCGAATCCCGGTAGGGGCAAGATAATTTTCTCAAAATCGTTCGTATCAGTTCTAGATCCCATCCAGCCTTTTATCCAATACGTATTATGGTTCATTTCCGAATGTAAAGCGGCCGGCGCGTGTAGTTAATCCCTATACCTCTACTCCCCTTACACGCCGTCACCGTCTGGACCGCGGACAAATTTACCTACAAGCTTGAACTCTTAAAATGGATAGTATTTTCATTTCTACAGTAAATCTACTGTTATAACCTTAGTGAGGGACTAGGCAAAGAGATGGATGATCCGATGTAGGAGCAGTGCTCTTTTCTCTTTTCCAAAATCTCCAGACATGTTTCCCGGCCCACTCCGTCTCCTATTCAATGGGTATCGGGCGTTCTTTCCTCAGGGATAAAGCGTTTGGGTCATGATGTTGACCACTTACATCCACGTAGTGTGAAGGTTAGGAATCAGTGGAGTATACGTCTGTTCCCAATCTACGTCTTCAAGACGTGAACAGGGCCTACTTTAGCTCTAACAATGGCACTAATTAGCTTTATAACTCACATAGGCCTATTCTTTCAGTAAACACGTTGTCCGTCTTCAAATGAAACATCTTGTCGTTTCCTGCAGTTATTTACAAACGTTACGTCACTACGAATTTCAGAGGACGTAATTTGTTCCTGATATAAAACAATGGCGTAAACAAACCGAAGTTCAAAACCACCAAAACCACAGATATATATTAAATATTCTCTTATTCATAAACAACCCCATTTTTTCAGTCGTTCCGAAATTGTACTCCGGCACATTCTAGTAATATCTGAGCGATTCGGCTACGGAATTAACAGCCCGGTTTTCGAATCCCGAGAGGGACAAGACATTTTTCTCTTCTCTTAAATGTCCAGAAAGGTCCTGAGGTCCACCCAATCTATCATCCAATGGCTAGTGGGTTTCTTTTCCGGGGGTAAATCTGCCAGGGTCTAAACTTGATAACTTATAACCTTCTTGAGCCGAGGTTAAAAAAGAGCGGGACTATAAACCTCCCCTCCCTATATTCCTTCACAGCGAGGATAGAAACGACTATTTTTACCTCCTTTATCCGTCGCGGGATTTTTAGTGCAATTTTCATATCAACCTCCTTCCCTGGCATTCATCTGTCCGCCTGTCATGTATCCCGCTGATATCCCATCCAATAATCATAACCACCCACCTGTAACCTCCTTCGGTTAAAATCAGACGGTTAATAATGTAAGTCTAATGATAATGCTATAAAGACATACTAAACAACTGACAGCGCTCCTGGAATAGAATTGTCTAAGAATAAGCTTCACTTCCATACTGCGTTCCCCTGTATTAGATTCACCCTCCTTCTATCTTTAAACCGAAGTCCGCAATTTCTTCTTATTATTGCCGTAACGTCTGTTTAATAGCAACGCTTGAAGAATGAAACGAAACAGACTACCCCGAAAAAAAAGACAAGTGTTGATGTGGCTTTGACATTTAAATGTCTGGCACTGCTTTGTGCGTTCCGGTTAATAAATAAATTATTATTGCTCTTCCTCCGTATGGCGACTGGGATGCTGTTTGTGATGGGATTGTCGAAAATAAATAATTATATTTCTTGTCGTTATTGTGGATCGTGGCGTAATTCTGCAGGCAGGACAATGAATGACATAAAAAAATAATAATAATAAATCTGTAGAAACAAGTCAATTGTGGAACCAACAAGTACAAACTGACAGAACTATCCCCAACAACAAACCAGACATCATAAACCGTGATAATGAAAAGGGAACATATATGTTAATAGAAGCTGCAATCTCTGGAGACAGAAATGTGATTAAAAAAGAAGCCGACAGGATTCTAAAATGTAAAGACCTTACAATAGAAATACAGCGCATGTGGAATGTAAAAACAAAGGTGATACCAGTAATAAAAGGGGCGACTGGGACTATTTCAAAATCATTCAGAAAATACGTGAGCAACATACCAGGAAAACATGAAGTCAAGGAACTGCAGAAAACAGCCATATTGGGCACTGCACACATACTGCGGAAAGTGCTAATGTAAAAATACAATAGATTCAACACTGAAATTAATGATATAAGCACCATGAATAGTAACAACAGAATAGCTGCAACACTGTATTCCCTAGGGACATGGTTTGTCTCAGGAATATAAGTATAAATACCCTGCATAAAGGAGATGACGATGATGATGGTGATGATAATAAATAAAAAGCATGAAGAAGAAGAATGGAGAGAACGAGACGATAAATGATAAGGGAAATAGAAGATTACGAATAAAAAGGAAGAAGAGACAAGCAATAAAAGAAGAGTAAAACACGCAAACAAATATTTTTCACGTCTTGAATACAATCAGGTGGAAAGCTGCAATATTCGAAAGTTGCCTTCGAAGTCAGGTTAATGATGCCAATAGTCACACATCGTCCACATTGTGTTAAGAAATTGCATTTCTTAATATCTGAGACAATGAAAGGGTGAACAAAACTTGCACTTTTTTTTATAAATTAAGGAGAACAGCCAATTAAGAACGTGGATACGCAGCTTGAAGGGAATTCAATTCAGAATCCTAAATTCAGTTTCGTAACGTAACTAATTTCGTAGCCTTCGGCCAGTTATGTTAGGCTACTACACCAAACAATTTAATGCAGCACGTGCAAGTTACTTCGTGATAATTTCCAATTCCCTTCGCCATTATGACTTTTCGTCTCGTATCTAAAAATGTGACAAACCGAACAACTACAGACACATTTTTTATCCAATTGGTTTGTACGTTCTGTAGTTTTGAGCGCATAATGTAGATTAACTACCTTTTAAAACAGCAAGAAAAGAGGATTATTTGAACTTGCGATAAAGCAATTGAAAGCTGACGAAAAGTATAGGGAAGTATTTCGTAATTTGTGTTCTTTTTCAGTATTAAACTGAGTGATGATACAAAGATACAATATAAAAGCAAGATAAATGTCAAACTCTACACGGTCTTCTCGTCCCATAAAAACATCTAAGAATTTTAACTCAAAAATTAAATTCAACAAAAATATACCTCTAAGACCGCTCAGGTCTCGTTAAGCCATTCACACCAGATCACAACTATCAGAACTAATGATTATGCTACCTTTGCACGGTCAAAATACCGCGGCCCTTCAACTCAAAGTCAGTGAGCAGTCCATACTTCAAAAACTAACAAGAAAAGATATTTTTGCGAAGCAGGCAGACATGAAAACTTTCCCTAATTCCTCAAAGGAAAGTAGGCAAGACGGATGAATGCGAGAGACGAAGCGTGCGTGTCAAATTTTAGTCCGAAACCTGAATGGAAGAGACTGTTTCGGATTTTATCTGCGTAGACTGAATGGTAAAAGCCGAACGTAAAGATCATGTAAGAGACGAAATGTCAAATGCATCGCACTAGACAGAACAGACCTGGGAAAAAAAATAAGTTAACACCCTAGGTAAAGGTAAAGGTGAAGGTAAAGGTGAAGGTAAAGGTGAAGGTAAAGCAATCCCATTACAGGCCTCGACAGGCTCTGAGGGTTCCAGGAGGTTGGGGCTCTCACATTTTAAGATAATTGGCACATGAAGTGGTAAGGTTGTCAGCCGTAGGGAACGGCCGCATTTACCCCCTAGTAAATATTCCTGGTACTCATTTCTGTTAGAGGAAGATTCAGCCCCAGGGCCATAACGCGGCCGGAAGAATCATGTCAAACAAAAATTCCAATGACAACATCGGGAATCGGACCCGCGATCTTCCGGCTTGTAACGGAGTGCCTCAACCAACTGCGCCACCGCGTGGCTCCTAACGCCTTAGGAAAAATGTAGAAAGTAATTAAATGGGACTTTAAAATTTACTTTTATGACTATGGGTTTATAGTTTATGACAGAGTGCACTCTTGTAGATGGTTATACATATCTCGGCTGAGTAGGTTACAGTCAGTTCTAGGCTATATTTATAAGCTGAAGAAATTAACTTCCGTAACCATGTGCTAGACAGAATGGTATCAAAACGCACACAGACCACACCTCACACTGTCTTTTACGTTCAGATGACAGTGCACCGTGATAAATTCTTATAATAAAACCAACTAGATGCACTAATTTCTCAAATTTATTTTTGGAAAAAACTCTACATGTTTCGGACAGTTCCTCTGTCCATCATCAGGAGTTTTTCACTGTAAACACAGCAACGGTATATGTCATACAGGTTTGCTGACAGCCTTGCTGTCAGCAAACCTGTATGACATAATATTTCTTCCTAGGGACTAATATGCTCAATGTATATCGCCCACGGTATATCGCCCACAGTATATCGCCCACAGCATACCGCCCACAGTATATCGCCCACGGCATATCGCCCACAGCATATCACCCACAGCATATCGCCCCAGTATATCTTCGCCAAGTAATTACTGAAGCTGACGTACAGAAGCGAGTTACTTTTACAGCAGTAGTGGGATGTTTCTTACTGTGCGTCCAGAAAGTACAGTTCACATCAACAAAACACGGACCTAATGTACACTTCTTGTAGTACGTGGTGACATGTTCACACATAATTTTCTTTTGAAGTGAAATGATTAATGTTTGATACCAATGACAGGCACACATCACTAATTGTATTCAAATACTTCTGCTACCGACATCCCACCCCATCTGTCATTACTACTTTATCCTTTCCACTGCGTGCTATTATTGATATTTGAAACCATCTAATTTATTTTACTCTCCCTTGATCAGTATTTTCGTATAGTTATTCTACACGTTCACAAACACTGACCATATTGTATAAAAATTTTTCAAAAAAATTTACTTTTCTGCTCTTAACAGATGTTTTTTGTTCATACAACAACAAATGCACTTTTTATTAAACTTGATAAAGTTTTAAAATTTATATTAAAAATAACTTTGACTTACTCCTACATGTTTCGGTCTACGACCATCATCAGGGAGCCTTCATTACAGCCTAGCTTAAGCTATATTTAGGTTAATATTCGGTAAAACACTACGTCGTTATATGTTATGCGGTGGTGTGGCAGCAGGTCACAGGTACGGTGTGTGTACTGTGCGCTGTGTTGCGTGTGACTGTACGGTGTATGTCCTGTGCGCTGTGTTGAGTGTGACTGTACGGTGTGTGTACTGTGTGCTGTGTTGAGTGCGGGTCGCACTCAACACAGCGAACAGTACACACACCGTAAAGTCACACTCAACACGGCACACAGTACACACACCATACAGTCACATTCAACACAGCGAACAATACACACACCGTAAAGTCACACTCAACACGGCACACAGTACACACACCATACAGTCACACTCAACACAGCGAACAGTACACACACCGTAAAGTCACACTCAACACGGCACACAGTACACACACCATAGTCACACTCAACACAGCGAACAGTACACACACCGTAAAGTCACACTCAACACGGCACACAGTACACACACCATACAGTCACATTCAACACAGCGAACAGTACACACACCGTAAAATCACACTCAACACGGCACACAGTACACACACCATACAGTCACATTCAACACAGCGAACAGTACACACACCGTAAAGTCACACTCAACACGGCACACAGTACACACACCATACAGTCACACTCAACACAGCGAACAGTACACACACCGTAAAGTCACACTCAACACGGCAAACAGTACACACACCATACAGTCACATACCACACAGCGAACAGTACACACACCGTAAAGTCACACTCAACACAGCGAAGAGTACACACACCATACAGTCACACTCAACACAGCACACAGTATACACACCATACAGTCACACTCAACACAGCGAACAGTACACACACCGTAAAGTCACACTCAACACGGCACACAGTACACACACCATACAGTCACATTCAACACAGCGAACAATACACACACCGTAAAGTC
>Ga0123352_10010456_pt1 | contig 14558 bp, 6 predicted proteins | sample TergutLab28metaG_FD_89700 | JGI IMG/M metagenome (GOLD analysis project Ga0123352, IMG submission 89700) | Labiotermes labralis P1 segment gut microbial communities from Petit-Saut dam, French Guiana - Lab288 P1 | ecosystem: Host-associated > Arthropoda: Insects > Digestive system > Gut ... | reverse complement strand
TATAATCTTAGTAATTAACCAACTTAATGCACAAAATCTTGTTTTATAATAAGTTTATTATATGCCTCTACATGTTTCGAGCACTATGTGCTCATCATCAGGAGGTCAAAACTGTATTATACAACATCTGGTATCACCACACCCGTAGGTGGCCGTCCCCTGCACTGGACGGCCACCTACAGAGTGTGATGATACCAGATGCTGTATAATACAATTTTGACCTCCTGTTGATGAAAACATATTGCTCGAAACATGTAGAGGCATATGACAAACTTATTATAAAACAAGAATTTGTGCATTAAGTTGGTTAATTACTAAGATTATATTATTTAAGTGTTTCATAAATCTCAAAGGAAAATTTAAATAGCTGCCCCGTTGATTAAAGTTTGACAAGTCCACTCTTTTAAGATTTCTCTACACCGTTGAAATGATGACAAACAGAAGAAACCTTGCCGCTGCCGAGGACTAACCCGTGATCAACCCCACGTCCAGCCACTTTGCTGACTGAACTAGGCAGTAGGGTGGACTCTAAAATATGCACGTCTAATAGTTATTCACTTGTCACTCACCTGACAGACAAATTTCATGTTACAACAGTAAGTCTGCCGGAAGCACGCTGTTCGATGCAGTGCATTTTACAGTCTTGAAGACATTACACTTCAGACATTCTACTTACAAGAAAACATATCTATTGCACAATAATAAAAGAAAGAGATGGCTTAAAGAAGGTCAACCTCAAAACCTCTTCAAACCTAAACAATTAATATGAACACGAACTGAGCAATTCGTAGGCATGATTGCAAGGTGACCGATGTGTCTCAGTCTACAGAATGAAAGATGGGGGTTCAATATTCGGCAAGAACAATGCGATTCTTATTCGCCACAACGAATACAGATAATTCGATCTACACATCAAATGGTTTCTGGTGCCGGTATGTTTCGCCAGGGGTAGAGGCGGCCAAATCATGACACTAACGTTATTTCAATATAAATACCCCAATTACAAATACTTGGAACGTTACATTAACTCCGACTGCATGCTTATCGTCCAGTGCTTCTCAGATGGTGCCGGCTTTGAAAAGAAGAATGACTACATAAGTTACACACACACACACACACACAGAGTTAACAAAAGGGAGCGGGAGTTTGATTATATCTTTGCCAGGCTGAGGGGCACCATTATACACATAAAATGTAGAAACTGCTACATTTTCTGGAGCCTTTACACTTACATTTGCATAAGTACTGTTATTTAAAAATAGATGTGCTCTTGTTACAGTTTCAGTTCTAATTTACTGAGCCGCCAGAAGCAACCATAATGCCAAGGGTGCTACGTGTACCAGACGGTTCATAATCACCGTCATAGTCTAAGGCGGGATCCTAAACACACGGACGGGCTTTACCATACCATTTCTCTTAGCCCTAATCAACATGAAGTGCTGCCACGTTGTCCACTACACACTGTCTACTTCAAACAGAAATTGATACTGCAGTGTGGCTTTTATTTCCCTCAATGTAGGTATTCATAAGAGCAGTGTAGAAGCGCGTGTTCTACTTTGGATTGGGCAGAAAATATGGTTATTACGAATTTTCATAATTCAGTCACAAACATTTATGCTATATAAAGCTTAAAGCAGAAAAATTAATATTTGTTTCTTCTGGTACATAAGTTCCACGAAACAAAGTGCAAGAAACTATTTGGCCCGTATGAACAAAAAATATATAGATCTACATATTTGACATTGAGAGGACCGTGCATCGTGATATATTCTTATAATAAAAGCCAACGAGATGCACTATTTATCAAATTGATTTTGGTAAAGAACTCTACATGTTTCGGACAGATTTACTGTCCATCATCAGGAGTCTTAATACTGTATACACAGCAGTAGGTATTTGTCATGCTAGTTATGTTGACTGTCTGCTAGCAAGGTCAGCTGACCTCGCTAGCAGTCAACATAACTAGCATGACAAATACCTACTGCTGTGTATACAGTGTTGAGATTCCTGATGATGAGCAGTAGATCTTTCCGAAACATGTAGAATTCTTTACCAAAATCAATTTGAGAAATAGTGCATCTCGTTGGCTTTTATTATATGAATAGACCCACACATCTTATCCAGACAGCCTGTTATCAGACTCTTACTTTTTCATTCTATTTCTACTCTGTTAAAGTTAAGACTAATTCCAAGCTCCCGCTCTGCGATAAGACAGGATGCATTTTCCGTTCAGGTTGCGCCTTAAGGTCATCTTCATGTAACTTATTTTTAAACATCACGATAACGGAGTCACAGAAGCGACACACGAAGGACGAAAGCGTCGCTGTATCGATCTGGCGGCTGATCAGCACGGACACGCGTCAGACACGCCGGTTCAAAATTACAAAATTAATTAGCGAAAGTTTCAACTGTGGGGGAACATGTTAAAATGCGAATGGAAGGGAATGTCACACTTGGACCTACTTTCCACATTTTATAAATAGACTTCTCTTCTTCAAAATTCCCACCCAGCCTCCTACTCACTGCGTACCGTACTTCTTTCCCACGGGTACAGCAACCACTCACCTTCATCTGGTACCGGGGTTAAGAATGAGTGGAGTCATAACTCTACTTCTCCTCCTCGCCTTCATGGCATGTACAAGGCAAAATTAAAACAGTATGCGATGATTTGTCCGTGAGTATCCCATTACAGTAATTTTTCAGTCAGGAGGATAATTTTAGGATTCTTTCTGTCATCAGTAGTACCAACAAGATGCGACTGAGGCTAATAGAGAATCATGAGGATACATCGTACTACGAGCTACACGGCGTTAATTCCCGGCAGATGTACGGCGTTCTTTCTCTGCCACCGCGTCCAGGCTGGTTCTGGGGTACAGCCAGCCTCTTACGAAATGGCTGACGGGGCACCTTTCTCCTGGAAAAACACCGCACGGGAAAGGAGCTGACCATATCTTCATCTGGGCCTAGTGCCAAAGTTATGGATGTGAGAAGCATGTCATTCCCCATCCAGCATGATACGATCTCTAATTTAGCAAAGGGACACTTTTAAATTTACTTGGAGCTCTGCTTCATAACAGATCTTCCGGGCTAAGCAAATGTTTATGTGACTTATGTAACGCAGTAAGAAAGTTACACGAAGTCTACGGACCCCCTTTTAAATAAAGCGCAAGTCCACATAGTGTAAAGTTCTTCACAAAAATCCTGCGGAGAACTCTGTACCACCAGACACGAAATTTAATTCAAATCCGTGTAGCATTTTCGGAGATGAAGCGTGAGCAGGGCTAGACAGACAGACACGTGGACTGAAGGGCATGACCTCCCAATTATATGTTCCTGTTATGTAAATGTCATATAACCAACTGATTTTAAAGCAAAGTACGGCCAAATCTCACTAGGGCACAAAACAAACCCCGAAAATGAAGTACGTGCCCACAGTAGACACTGTAGCACAGAAACAGCGACTATGACATGACTGTCATCCCACCGGCCGGAGGTGAATATTCCTTTGCCACCGTTTACACACCCAGCCCTGAATTCTTCAGCATTCCCTCCCTTGTTCATTTATATACAATACCCTGCACAGCTGTCATTGGGGCCAGCACGGTCCCCCTTCCATAGCTGCCACTCAACCCCTGGCACGCCCCTAGCTTGCTCTTTTCGGACAAGAGCCCTTTTGACCCCCCCTTCGCTCCACCCCGCAATTATGTGGATAGCCGTCGGGCGGCCTTAATTGGGAGCCAAGGTGCACGGTTGTCTCCCCTCCCCGCAAGGGACAGACAAGTCAAAGTTCAACAAAAGCATAATAAACCTTGCTCCCCTTTGGCATCCTAGATTTCGATTCTTGGACATTACGGGCACAGGGTTAATATGGTTATGAAATGAATGTTTTGTGACATATGGTGGAAAGTAGGGGATATATGCTGGTTGACACAGGATGGTAACGACTTGCTACAGACGTTGCCCGAAACCAATTAAAAGGATGAAAACCCATAAGACAAGTGTGATTTGAGGTTCTCACAGCGGTGTTGATGACAATGCAAGTCTTCCGGGACGAAGCGCCGTGTGGACTGACAGTTACCAACGTTTCGAAAGAGAGTAGTGCCTTCACCTGCAGGGTCCAGCAGTCCACGAAGAGTCATGTGCAAAAACCCTTTCAAGTTCACATGAGGCTCAAAGTGCGCCCCATGAATGTCAATGTTATTTCTTCCCATATTAGCTGTAACACTGTTATATCAACTACAACATTCGCATGTCACATTCGTCCGTGTCAGACGGCTAGACTGTGAAACATGGTGTGTAAGATGCGATACGTGATGAAACATGAAGTGTTTCTACGCAAGTCTAATCATTTCATTTCCGCATTGGCTTCGGTACACGAAACATATCAACTCACAATCGCGTCAATCATTCTCGGATACTTTGTAAAAAGAAGAATGTTGTAAAATATACGCAAGATTATGATTAGTTCAATGTACCGCATAAAAAAAACAATTTTATACCGAAAAAGGAATGATGCCGTTATCAAAGTAATTACGCTATTAAACTCCTTAATTGGAAGGTTACCGGGACTATATTTGTCTATGCCTAATAATCTACACATCATTCATGACTAGACCTACAGGCACGCGGTCTTCTTTTGTACCGTTCCTAGCGGAATTGTCCGGTAATCGTTAATAACAAAATGGCGGCAAGTGATTGCTTGAGCCGGAATAGCTCAGTCAGTATAGTGTCTAGGTTATGGGCTAAACGATTAAGGTTCGATTCTCGGCACTAGCAAGATGGTTCTCTTCGTCACGGCATACAAAGCGGCTCTGAGGCCCATCCGATGGACACCACTCAGCATTCACCAGAAGACAGCAGTCTTGGTTTGAAGCTGATCACTCATTAACAACTACTACCGAGGTTAATTATGCGTGGAGCAACACCTCAACGCCTCTGTAACAGTTCTTGGCTTGGTGCTTAATTAAAAACTGCGACATTTTATATTTGTAGTTCCGTGAATCGTAATTCTAGGTTGAAGAAATCCAACAAGATGCAACAATATGCAGATATTTATTTACTGCTAAATTACTCTACATGTTTCGGGCGTCCATCGCGCCCATCATCAGGCGTACATAAAACTGTAGTTGCAGTCTCTGGTACAGATTATACTATCTGGGGAGCAAGCCTCCCAGATAGTATGATCTGTACCAGAGGCTGCGACTACAGTGTTATTTACTCCTGATGATGGGCGCGATGGACGCCCGAAACATGTAGAGTAATTTAGCAGTAAATAAATATCTGCATACAGTTGCATCATGTTGGATTTCTTCAACCTAGAACCCTAGCATGTTTTTGCTTTTGAGGTCAATTCTTAATAGGCATAAATCTAAGCCGACGGGAAGAGAATCCTCACAACTATAAGAAGTTGTGTGTGTGTATCTGTGAATTTGTGTGAGTGTGAATGTGTGTGTGTGTGTGTGTGTGTGCGTGCGTGCGATAGAGACACAGAGAGAGAATGTATCTTGTAACATTAGATTCACCTTAAGAGACTAAATAGCAAGCAACGTCTATATCTTTCGAGTAAAAAGGTGTTTAAGGTAGAATACACGGCAACATTGGAGCACAGAGATCTCGCGGATACAATGGCAGTAAGTAAAAAATTTATCTCGTTGCGGCGTCGCCATACCAGAGCAAACAAGTCGTGAAAGAAACAGGCTTAGTTTCATTCATCACGCAAATAGCTAAGTAACAACTTTTAAGAGCCAAACGAGTTGTTACAGCCTTAACAAAAGCAGTAAAAGAGCAGCCGACTGACGTCACTAATAAGATAAATGAACACAACCTAACAAGCGACAGACTACGGGAAGAACTAACCCATGCGGCTAGGTAACGCCGTTTGGAGAAACCTGTCTTAAGGGCAGAAGATAAAACTACAGCGCAAATGGAGACGTATATCGTTTTGATACAGACAGTACACAGTGTCTTCTACCCTAAAGATGGAGAAGGCAGTTTCCACCAAAACGTTGATATCGGTCCACCAAAGTAGACGGCGTCACAGACTGCCAGAAGATTGCACTGACACTAGAAGCTCAAATCTAATACCGGGCTGAAGAAGAGGTCTTCATATAAGTTTCTAGGTTTTTACGGTAGTGAGGGCTAGAATGAAATCTTCTGGGTTGTCACAACGAGTAGTCTTGTACGTAAAGGAATGTATTGCTTCCATCTTCCGGGTTAAAATGAGTAGGGTGACAATGCAGATCGGATATATAGACCTTGGTTGGCATCTATAACTTGTTACCGCTTCTCATCAGCAATGGCCCTAATAAGAACTTTTTTTGGGGGGGTTTCCCCATTTCCTCTTTCCCGTTCCTACTGTCTCCCCTTGACTCCCTACGAGCTGGACGGTCCGGGGATCGAATCCCGGTCGGGGCGAGATTTTACGCACCTGTTCAGCCGGGCCTGGGGCCCACCCAGCCTCCTATACAATAGGTACTGGGTCTTTCCCGGGGGTAAATTGGCCGGGGCGTGGCGTTGACCACCCACCCCATCTAGCGCCGAGGTCAAAGAAAGAGTAGAGCTTTGCCTCTACTCCGCCTCTGGGCCTTCGTGGCCTGTTCTGGGGTAACATATATTTTACCTTTATGTCTCCCCTTACCCTCGTGTGCATCTTGCTTACATTATTATTGCGCACACTCACTCTTTTCACGTCGACCGTCAACATGGAGGCAGAACGTTTTATAACACATTTGTGTTTATCAAAGTGTGTTTAAAGACACTCACAATTGTTGAGATTATACAGCGTCGGTTACATTTGAATGTAATATGGCATTAAATAATGTCCGTCAGCACAACTACTTTATTACACAAGGTACTTGTGCTGACGGACATTATTTAATATCATATTACGTTTATAAGCACATCGTGATGCCTCTGTTTACATTTGAATGATTATGGAGGACTGGCGCAATGATACTGGCAGGGGAAAACCGAAGTACCAATGTCACTTTACTCGTCGCAAATTCCACATGGGTCACAACGGTATCCACCTACAAGACTGTAATTAGTCACGGACCGAAGAGTCCAATCTGAAACAGGCCTGATAGACAGCAGAACTTGGGAACAAACTAATCAACAAACAACTGCCTACCTGTCAAACAAGTACCAACGTTTTTCCATAGAACTTAATTTTAACCGACACTTCATAAAGTCGCTTAGAGGTCACCGCGCCACCTCCCGTCTCTGAGTCCATGATCAGCCGCGCGACTGGGCACGAGGTTGCAGGGTGAGCGAGAGGAGGGGAGGAAGCTCTTCTGTGCTGGCTGTCTCCCCCAGGAGCAGGGTCGGCGTCAGCAGCTGACGGAGGAGCTTCTGACTTTAATCTCATCCCAACGACTATTGGTTTGTTAGGTCTTATCCCCGCCGAAGGCAGCAATGCATTATGGTCAGAGACCAGTCTAAACATAGGTCTGCGTTCTGCATTACGCTGTGGGTAAGATGTTTTTAGATAATAAAAATTTGAATATTTTTACAACACATCATAACGAATCCACTTTGGACGAGGCACGTTACAGAAGGTCGCCTGTAATTCGCAGTGTCCTCTCTAGGAACCATACGTGCCTAGAGCAGTCAAAGTTCAAAGTGCTAAACGGGATCTGGTGCACCACTGCTTCGCCAGGCAATGATTTAACCTTTTGGCGCCGGAATTATTTTTTAAATTTTAGCACACCTGTATATAAGATGTCAATAATACAGGAACCAAATACGTTAGAATTATGAAACAAACTATATTTTGAAGAAAAAAAACGGAGAGTATATACCATATTTAAAATATTCAGTATCTATATTTGTTAAATAAATATATAAAATGCAACTTTAGAGGTTAGCGGTGCGGTACGACCACTATAGTTGACATTAGGCGTCAAACGGTTAATACACAAAGCGACAGTCACGCAGTGCCAGGACAGTAGGTAAAAAAAAAAAAAATAAAATAAGCCGTGTAATGTCTCATTCTTTCATATCTATATCGGTCACTCTGATTTTAACGCGACTCTCCATGCAGCAAAATTCTTGTCAACCGGTGATCATGAACAGTCCAGTCCTCTGGGATATGACACCGTGTAGACTGGTTTATATGTATGCATGTATGTATGATGTACATAACGTATGTATGCATGCATGCATGTATGTGTTTGAATGTATGTATGTATGTACGTATTTATGTATGTATATATGTACGTATGTATGTATGCATGTACGTACGTAAGCATGTATGTATGTATGTATGTTCGTATGTATGCATGTGAATATGCATGTGTGTGTGTATGTATGCATGTATGTATGTATGTACGTATATATGTACGTACGCATGTATGTATATAAATATGTATGTATGTTTGTACGTGTGTAAACTTACCAACTCTTCAGAGGATTTTGCTGCCTCCATCTTCCTCAGGAGAGCTGTTAACTTCATACCAAAGTACACGACTTCATGTGCAGCGGATAGGGATTTCTCAAGACTGCACAAGTCTACGGTGCATATTTCACAGGCCCGTCCAGCGGCATTTGCAAATGGCATGCCAAAATCAGTGTTCACGTACTTAGTGCTACGCGCTCCAATAGTTTAAGGTAAAGATTTCCTTGTCCACGCCATGAAGGCAGACACATAGCTCCTTTCATTCTTAACCTCAGCGCTAGATGCGGACCGGGACAGCGTAGACGTTACAAAGACTCGCTATGGGCTGGACGGTCCGGGGATCGAATCCCGGCGACGGCGAGATTTTCCACACCCGTCCAGACCGACTCTGGGGCCCACCCAACGTCCTGGACTATAAGCACCAGTCTCCTTCCCGGGGGGTAAAGCGGCTGGGGCGTGGCGTTGAATACCCAACTCCATCTAACGAAGAGGTTGAAGAAGGAATGGTGATATACCTCTACTCCCCTTCTGGGCCTTCATGGCCTGTTACAGGGAGAATTTTACTTTTACATTTTACCTCAGGACTAGATGCAGTTGAGTGGTCAACTTCATTCCTAAGCCGCTCGAAAGTCGGGAAAGATCCCCAGTAACTACTGCTGGATGGGCCTCAGAAGCGGTCAGGACGGTTCAGGGAAGAGAAAAATCTCTTGCGCCTGTCAAGCGGAACCTCGGATAGTCTACCTCGTAGCCTAGCCTCTATACCGCCTGCGCTATCCCGGTCCCGTTCATAAATTCAAAACAGTACGAATTCTCTCCCGTCAAATTACACTTTAATTTTTACTTAGCCTACTACAGGCCAATAGCCTACATGTAGATCTACTGGGCCTTCAAGAATGAAGGTGAGGGCATACTTCCTTTGATCATGATCGAGAATAAGAGAATCTGGTATTTTCAAGTGTGTTCAGAAAACTACTTGAGATTGTGCGGTGTGATCGGAAGGCTCTATTGGTTTTCGAACTTATAATTTGTCCTTACATCGTAATAATTCTTGTTTAATTGGCTCGCCAACCGTTAGACGTTAAAGTGTGTTAGACAAGAAAAGTGCGTTTTTTTTTCTCTGCCACTTCTCTTTCGGAATGTTTTCTCTCCGATAAATATTGTAGGTATGATTATCGAGATACGGGACGAAAATGCGTTCATATCTTTATGTAAAACATTTATATCCGATGTCCTCACATTTGAAGGGCATTTCTAGGCTAAGTAAAGGTAAAGGCAACCCTAGAAAAGGCCATGTAGGCCCAGAGGTGGAACAGAGGTATAGCTCTACTCTTTCTTTAACCTCGGCGCTAGATGGGGGTGGTTGGTCAACGCCACGCCCCGGTACCCATTGGACAGGAGGCTGGGTGGGACCCAGGGCCAGAACGAACAGGTGCGAAAAATCTCGCCCCCACATGGATTCGATCCCCCGACCGTCCAGCCCATAGGGAGTCGCTATATCGGCTACGCTATTCCGGTATTTCTAGACAAATTCTATTTTTAAAAAAAGTACCAAGAATTTTTATGGGAGCCATCCCGTTGTGTTTAGTAGTGAAAACCCGCAGTTTAGTGTAACGTAACACAGGTTTTTAAAAACACACTTCCTTTTTAGATTCTTGTAACGATTGATGGAATAGTACTGACTGGCAATAACAATCTTTATGAAAGCCATCCCGTTGTGTTTATTAGGCTACTAACAAACCATATTTGTCATTCCAACACAACACAGGTGTGGTTAGCCTGATAATGAGTTTTTACGAGGGTTTTCCATGCAAAATATAGTAAAAACTCATCAAATTTAATGCTATTTTTTGTGGTGCATCAGTATAACTCGGGCCTAGGCCGCCTCAGTGTTAATGTTGTTAAGGTTTCTAGATCACAAGCACGCACACACACACACACACACACACACACAGAGTAAGACTCCTCTGAAAGAGTGGTCAGATCGTCGCAGAAGCCGCTACGTACACAACACACAACAAACACAACAACGAACACCCATGGCCCCAGCAGGATACGAATCTGCGATTCCAGCAATTAAGTGGCTTCAGAACTACGCCTTAGACCGCACGGCCACCGGGATCGGCATTTCATGTAAACACGTTCTGGAAATGTTACCAGTCCGTTCAAGGCTGCAGACCATTTGCCTTTATACGCACAAGCCTGCAGTCTGTTTGCTGGTCTCACTCTCATTAATTTTGTCTTTCAGATATTTTCATTCTTTGATCCCCAGAGTTCTACTAGCTTCATGTCTTACACTATTCAGGATACCCTGTCTTGGATTACGTAACCGTTGCACTAAAGTCGGACACATTTGATCAAATAATCTTAACCAACTTCGTGTAGGCAAAATATGCGATGTTATAACGACATAACTCTATGGCTGAAATAATAGGTACGGTAATTACAGTCAATAACACAATGTATATCTAATTGATGTTTTATTAGAAAATGACAAAATTACATGTTTCGGCCAACAGTGGCCGTCATCAGGTTTTTCATTCGAAATATTTGTATGCTTTAAGAGTGTTTATATAAAGTATGCAGCTGTGTATCGATGTTGAGATCTCATCATCGAGTATTTTGAGTTACATATGGCTTATAGCCTGAGTGTGGAGCTTAGTAAGTAGTCCGTGGGCAGTGAGCAAGTTGGAGAGGGGTGGGGGGCGTCGCATTGTAGGTTAGTGTCCAGTTTGTTTCCGTTGTAGATGTCATTGCGGGTTACTTATGCATAATGCCTCTCGTTCGTAGGTATCTGTCATCGATGGGGTGTTTGTTTCTTGGGTTCTTAGCGTGTAGGCTTAGTGTAATGGTAGTTAGTGTGTGTGCTGTACTCTTGTATCCCTTTTGGTATTTCTAATGTGTCCGGTTGCTCCTTATTGTTCGTGTGTGCGTGTGATCTCTTCTTCGTCTTGGGGTGTACTTGGCTTCTGTCGTGTTATGTGTTATTCTAGTGTCCATGTGGGATTAGAGCACTGCGTATAGTTGTGTGATGGACGAATTTTATGTTGTGTTCGGTTCACTGTTATCTTATCACCAGGCACCGTGTTTTATTCACTGCTAATTCAATGTTACAGTGAACACAGTGCCTGGTGATAAGATAACAGTGAACCGAACACAACATAATTCACCGGGAACTATGTTTTATTCACTTTTAATTCACTGTTACAGTGAACACAGTGCCTGGTGATAAGATAACAGTGAACCGAACACAACATAATTCACCGGGAACTGTGTTTTATTCACTTTTAATTCACTGTTACAGTGAACACAGTGCCTGGTGATAAGATAACAGTGAACCGAACACAACATAAAATTCGTCCATCACACAACTATACGCAGTGCTCTAATTCTACATGGACACTAGAATAACACATAACACGACAGAAGCCAAGTACACCCCAAAACGAAGAAGAGATCACACGCACACACAAACAATAAGTAGCAACCCGACACATTAGAAATACCAAAAGGGATACAAGAGTACAGCACACACACACTAACTACCATTACACTAAGGCTACACGCTAAGAACCCAAGAAGCAAACACCCCATCGACGACAGATAGCGACGAAGGAGAGGCATTATGCATAAGTAACCCGCAATGGCATCTACAACGAGAACAAACTGGACACTAACCTACAATGCGACCCCCCCCCCCAACTTGCTCACCGCCCACGGACTACTTACTAAGCTCCACACTCCGGTTATAAGCCATATTTAACTCAAAATCCTCGATGATGAGACCTCAACATCGATACACGCCTGCATATCTTATATAAACACTCTTACAGCATACAAATCTTTCGGATGAAAAACCTGATGATGGCCAATGTTGGCCGAAACATGTAGTTTTTGTCATTTTCTAATAAAACATCAATTAGATATACATTGTTGTGTTATTGACTGTAATTAACCTACCTATTAATTACTACACACAACGGAGATGGCACAATTCAAAATTCAAAATTCAAAATCTGTGATTGAAGTTCTGATATTACCTCTAGGCCTAATACTTTCCCAAGGTTTTCATGCGCGTTTTTCCAAGCGACAAACCTGTTTGAGATCTTAATCTTATAACCTAGAAATATTGTTGCTTAACTTTCACGTCACTTAGCTTCTTAGGAGCACATTTTTGAGTATCACACTTTTGTGTTTTGGTTTCCTTAGTGGCAGTCTCTCCCCGTCTTTGCTACCCATTCACAAGCTCATCCATTTACTGGCTTCTGTATGAGGATAACCTACGTACAGCAGCAATGTTGCGGGTAGTTACTGACCCATACACACTTCAGTAACACTGTGTTATGGAATACCACTAACATTAGGCAATAATCGGCTATAACTTTTGAGGCAACTAAAAAATTCAGGTTTCTCCAAAGGCAGTTGCTGTTCAGAGATGTCCCACACATTCCTCGCTCTTATTGCTCATTGTATACACGTATGTAAGTAATATATCGTGTTGACGTGTAATGCTCTGTTGGAGCCTGATGCGTGCGTTTCAACACAGCTTCTTTACACCGGCCCTGCAGCTCCTCGGTAATGGTACGCTGGATGTTAAAGGCTACTGTGAAGACAAAATGTCGCCGTTTCACACGGCGCCGTGTTCAAGCGCGCCGCAACAGGACAGTTCTAAAGGGTTATTTTTGGGGGCCTAACTGCCGTATCAGAGCCTCTTTTATCAATCTCCGCGCCCCCTGCAAATACGCTTGGACCCTCCCCCTCATGCCACTCCTCCCTCCTGGTTACATAATGTTTATACGTTATTTGTAAACGTCAAAATGAATAGGCGCGTCTACAAAACTTCATTACGTCGAATAAAAGAAAAATAAAGAGTGGAAAAACAGACAAAAATTGCTTCAGGGAAAGGTGGCATTTCTCGCTTTCGTGTCAAGGGCAAAAAAGGGATGAAAGGTCTGCTTAAAATGAAATTAGATTGCCCCCCCACCCCCCCCCCCCAAAAAAAAAAAAATACATAAAATGTATTTGTCTGGTGATATTTCAAACAAAAATCCCAGGATATGGGCAACTTCCACATGTGCTGGGAACATGCTGCAGTTCGTCAAATGGCACAAGTTCAGGTACGCCGAAATAGAAGTCAAGCACTGCTGCTTTTAACTCACGCATACAGTTCCGGACTCAGCTGGCATACAGTGCCCGTAGCGTGCAGGTCAAAACAACCTTGCTCTTTGAAAAGGCTACCAGAAACAGAACATACATTTATTTCACCTCTTAACAGCACTGTGCGACCACTATGTTCTCGCCCTGGTCTGGCAACAAGTGTTTTCAAACAGTACAGCACACAAGTGTCCACTCTTTCTCACGACAGCAGGCACATTACTTCTGCAAATCCTCCCACACGTTTCCTCCGGACTTCCCCAGCGTCTTGGGACCGAGAAGCTGCGTACACTGTGCGTTCCATGATAACCTTAGACATTTCCTTATTGAGACACGCACAAGCGGCAGAAACAAAACAGCCACTTTTCATCCACCGCGTTTCTCCTTTAAGCCACCTTCCTCGTCACTTTATTGCTAATAGCAACACGGAAAAAAAAACCTACTTATGCACAAAGCGTTTAAACTCATGTAAAAAGATACAAGGGTAAGCAAGAAAAAAGAGTACTGGGAAAATCGGTTGTTTGTTAAACACGTTAATTTCGGTGCAAGGTCCGCAAAACAAATCGCTTGTTTCAGTGGCGTACCGAGGGGGGGGGGTAAACCCCCCCGAAATTCCGAAGGCCTTCCAAAATCGTGCCAAACTCAACCCGATTGTGAAAACTGTTAAAAACTGCTGAATTTAGGACGCCACACACCAAGATGTTCGGTAAAAAGGCAGTAAAATTCTAAAACTACCGCCGGTTCGCAATTGTTTTACATTAGCAATGACAAACAAATTGGTTGTCATAAATAGTCTTAAAGTACCAAAAATTAAGAAAACTTTACTATATGAAATGAAATTTCTTGTACCAAATTACAGCTGCCCCCAGAACACCTGATTAGAGGGTCACCACTCCCAGAGCCCCGTTCTCTGTCCTCTGTCCTCAACTGAATTTGAACCCCCCCCCCCCCCCCCCCACCCCCCCGCGCGACCCCACCCCCTGCCTTCTACCCCTACCCCCCCCCCCCCCCC
>Ga0123352_10010455_pt1 | contig 14558 bp, 4 predicted proteins | sample TergutLab28metaG_FD_89700 | JGI IMG/M metagenome (GOLD analysis project Ga0123352, IMG submission 89700) | Labiotermes labralis P1 segment gut microbial communities from Petit-Saut dam, French Guiana - Lab288 P1 | ecosystem: Host-associated > Arthropoda: Insects > Digestive system > Gut ... | reverse complement strand
ATCTCGGTTATAAAAACCAATCAGTTTATGCTGTAAGTGGCATAAGTCGCTGTTTGTTCTCAGATAAATACAAAACACATAAATACAGTGTGGGCAGAGCGTACAGTTGTTGAATGTTAAACCTGTTGGTGCATTACGTAACCGGTAGGCTTTAAAGGGTTAATTGTGACTGTCAATACGATGGTTGAATGTCTTCGGACAGATTGCAACATTCTGGGAGATAAAATAATTGACTTCAGGTCTTATGGGTCACGGCAGCATGTGTATAAAGTTGTGATTTATTTGATGATGATATCTTTAACTCAAGACTACATAGCATTGAAAGGAAATGTAACAGTGAGTAAAGAACCGAAAAGGACGTGTAGGGCTGTACGTTTTCAAGTTTCCGTAGGGTGTTAAGTTCTTGTGGTTAATATACTTATTAACCCTTTGAAGATGGAAAAAAATAGTGGAAGCACACTTCTATCGAATGCACCCCGATGCCCGAAAGAGGGTTGCTTTTGGAGGGTTCCCAGGATTCGCCTCTTTGTCCTTCTGTTACAAGCAACATTTAGATGACGATAAGTATCGAACACAAATGGCATGATAATGACAGGATAAAACAGAATTATATAGAGAAAACACAGCCGAAGTGGCACTTTGTACCCAACAAATCTCATATGGATTGTCATGGGATCGAATGCGACCTTGTAAGATGGAATTTAGCCCAAGATGTATTTAAAGATAAGGTTCGTACCGCACAGTAAGCGCACTCATTTTCGGTGAATCACAGCTCAGTAAGTTCTGCCACGGCAGTAACTTCACTCTGTTGGTGGATCACAACGAACACATACATTCTTTTGCAGAATATGGCACTTCTTAATGTAAATCTAGTGATATGTAGGGTAAAAACTGACCTTAAAAGGTTAAATTGCCCCCATCTTATCATCTTTTCAACAAATCGATAAAAACTAAGACGTCTAAGAGCTGTCCTGTCACAGTCACAGGAGTTCGATGTTGAGAAATGATTTGGAAGCAATCCGCCGTTACCTTCTTTAAGATACTAATCGGAGTCGGCCTGGAGAAACTGAGGGAATCCCCGAAAATCATCAGTTTCGAAACAGGTACCGTCTGAGTACAAATTTGAAGCGTCGCCGCTTGAAACAAATTGCTCAGTAATATCTTGCCAATTATTAAGTGTATAGCAGTATTTCGAAGAATTCTGTTGTTTTCCTCTTAAGGGCATAAATCAATCTGGAGTAAGAAGCAAAGTGATAAATCCATAGGAACGAAATTTGCTTTGTGCTCTGAGCAAACACGACTCTCTCTTTGGTATTTTTAACTATAAATTAACTACTTAGATCACAATATTATATAAGCCCCTAGTAAAATCAAAAGCAGTTACTAGTAGGCGCATAAAGGGTATTTGTAAGGTAGTGTGCTGAGGATAATTGTAGATAACATAGTCACGACGAAATTTTTATGAATATTACTTTGGGCGTTGTGCATTTTGTAAGGTAAAAATGACACACACAAAAATTTAGAAACTCGGCTCTGCTTTATGTGATACAAGTAACATAAAATTTATTCTGGTGGATTTATGAGGTGGAATCAATCTGTACTTATGGGGATTCAGTCTGAACCTCGATGACAATATCCAAAGTATTAGTTTTTTATAGAATTAACCGTTGTCACAAGAGTTTAAATTGTCATGTAGACAAGTTGCCCCGGGGATAAGATTCTTGAGTTATATATAAAAATTGTGGCTAAGTCGGTAGAATACTGACGGTGGTAATTATAGGCAAAACCTTTCTCAATATTAAAAAATTCAGCTTCAACACGCGCACACACACACACACATACCCAGAATATTTTTGGTTCCGTGTGATTTCCTGGAGCGACAGTAATTATTTCTTTACAAATCATAAAATAACTGGTCACACAACAGAGAGACAATCTGATCATGTAATGTAGAAATCCAAGTTGTGTAAACAATTCAGACGAATTTCAATCTTCTGCTTCCCCCTGCCATCATCATTCCACCAATGATCCACACATATCTTTATCTACACGATGCTCGTACATGAAGGACAAGCGGGCGAAGTTAGAAAGCCTTATGAGAAACCAGTATCTGTTGTAAACAGCGAATCACTGGGTAGAAAATTACTTTCCATTTTTAATTCTTCAGAGGGCTCAAAGGAACGATACAGAGCAAGAAGCATTATTTATCATCATCACCATCATCATCATCATCATCATAATACTCACGAATTAAACGCTTGGCGGGGTTTTTCGGTCACTGACTTGGTGTAAATATTTTTTCACATTTTGGTTGTATTTACATGGTATCGCCTATATGTTACAAATACATCAACTTCGTGATGTTATTCAAACGCTTTCTCGTAATATATATATATATCTACATACCGAGTGATTAATTTACATTTCAAATTTAAAAACATTTTCTAAGTACACCAAGGAACTCACACATGTGACATCATAAACAGTAAGCTCCAGTCGGGCTGGTTATTCTACACACGTTACGCAAACAGCCTTATGACAGCCACTGAACAGCATTTACGTACAAAGGAAATCACATGAAAATGGATTGAGAATTTTGAGTTTTCCAATTACTTTTTCACACGATGGATTGGGAGAGGAAGTGAAGTTCTCCACTTGTACAACACTGTGAAGGTGTATTAGTGGAGCGGAGACATAGGTCCAACCATTCTGAACTCCGGTAGCAGATTGAGGTAAGTGGTCAGGTTCACTTCCCCGTTTTTCATCCTTCCGGGGCAAAAACTCGGTGCTCGTTGGAAAGGGGGCTGGGTGAGCTCCAAAGCCGTTGTGGACGCGTCGCTCCTGCCTGAAATCAAGCACAGGTTGCTCGGCTTTCCAGCGCATACCCTAGTCGTTATACAGACTGAGCTGCCCCGAGTAGTCACAACAAACCGAGGCTGATCAGTCATGTTACAACAGCAGTTCCCATTACCATCACTAACGACTGTACACATTTTGGCTGGTGGAACTCTTACCCATGTTAATCCGTACAGGATTATCGACGGATTACATCCTCCCCACGTCCAGTACGTTGCTGACCCTCGCACACTGGAGGGTGCTTCTCTGTCCAAAAGCCAGAGGCTTGACTGTTGTATAGCTTATGGTGCTAAGCCTGCTGCATAGCAGGAGGGGCAGTGTTCACGATGGTCAACTGTAACAGGAAGGCTTCTCATTTCCCACTCCCCTTATTTCTAAATCCATTTGACGAGTTTTTTTATTTTTGTTTTTTTTGGGCTTTAAATGGAAATAGGTAGTGTTGGTTGTACTTAGAAACAAACCTGTAACAATCGCACAGTAATCAAAATAATTCTGGAATTACAAAATATTTGTGTTTCTCAGGAAAATTAACATTTATTTAATGCCCTACTAATACCCTCTAACAGCATAGTATAAGGCATTAACATCAATATCTCTGAAAAAGTAAAGATATACTAATACAATAATTATGAATTTTTAAATTCAATTCTGCAGTCAATGCAAACGGAGATTTTTCAGTCAGGAGAGAGTAAAACAAAAATTATTTGTTCAGTGATTTAGCAAGGTACTCAAAACACACGCTGCAGTTTTCAGCAAGAAAAGGAACCTTCAGCAACACTGGGCCTACAGGCTGGGGAAATTAAATTGCGACGAACAGTAAAATAACCTTGGAGAATTCATAATAGTGTGCGACCTATATCTCAGAGAACGTTAGGACTTCAAAGAAAGTGAATGAATTTGGAATAAAATTGCATTTTATGTTTATGGTTCTGTGCATCGCTGATCTATATTAATAATTGTCCAACTAGATGCAACACAAAGCAGTCTATTTATTATTCTGCAAGTTCACTCTACATGTTTCGTGTGTCAACAAAACCAACCATCAGGATTACACAAAACTGTAACTACTGCCTCAGGTACTGGTCATATTCTTTGTGCAGCTACCTCCCTCCAAATTGGCCAAGCTATCTTGGCCACGTTGGAGAGAAGTAGCTCCTGATGATGGATGTGGTTGACACCCGAAACATGTTAAGTGAACTTGCAGAATAATAAATAGACTGCTTTGTGTTGCATCTCGTTGGACAGTTATAAATATATTAAAATTGCAGTCGCCTGGAATGAATAATTTTTATGTTAGAAGAAACTGTATCTCGACAGTACAGACTGTAGTGCATTCCCCTTAGAACTCGGTAAAATGACACAAAATTACGCTGGTTCCTATCTCTAGACGCATAAAACCCTTCTAGTCAATGCCGTTGTGAACTTCGATTATAGAATCTTAGAATATTCCGTTTTGCAAGACACAGAACGGTTTTCTGGAATAACATTACGAAGGTTCTTCGGAAAACAGAATGTGAAGATCAGCAGTGAAAAAATGGCAGTAGATTGTGCCAAATAATAGGCTTTGACTTTTTTTTTTTACTTTAGAATTCAACACCACAAATATCTGTTTGTTAATTAGTTACTTACTTATTTTCTTATGGGCTATGACACCGTGCGGTTTTGTGAGTGACTTGTCAACGTTTTTGTAGAAACCTTCTGTATCCGTCTTTAACACTGAAGATGTAGGCAGCATATTTATCCGAAGTGTTGGTAACCACTGAACAAGCTACAAATTATCGTAGCGCAGAAGACCAAAATTTAAATTTCTGCCCCCCCCCTGCAAAAACCCCCGAAACTAAGATATTAAATGCAGTATACCTTTGTGTTAATGTCTCCCAGAAAAGTGGCGATTTATTTCTGGAATATGTGGGAGAGTTCATGTACAGTGTATGGATGATTTGTGATTTTAAGCAAATAATGTGCGTTTGTTGGTGTATGAGGATGATTGTAATCACAATGCACAGAACGGATAGTAGCACAATCTAATAAAGCTTCTCAGATATTTGGAAGCTTTAGTTGTAAGTTTTAAGTAATCTGTGGGCCCGGTAGCTCAGTCGGTATAGCGACTGGCTATGGGATGGACGGTCCGGCGATCGAATCCCGCTAAGGGCGAGATTTTCCGCACCTGTCCAGACCGGCCCTGGGGCCCACCCAGCCTCCTGTATAATGGGTACCGGGTCTTTCCCGGGGGTAAAGAGCGGCCGGGGCATGACGCTGACCCTCACCCCCTTCTTGTGCCATGGTCAAGAAAGATTAGAGCTATACCTTAATTCTCCCTATGGGCCATACGGCCTGTACAGAGCCTCAGTGCCTGTACAGGGTGCACTTTACCTTTTATTTTTTTAAGTAAGCTGATTTTGATACGATTTGATAGCTTTACAGGTTGTTTCAGGAAATGTAAAGTTGGTTGCTGCTCATGCTGTAATACTTAGGTATTTGTTTGTTAAGTAGTTCTCGAAGTTAAGACACGTACTAAATAACTAAACAGTTTATAATTTTAATATTTACATTAACATTTACCATTCCAGTTAGAAATAACGGAAATTTATTCCTGACGCACACACACACACACACACACACACACACACACACACACCGATGGTGACACTTCTATTTTATACTGCAATTTGTCACGGACGACATTTGCGTCCATTTCTACCATTAAAGCAAATAAATTGAAGAGCTATTTTACGAATAAAAATTCTAAAACAGACTTCCCCGTCAGTCGTTATGCTTCGAACTTAATCATACAATGTTCATGCTTTTCCTAGTCATACGTCACTGTCATATGTAAACCAGGGTCGACGTATGTGGTGCAACACAGGTAGTTGACTGTCGGCCATGAAAAATGATGTAACTGCTTTTATAGTCACACGTATATGAATGGTGTTATCACACTGTACAATCAACAATAAATTTTAGTGATCACGTTACAGCACAAATATGTCATGTCTTCAGCAAAAGTGTCGGATTTGAAATCATGTCACTGCAACGCCATTTTTAAGTTACTGTATAGTGAAATTTTGGCGAAATTTCCTCTATTTGGTGGCCAATTTGTATCAAAATTCCCTTACTAAGAAGAAATTGTGTCGTTCTTGTGCCGTCTGGTGAGCTCAGTTAGACGTCTACTGCTGCACGCAAGTTACACAATTCTTAGCTGTTGTGTCGTCTGATTAGGCGACTTGTCAAATTGAACTTTACGTAATCATTGATATACACCCACATATGGCTGACTGACAGATGGATTGACTGACTGACTGGTTGGCTGAATGATTGACTGACTGAATGGTTGACTGGCTGCCTGACAGACGGACTGACTGGCTGGCTGGGTGGCTGACAGACGGACTGACTGGCTTACTGGGTGATTGAAGACGGACTGACTGGTTGACTGAATGACTGACTGGCGGACTAACTGGTTGGGTGACTGACTGACAGACTGACTGTTTGGCTAACTGACTGACATATGGTCTGACTGACTGATTGAGTGACTGGTTGGCTGACTGACTGACAGACGGACTGACTGAATGACTGACTCCATCTAGCAAAGACCTTTCTGAGCAGTAAATAGCACTTCCCTACACAGGACACGTCAATACACAGCACAGGGACTTTATCCGTCTGGATCGAAAATTCCGATATTAGACGTTGGATATCTATAACTTTACACACAGTAAACAATGGCTTATCAATGTATTGTGACCAGGAATATGTCGACACTATGCTAGCCATAATATCCGAACTATTATACTTACAGCTGCCATTATATATTGTAAAACTTTACGTGTATCACTGTTGTATTGATATTATATTCCTTTGTTCTGACGTTTCCCTGCGGATGGCTAATAATCCTCGAAACATGCAGGAGGGTTCATGTTTACTGATAACGTACAATTTCAATGTGCGCATATGTTGTATGCATGCGACTGTCAGTAGAATGCATAATGAATAATATTACACTTACTTAACGTATTTTACTTTGAAGATAACAGACGCAATGAATTATGTAGTGTTCTCTTTTAATTGTCTTTATATTGATAAACTGCGTTATGATTTTTGAATGGATACATAAAGTAGCAGCGTGCATTACTAGAAAAATTGTGAAAATATTAATATTTCGAGTGGCTTTAGACTTTAATTTAGACAGTACTTACAATCATTGCTACCAAACGACTGTTTAATCTTCGACAACAGCTCGCCATCCCTGGTTTTCGAAAAGAAATTTTGAGAAGCTAAGTAAAAGGAAGATGAAGCGAATTCATTGTGAGGACTTAACATTATATGGACGCGCAAGACAATGAAAGTTAGATGAGCGGACCAAGTGAAGATAAAAATGTTTTTAAAATTTTAGTAGGAAAATTGGAATGAAAGTGAGAAAATGCTAGACAATATGTAGGTAAAGGAAAGCTTTAAGAGAGTGTAAGGGTGTGGGATAGATTCATGTGGCTCTGGATTAGGCCGATCTTAGGATAATGACGCATTGAACCTAAGGGCATCAAAATATCTTCCATTCTTGAAGTTAATAACAAAAGTTTCAAGTTTGACCTGAGTGACGGAAAATATTTTTTGCGCTATGCAGCACGTATACCGGTACATCATGGAGTCTGTGGGTTGTCCAGCCCAACTTCCGATCTGCTCTGCATGAAACTAGACTTGCACACGGGAAATTCTGTGAATTAAAATTTAAGCAGTTTTCAGCCTAAAAGATAAGAGAAAATTACATATATGAATGGAGGTAAGATATGAAAAAAATGTAAGTTTATCGCATACAGGGCAATATCACAACGAAGGAAGAGACGTTGCAAGAACAAAGAAGAGATGGTCGGACAAGATTTCGGAGCAGGAACAGACAAATGTAAATCCAAATCATGTAATTGACAGAAGGTAAAGAAATCCAATTACAGGCCTGGACAGGCCCTGAGAGTTCCAGGAGTTTGAGGCTCCCAGATTTCAAGACATTCGGCACGTGAAGTTGGAAAGGTTGTCAGCTCAAGGCACCGGCCGCCTTTACTTCCCAGGAAATATTCCTGGTACTCATTTCTGTTAGAGGCTGAGTCAACCCAAGGTCCATAGTGCGGCCGGAGGGATCATGTTAAAGAAAAATTCCAGTGGCAACATCGGGAATCGAACCCGCGATCTTCCGACTTGTAGCACAGTGCCTCAACCAAGTGCGTCGCTGCATGCACCCATGTAATTGACAATGACGATGAAATTAAGAATATTATGTTTGCTGTGATTTCCTCTGTATGAACAAATTTCAACTGCTGCTTTCAGTTTGGAGTGTACCGACGAAGTGTTTTAGATGTACTAGGGGATAATCTAACCTGACAAGATTATGTGGTGTCGGTGGTAGACGATTTAAATACTGGTATGGAGCGCTGGTGAAATTAGACTGACAGGGAAACCCGAAGTACTCGGAGAAACATGCGTAACTGTCCCAGAGCCACTGTTTCCACATGGACTAAGATGAAGTGTATTGAAATGTACATCGAATCCCTGCCGCCTAACAAACCCTTTCCATTTAGCTAAACGCAGTTACTGTAGAAATATTCAGAATATAATTGCTCCAACAATATGCAAAGTGATTATTTTAAAGGTTCTTATAAAATTAAATTATATTCGAACATCCTTATAATAAAACCAACTAGATGCACTAATTTCTCAAATTTATTTTTGGAATAAAATTCTACATGTTTCGGAAATTTCCTCTGTCCATCATCAGGAGTATTTCACTGTACACACAGCAATGGTATATAACAAACACCATTGCTGTGTGTACAGTGAAATACTCCTGATGATGAACAGAGGAAATTTCCGAAACATGTAGAATTTTATTCCAAAAATAAATTTGAGAAATTAGTGCAACTAGTTGGTTCTATTATAAGACTTTATCACGACGCCCGGTCACCTGAACGTCAAATTCGAACATTTATGAATGTCGGCCACCATCACCATAAGAAAGTTTTGTTTATAATGCAGCGTTTTAGCTTATAAAGATTCGGAATTTATCTTAACTGTATAAGTAAGTGCACTGTGTTGGACCAACTTGTAGACAATAATTTGATAGACGCACTTTACAAGCCTACACTGTAAAATTTTGTAAAATAGTTAAAGTATGTAAGAACTTTCTTAACATCCTTTCATAGTGCGTATAGTGGGAACAGTTATTATATAAACAACTTGATAAAGATTCTCGGTTTAAAAGACAATGTGAAATTCACAAGATAATACAGAGGCGTATTCGTTGTTGAGTAAAAAATCATGTACACCCGTCATTAGGGGATTCTGCAGTAAAATTGTTTGCAGTTTCTTTCTTTACGAATCATGGAATTCGAGAAGCGGCCCTTCAGCTACGTGTCTGTAGGAATGCTGGAACACTGTGAAACGTTGAAGTGCACTTCTGACTTGTCACCTCGCCTGCAGCCCGCACTTCAAGCCAGAAGAATTCCTCCTCGCCTCTCGTTCAAACTTCTCGACAGCAGACTTCTATAGACGTTTGCAACCCAGTGTGTCCAATTAGGCCACAGACTTTGTTCCGGATTTAACAGTTTCAGGAATTATGCAGAAGTCCTAAAATATCCGTCTCAATTGCTGTATAAATTCAAGTAAATTTCACCCTATGACAGGCTTTGTAGGTCCGGAGGGTGAGTAGAGATATAGCTTTACTCTTCTTTAACCTCGGCGCTAGAGAGGGGTGGGTGGTCAACGTCACGCCCAGGCCACTTTAACCCCGGGAAAGTGATCCGCTACCCATTCTACAGAAGGCTGTGTGGACCCCAGAGCCGGTCTGGACGGGTAAAAAAATCTCGCCCCAACCTCTTATCGAACCCGAAAATGTCCAGACCGTAGCAAGCCACTACACCGACTACACTACTTTTGCCGCACTGAGTGCCTTCATTGCTAGTATAAGTTACAGGGCAAAAAACTGAAAGACTGAATTGAGTGTATTTCATGTGGAAAAAGTGGGAAATTATATCCACCAAAATTTTCTCGCTGTATATTATTATTATTATTATTATGTTCTCCATATGAGCAGGTGCTGCAATGGACCGAGGCACACACTGGGAGCAGGGGCGTGAACAGCAACAAAAATGTAACTTCTGTTATTCCTGTTACTGTCCTTGTCCAACAGGACGCCTTCCCTGCAACAATTTGCTATGAAACCTTCTCGGACAATTAGTCTTGCACAGTTCAAGTTTCGGACACTATCGCTGTCCCCCCTGTCACCGATTATTTTCATCGCTGTTACGTATCCTGGTCCACATTCACATTGCTTATTTCACGAGCTGAAGACAAAAGCATGCATGGTATTAACAGGAAAATCTGATCAACCTACAAAGCTTGTAAAATATAGGACTAGATAGGAGTATAATTTTAAAATGTATCTTAAAGACCAGGATGGGAAGATATGAGGTGGATTCTTGTGGCTTAGGACATGGACCAGTGGTTGGCCCTTGTAAATAAGATAAATCTATTTTGGGCAATGCAAATTGCGGGGCATTTTTGCCCATGTGAAGAGCTATTGGCTACGCAGACTACATCCACATTATGACGTAGATAGTGATGTTGGTATGTGGTGTCAGTTTCATGCGCTCAACAATCAATTTATAATAATTTTGTATCGACAATTTTGAAATTTATAACTCTGTCCTCTAAAATCACAGGCATACCTTATTACTGAAATGGTTCTCTCCCACTTAACGCACCATTTGCCTTTTGGTCACCGAAATTTTAAACTTTAAATCGACTTACACCGCAAAACTATCTGCTTACTACAGTCTGTTTCAGACACATGTAAAATGTGTGGGCCAGCGTTTGCTCTTGCACCAGAACCCACCTATTTCAAAATACGTCACTCAATGCTACCAACTTAAATTACGTATTTCATCTATGGCTAGAATACACGACCATTGTATTGTCTGTTATCTGGTATCGTAATGTTGCACCATTACAATTTTAATTAAGGCCCCTTTGCATTATCAACACAAAGGATAAGGTCTTTATAAGCTATAAAATGGGTCATATTATTTCCACTAAAATCCATAGGTCTTGTTTTCCCCGGTTATATGTCTAATATTTAAGTCGTAAGGTACAGTAATTGGATTTATAAAGTTGTTATTTAAAACAAACACAAATACGTACAGTTTTATCTTGACTAAATCTGTTTATGCTGCTGAAGCACATTAACTTTTTGTTGCATGATGATACATTGTGTTTGTCTCCCACATGTGTCCTCAGGAAGGACGATAGTCGAAACTACAGAACTATGTAGGAGGCAAACTTTGTGTAAATTAACTCGACACAAAACAAAAAAATTGGTTTACTCTGGTGCCGCAAGAATATTTTGTAAAACTGGACATTTCTTAAAGGTACCATTTTAAAACATTTTACCCTGTATCTCTGCAAGTGCCAAGTGCTGAAAATATTCACCTTTTACAAAATGTCATACCCAACAAATTGTTTTATCTGTTGAAATGCTGTCCGAACTGCAGGCGAGGAATATCCATGGGGGATCTTGTTGCGTATTGCAGTTACCGTGGGCATGAATACAAGTGTGTGTGTGTGTGTGTGTGTGTGTGCGTATAAAATACATATGTAACAGGGAAACTCTAGACTTCTTATCAACTTCAAATTACGGCTTGTCGCTTTATGAATTAGAGGCGCATATCTTCAGTTTAGTCTTAATAAAATTCTTGACACTTCAGCCTATCGAGGGGGGGGGGGGACTAGCAGTTGATGACAGTTGTTTCCCGACCTCTTTCAAATCTATTTCTAAACATAATTTTGTCCGTTTCATTACACACACTCATGAGGCTTCTCAGAAGAGCCAAACCAGACACTCGCATTACTACGTTCCAGCCACACGCCTCACATTGGAGTCGAACAATTTGCTTTGCGAAGTTCCACTACGGTTAACACCACGTGTTATGAAATTAATCACTACGCACATACATACTAAATTTAAAACGGACCGAGCTGTCTGAAGTGATAGGGCTTCGGTCTTAATTTCCAGACGTGATTGGTTCGAAACTGAGATTGTACCCTATCAATTGCATTTGAGATTTCATAATTAAACTTCAGTCACTCCAAACAAATTCCGAAGTGTTACCTTAAATTAGGCCGTGACGTCTTCCCTCCACTTCCTTTCCCGTTCGTTAGTTTGTCACTGAAAGCCACAAAATCTGTGTTACTGGAAGAAGGGTAATCAAAACCAGTAAATAAACTAATAAACTGAGGTTCAAATGGTCTCCTCCACCTTCATAACCTCATAAAACTTGACATCATGTGAATGACATTAATATTCATGTATCTGTATCCTGTGCAGATGATTGGCTACCGTTATCCTCTGAAACAAAGATGGCGTTTATGACATTTTTATTACCACGACAGGATTTTACTTCGTAATCCATCTACCAGACCACATGGAGTCCTAAAATCAATGACCACACTAATCACATTTTACATTAATTAAGAGACAAATTCTAGAGACTTCTGCTTTTCAGTCCGATTAGAGGGTTCTGAGATTTCCATGTTTTCCTCAGTCGCTACAAGCAGATGCCATAATGCACTCTGATCTACTGACAGCTTCATAAACTAAACATAAAGAATAATATGTTAATTAAATGAGGCCCTCTAGAAGCGTTCCCCTTGCTAAGACAGTAGCAGTTCATAATGCACGTTTATTACTCCCCATTTACATTGAAACCAAAATTTGATTACCATGGTAATAAGCACTGGATTTGTTCTGCCAGTTAGAATCCTGTTCAAAATATCGATTCCTGACTATTTCGGCTGAAATTTGGCAATATACTAGAGTATATTGTTTTCCTCCGATGAGCTTGTCGGAATACAGTCCTGTAAAATGTCTCGTCCACTTCATGCGTGCTACATATCCCTCCAATATAGTCATCTATAAATTATTTATCCCAATGTTATTTTATGAAGACAACGTAAAAGGAAGTTTCTCATTGTACTGTACAATACTCTCTATACTCCTCCCACTATATCTCATTTAGATTCAAATATTTTCTTCAGCTTTCTGTTCTCAAAGACATTTCAATTTTTTTATCCTCCTAAGATGACAGACCAGAGACTGACATATTGAATAACAATCTGTTTTCTTCTTACGATGGAAACCCCTGTTTCGCACTGTTACATGGGCCGTAAAATTTTATGCACAATGCTTATCACAAACATGAAAATCACAAATTGATATACATGCAAATACTTAATATCGCGTAAGAATTGTTACCCAAATCGATAGTGTGATTACTATCTTAATTCAATTAGAAGCAGCGCAGATGGTGCTGGAAGACACAGACGCGAAGTGCTTGCTTTAAATAATAAAGCAATATTTCTACTGATACCATAGACTGTGACATTGCGCAAAAAAGTTTGTGCAAATTCTGCAATTTGCGAACAGATGCATGCCGCGAGAATGACACAGCCAGTTCCTGTAAATTCCTTTCCAATTCTTCTTTCAAGAACTGCTCAAATATTCGACCCTATATCCTATTTCATACTACGAGCGTCGTTAAATAACGCACAAAAAGATCCGGTTATAACAGACACCCTATTGTGTGTCTCACTCTCTACACATTAATCTCAGACTACGGAAAGCTGAATACGTCACTTCCTAACTTCACAGTTATACCTATAATTCCGACTACTCACTTCAGAAATGGGAGAGATAAAAATGACGATAACTGTCTTGTTGTAATGTTGATTGTTTGGTAGCCGAGAAATCACGGGCTCTTTCTTTGAGGAGATGAGGATGGAATTCTGTGTAATATAATGGGCCTGCAACTTATAATGTGCTCCAATTATTACGAATATTAACTGCTGAAGAGACTTCCTCTTCTCTTTTACTTCCTTGTTCTACTCTCGCAGCTAAGAGAGCAGTGTTAAGTACCGGCACAGCACAGCAGACTAACTCAGCCTGTGTCAACCCAACCCCTTACTGCGTCTAGCAGTACTACTGCTAGCATAGTGCCAAGTCGAGAAGTCTTACTGCTTACTCCAACAGAAACTTTGCACAAGACTTGAGCTCCAACCCAACCCCTCCCACAAAAGCATCTTTCCTCTTGTCTGCAAAAATGGACTAAAAACACCATGGAACAAATTCCTTGAGAAGAAGACAGTCATTTTGTTAGAAAATATTTCACTCGCCTATTTCTCTATCTTTAAGAAGCATTGCCGTGTGATATTTGCCTTCCCACAGAAGTGGCCATGCATATTGGTGTCTTCTTTAACTGGCCACCTTGTAGTTTGGTAGAAAGATACTAAAGTTTTGAACTGTAGCTGAGGTAGTAAGTTGCTCAGAAACACTGCACACCTACACAACTGCACGGCGTCACAACTTTGTTTATATTTACAAATAATACACACAATAAATGCGTTTACTAAAAGCTGGGAATTTTTTTTTCGTTGTTACACCGTGCATGTTGTCGAGTCACTCCATTATTATACCAACTACTGCACATATATAAAATTTACACATTAAAACACTAAAAACGTTCCGAAATGTTTCGGTCCTAGGACCATCATCAGGGAGCCATATCGTCCTTGCTAAAGTCACACTATAAAAAATCACATTAATTTCGCTGTACCAGTTGGGTATTGTGGCAGCATGCCGTGTTGTGTAATGTTATGTTGCGAAGAGT
>Ga0123352_10010453_pt1 | contig 14560 bp, 9 predicted proteins | sample TergutLab28metaG_FD_89700 | JGI IMG/M metagenome (GOLD analysis project Ga0123352, IMG submission 89700) | Labiotermes labralis P1 segment gut microbial communities from Petit-Saut dam, French Guiana - Lab288 P1 | ecosystem: Host-associated > Arthropoda: Insects > Digestive system > Gut ... | reverse complement strand
TGAGGAGCCAGAATAAAGCAGGCTGAACCGTTGGGCGACGCCTGCAGCAAATAGACAACGTAGCAGTTTAGGAGAGAATAAAATACCTAGTTAGTCTCCAAAGACTAGGTGGTATCGTGAAAAGGACCAAAAAAAATATTTCCCACAATAACTCTCGTCTAATGACTTCCGTGGTGCATACGTTCAAATGTGGGCCGGGATAGGGTAGTGGGTACAGCGATTCGCTACCGGCTGGACGATCCGAGGATCGAATCCCTGTAGAAGCGAGATTTCCCCCACCCGTCCAGAACGGCCCTGGGTCCCATCCAGCCACCTCTACACCGGGTACTGTGTGATTCCCGGGGAAAACGGTGGCAGGGGCGTGGCGTTAACTACTGTCGCCCATCTGGCACCGCGGTTAAAGAAAGAGCAGAGCAATACTTCTACTCCCCCTTTATGCCAACAAGGCCGGTTACAGGATGGATCTGATGTTTATAGGACAGTGCATCATTGTGATAACCGAAGAATAAAAAACCAACTAGATGCCACTTGTTATTTTATTGTACTTCTTATAAGCTCAACATGTTTCGGGCATTACTATGCCCATCATCAGGAGCTCGCGACTGTGATGTTGATTACCACATTGGTCGTTTCGGTCTTGGTTGCTGTATGTTGGAGTTAGGTGCGGTTAGGCTGGAATAGTGTCCGGGCTGCAGGCTAAAGCCTGCAGCCCGGACACTATTCTATGAAGTAAGTAACATAATTTAGGACGAATGCTATTTATGGTGACTGTTGTCAGATGAAGTAGTTATTCATTCTCGCATTTGGGTTGTCTGGGTTACGACACCACGTACTGTGGTGACTACCAACGTTCCGCAGGGACCTGCTGCTTCCATCTTCAGGGTATACGTAATCAATACCTTCCTCCCTCAAAATGTTTAGGTTACAAGATATAGCAGATTCCTTCGAAATGTACAAGACTATACGGTCTCATTAACCGGAAACTCGCAATCCAACCAAACTTGGTGGTTGAGCGGGCAACCTACGTGCTTTGCCCCGAGTCTTCGGCTTCAAATTTTGGCCGGAGACCGGCTACCCTGGTTCAGTTCTGTTGGTTTTCGTCTCTTCGCACAGCAAAATTCGGCACGAGCCACAACCGCAAGCTTCTGCATTCTTACACTACCTTATTCACGAATCATCGTACCATCTGACACTATACAGTCTGAGCTACCGACACCATAATCCAAACATAACTAACACGAGCACTTCTCGTGTTGCACAGGACAGCAGCCATGTTTGTTCGTAACTTTCACAATTCAGCAATACGTCTCCGGGCCATCAGCCGCGTCAGAAACCAAAGTTTCGGTGACCCCTTTGTCACCATCATCAGGATCGACAGAGCAGTTCTGAAACACAGGGTTTTAACCCAACTATGACGCGGTTGCGGACCCGGGAAATTATTACGTTTGTGTCGTAAAAGCTTTAAAATCTTACATGATTTTTATACTGCTCTTCCCCCATTTGTCTGAGAAGTGGTCATCTACCCTACAGTGTAGATATGCATTTGTATCGGACTATGTACACTGATTTTTTTTTAGTAACGCCGTATAGAAAGAAGACCTGTACCGTTTGGGCTCACTTCTGAACACAGGTAGGTACCAAATCCGGGCACAGCCAGCGCTGTCTTACAAGATTGCAGAAGCATTTTTAAGGGAGTAGGCCGCCCGTGCCCCCATCCTCGGAAAGCTCTGGTTGTGGATCAGCGTAGAACGCGAAACTGCGTGTTCACATGTGAACTGCAGAACATTAAACGTCGAAATTTCGAACGCGCATTGCCGATCTTGCATCCATAATTTTAGTTAATTCCTGGATGAGGTACATTTGGAAGAGCCGCGGTAAACGTAGGGAGCTGCTCCAGCTCCGCTTTGCGGATGACACTCTCTTGAGTCTGCTTCACCGGGCTCTCGGGGCGATTCCGCGGTGTGAGAAGACTGTCTCAGCTGACGTCCGGCTTGGGTACCTGCCTACAAAACTACACGGTGTCGCATCCCATAAAACAGGAATATCTATCTTGAGAACTTAACATATTACACTGGCATATCATTCGGTTGGTGCAATTGTGTAAGGGATTATGAGTTTCGGAAAGGCTTGTTTCCTTAACTAGAGGAATCTTTCAATGAACAGAGATACAAGATTCACATTTTGATAGAAATTGTACGAACATCAGTATCTTGGAGATAATCAGCAATACATACACATCTTACACCAAATAATACGGACATATATGTCAAACTTATTTTTCCTCAAACGTTCGGGTTTTATTTTACAAGCAGGCTGACGGTATCAAGCTTTCTTTTGAGAGTCTGAGGTTTTCGCAGCAATGTAGCTGCGTATTTCTTTTCCCTAGCATATGACGCTCAGTCATTAGATAAACTGATCAAGACGTTTGCAGACAAAGCAGTGGCCTCATCTTCAAGAGTGGGAAGAGCAGTAGTAGTAGTAGGTTGGCTAGAAGATATGTGCGCGACAACCCAGTGACGGAGCGTCATATGCCAGACGAGCGGAATTCTGAATTCGCGTTTCTACTGTAGAATATTTACTCTGAGCTTTGTCAGAACTTGCTGGGTGTTTCGCACAAAACCGTGTGCGCGCCCGCATTCTTCCATCGCGTAAAGAAATGGGGCTTATGGAGATATCTGTCAACAAATATTCATACTACAAATGAGGATGGATCCAGACCGGTGAATCGACGTCTGTTTAAGCCAACGGGGTTAATTCTTGCGTTCCCTTTAATTGAAATTTTCTCGAAAGTTCATGGGTTCGGACACTTGTACGCTGATTTGACGTGTGTAAATAGCATTATTGGTCTGCACTGTTTTGCAAATTTACGGCTTTAGTCGATTCCGATATATACAGGCTCGCTTGCAAGTAGGTTTAACAAGTGAGCGGACAGGAAGAGACCATTCGATTTCGTAGTGTAGTTCATACAAATTCTTTACTTAGTACGAGTGAAAGGGGCCGTTCAAATTCATCGGAGAATCTTGTTTGTGTGTCTTGATCCTTCTTCTCTTTCCATCCGTTCCTTCATACCTTTTATACACTAATCACATTCTTGTCCTTCAGACCCTACAGTTTTGAAAATAAAATTGCCACCTTTGTGACAAACTGCTACAACGTAATAGACACGCGCAATTAGATAATTTGATATTTACCAAACAGAGGCATAGACGGAACTTTTCCTTTTATTGAATTCTTTTTTGTTAAGGCTTTTAGTCGTTCACTTTCATTTTCAATCTGTTTTAGCACGTTTCAAACATCTGCTAAAGCAAGCCGATTGAAATAAGGCTCGACTCGAACTAATCCTTTAATGTTTCTTGTTTTTATCCTTTCAGTCCTTGACGATACTCATCATCCTCTTTTGGCACGCTTTATTGTACTCGCTGGAGCGAGACCATTCAAATGAAGTATGTCTTCACCTATCTTATCTAAATTAAATTTTAATGCCTTACTCCATGGAACAGACACTCGTTGCATGTTCCGATCCCGTTCCCATGGACAGATGTTGATTTTCTAGTACATCCCGCGCCAATCGTCCTAGAACTACTACCAAATTTCACGCTACTGTCGTTATTTTCTGACGAATTATGGCTGGCACAGACATAGGGATAAGTTTTGTTATACAGATTCCACTAGAATAAAATCATACTACTTTTATAAGAATGGCAACAGGTGTGCAGAGCTTTGGCGAGAAGTACGATAGAAATTTCATACAAAATCTGTACCATACTTCAGTCTGACTACCTACGTACTAACTACCCATATACATACCTACCTAACTGACTGACTGACTGACTATGTAGCACAGTTCTTGAGAAGCTAATATTTCCTCAGCTAGACAAAAACTTCCCCAGTTTTTATATAACTTGTAGTTTCAGTATAATTTTACAAGAATGTGCCACTTTTTTTCAGCTGTGGCATCCCCATTGTGTTTTCAATAATCAATAGAATATACATAATTTTACAGTCTATCACAATCTTTATTATGTGAATACAGTTAAAAGGCAATTGACGTTCAGGTGACCGTGCATCGTAATAAATTCTTATAATAAAACCAACTAGATGCATTAATTTCTCAAATTTATTTTTGGAATAAAACTCTACATGTTTCGGACAGTTCCTCTGTACATCAACAGGAGTTTTTCACCGTAAACACAGTAATGGTATATGTCATACAGGTTTGCTGACAGCTTGCGAGTAGGATCAGGACGGAACTGCAGTTCTAACACAAACTTTATAATGTGAATACAGTTAAAAGATAATTAATCATAACACCTACATGTTTCGACTTTATGAAAAGAGCCGAAACATGTCGCTGTTATGATTGTTTATTTGTCTTTTAACTGAATTCACATAATAAAGGCTGTGTTAGACTGTAAAATTATATATATATATATATATATATATATATGTGTGTGTGTGTGTGTGTGTGTGTGTGTGTGTATTTTCTACTGAACGTGCCACTGACACCTATCGTGAGCCAGACAGTCCAGTCTAAACCTTTCTATCCTACTTTGAAGGACAGTTTGATTACCTTTCTCTCATCTATGCCTAGACCTTCTAAGCGATTTCTTTCCATAGTGTTTTCCCACCAAAAATCATGCATGCGTTTGTCTCCTGTCTCATGACTAACTAATGGCCTTGCCTATCTGATCCACTTTAATTTTTTCCCTACTTCAAAAATGAAATCCTTCTTGCTGCAGTACATTTAGATGTCTACGCTGCCTTAATCCTAGTTGTCTCAATGACTTTCGCAAAAGAAAACTCGAATATAATCACTTTGTATTAGCCGGACCATTTAATTACATGACCTATATGAACATATACCGCCTTCACATTGAAACTTTTATTTCCCTGAATGTTTAAATCTCCCGTATCTTTGGCACTACTGAGGCTACACAACATATTACATTGTGAATCTAATGTTTATTGGACCGTGCATCATTGTGACAACTGAAGAATAAAAAACGAACTAGATGCTACTTGTTATTTTATTGTACTTCTTATAGGCTCAACATGTTTCGGGCACTACTATGCACATCATCAGGAGCTCGTGACTATGATGTTGATTATCACATTGGTCGTTTCGTTCTTGGTTTGCTGTAGGTTGGAGGTTAGGCGCGGTTAGGCTGGAGTAGTGTCCGGGCTGCAGCCCGGACACTACTCTAGCGAGAACGGCAAATCTCACGAGATTATGAGCAGGCATCTTAAATGTGCGCTAGCTTGCTGTTAATGCTAATGGACTCAAATCATACACTTCATACACTTTTTGCTTCGGGTTCTGTAAGAGTTCGCGAATTTTTGATCAGGCGAGTGACCACCAGTTTCTTACTAAATTCTGCATTCCTTACGTCAGTTTGTACGGACAATAATTGGGGTGATTTGAGAATACAAAAATGATGTTGAAAAATGACGCTGGAGAATGAAGGATAAGGTGCGGAAACCAAGCAAGCAAAGATACAGGAGACAAGACCATATTGGCTAAAGATGTGCCTATAAAAGGATGGCGGCCGGAAGAAAGGAAAAGAGTGGAACAGATTCTGTAATATGAAAACCAATTCTAGTGAAATTTACTGAGTGATTACTCACTATGGCAAGCTGATCGTCGTGTTTCCTGCAGAAAACCATGTGTTTTCCGGCATACAATGACTCTTCTATTCGTTGGGTTAGCAATTTCTCGGACCACGGTAGCAGAACTAGGTGAGAATTGAAACTTCTGTTCCGGAACTCGTCTGGTTCGCTGATAACTAGCTCCCCGAACAGCCCAGCGGAGTGTCCTGCACCATCTTCTGTCTGTACTGTGAATTCCTTCATTTGTTTCAGAACTGATATCGCTCGACTGTTAGCCTCCTCGTCGAGAGCACCGGCCGGTCCGGTGGGAAAACTCGGCGTCGTGCTGGTGGTAGTTGAAGTTGTAGTTGTTGCGCGTGGTATTCTGTTTGAACCTTGCCTAAGACGGTAAAGAATAATGAGTGTTGCTGTAAGAAAGAGGGGCTCTGATTACAGTCTTCTGCAGTGTGGTGTTCCTTCCTCCAGCTGCGGAGTAGAAGGTGGGAGGAAGAAGGTTCCCCTGAAACTTCGGAACTATTCCGGTTACGAATTTCCGCAATGTGAAAATGCATGGTGTTGTAGATATGTGCCTCGTACCTCCAACTGCACGCAACAAAGTGGAGACAGAAAGTTTCCCTGAAATTCTGGTACCGGTGTACCTTGTTACACGGCACCACTGCAGAAAACCGTAATCTGCTGATTGGGCTCTTTGAGTATCTTAGACCGCACAAGTTGGTGGACTGCTACTGAAAGTGGTTTAATCTGAACGTTGTGTTGCTGTGGAGCATAATACAAACAGAGCTGTAACTGACAACATAATTCACTAAATTCGCCAATCCAATGACATGCGTAGGCGCACTAATTTACTTACACTCTGGAAGAAATCCAGTTGTCTAGTAAATCTGTACCCTTACTGAACCTAAAATTTCACCACCGACATATCAGCCGCTAATTATTGCATTCTGTCTTGAACCCGTTCAGTCCACAGCACGTAACCCCACTTGTCTGTCTCACCTCCAATTTAGTATCTACCGCCCATCTACGCTTTGGTCCTCTCAGTTACCGGTGGCTTTGTTATTTGCATTCTGGAGGTCAATCAGGAATTCAAGTACACAATTTGCGCTACCGTGGGGTTTTAATTTTATACTACACAGACAAAGTGCATCAAATCTTTGCCTACCGAATTTTTCGAGTACATTTGAGTTGCGTCATCCCCGTTATGTTGGTTCAATAAAAAAGAATTTGTGTGTATTACACATACAGTTGTGTACGACTGTATTTGTAATACACAAAAATTCTTTGTTATTTTCGAGTAACTTTAATATAAAGTGCAGCACTTATGGCGTGTTCGCTCTGCTATTAAACATGTGTATTTTAAATTCGTAAATACGTAAAGATAATTTTTTATCTTAGTAATTAACCAACTTGATGCACAAAATTTTTGTTTTACAATAAGTTTATTTCATGCCTCTACATGTTTCGAGCACCATGTGCTCATCACCAGGAGGTAAAAATTGCATTATACAGCCTCTGGTATCATCATACTGAAACATACTATTATTTGCTCATATTTATAGAATTGAATTTTAGTAATTTTAGACCACTCACTTGTTTCAGTATGATGATACCAGAGGCTGTATAATGCAATTTTGACCTCCTGATGATGAGCACATGGTGCTCGAAACATGTAAAGGCATGAAATAAACTTATTGTAAAACAAAAATTTTGTGCATCAAGTTGGTTAATTACTAAGATAAATATACTGAGATGCACGGTCAGCAAAACGTCAAAAAAACGTAAAGATAAATTGTGGAAAAGCGAATATTTTAAAGTACCATTTCAAGTTTTGCACAAAAGATGTTAGAATATTTCCAGTACACAGCGAAATCTCATCATAAATGTATGTTGGTCTTCATGTAGCCCTAAACAGTCTGCTGTTCTAATGCTATTTTAACGAAAAGTGGGAGCCCATGAAGAAAAGCTAGCAAAGTTTTGCAATACAAATTTATGAGGAAACCCATTTGGTCTTTGTCCACTTTTCCGTGCGGGCCGACGAATGGGTGACAGAAACGCCATGAAGCTAACAGACGCTTTTAGAAAATGTTCTGTGAACCCTCCTAAAAATTCAGTAGCTATTCTATATTGTATATATTCTGTTGCTGCCATGATTGCCTACGGCTGTCATGTTTGTTTTCTTATAGCATGTACGTAATGAGGAACTACAAAGACGAGGCAGCTTCTAGTTGCATAAGCACATGTCGAATTTTATGAAAATTCGTTATTGGTTCAGAAGTTATAAAAGGCCAGACACACATACACACACACATACATACACACACACACACACATAAACATACACACACACATGCAAACACACACACACACACACACACACTTACACACATACAGACACACACGTACATACATACACACACATACATACACACACATACCACACACACACACATATACACACACATATACATACACACACTCACACTTGCAAACACACACACACATACATACACACACACATACACATACACACACATACCACACACACACACACACATACATACACACACACATGCAAACACACGTACACACACACGTACACGTACACACACATACATACACACACACACACCACACACACACACACACACACATACATACACACATGCAAACACACACACACACATACCACACACATATACACACACACTCACACTTGCAAACACACACACACACATACACAAACACACACATACCACACACACACACACACACACACACACACATACATACATACACACACACATGCAAACACACGTACACACACATACACATACCACACACACACACATACACACACACACACGTGCAAACACACACACATACCACACACACACACACACACACAGGCATGTTTTCCGCGAATTGTAAGTATGTCTGCACAAAGAGTTTTCCAGATTACGAAGGAATTTCTGAAAACTCACGTATTGTCTGGGTGGGGCAGCTTGAGAAACATCTTCTCCACAGTATCCATGTCTACGTCATAGAACTGCCGAACTCCGAAAGTCTCGAAGAAATACTTGACGGGCGTCATACTGTAGCAGCCAGCCAGCTGGGTGCGTGGGTAGTACAGTACGAATGCAAGGCACATCTCTTGCTTGGTCGAGAAGCCACCCTGTAGACATCATTGCAATAACTGAAATTACTGTACGAAACCTGAAAATCGATAGACAGCATTCAACATATAGCCTCCCTAATGTGTATGTCCCTTGTGGGCCCGAGGCTCCACGATATACACACAGGCACTCAGTACGACTCGTGCAGAGACATCTACCTGACAACACACAACACTCGCAACAGACAGACAGACATCTATGCTTCTGGCAGGATTCGAACCCACAAACCCAACAAGCGAGTTGCCGCAGACCCACGCTTTCGACCGTGCGGTCATTGCAATCAGCAGTTCCTATGTTGGTAAGCCCTAACGAGCGAAAATTCGTCGTCGTTTTGCTCCCATGTTGCAAGTCATTCACATAGTTACACATACGTACGCTTGGTGGCAGTGATTACGAGAAACAGTCAGTCGATTTGAAGTTATCGAAAGGTACCCATGCTGCAGTATTTACCGATACAATAATTTCTGTAATCCATTTCTGTTAAGCGGTCTTACAAGCATGGTGTATTTTCATGGCTATGGATATATATATATATATATATATATATATATATATATATGTGTGTGTGTGTGTGTGTGTGTGTGTACATAATGGAGAATACTTTGGGGGAAGAGGTAAAAGTTCTAAATAATAATTATCGTTTGTTCCTTTTCATCTTGTACTGCATTTTATGGCATAATCTACATTGCAGTGCTGCCACTTTGTCAACGGCTTGCATCTGCCCTAATTTATTACACTACAGGATGCGAACCCGCGGTGGCACAGTGGTTAGGGTGCTGTGCTGCAAGCCGCTGGTTCAGTTCCAGATGATGTCATTGAAATTTTTCGTTGCAATAACCCTTCCGATCGCACTATGGTTCTGGGGTCGACTCAGCCTCTAACAGAAATGAGGGTAAAATGCGACCGGTGCGTAAGGCTGACAACCTTACCACCATCCTGGGCCACTGTCACGTAATCTGGGAACCTTAACTTCCTGGAACCCTCTGGCCACCTCGGGCCTGTAATGGGACTGATTTTACAGGCTGCGAATGCTCGTTTTCACGTGTTACCATAAATAAGTATGCTCCTATTTCATAGCATTCCTTTTTCGAGTTTCTAGGATGAATAGATAAATGACGCAACTGTTATGGACACAGCACTCGATATACCAGTAATGCTGCAGACCTACCCTGACCGAGGTTTTTTCTACCCTGACTGTGGGTTTTCTGTGTTTTTTCGTCAGTTGTGAGGCAAATACCAGGGTATAACTTGCAAAGACGGGGCACGGCCCGCACTCTTCCCAAATTAATTGTGTTGTTCTATGTATTGTTTGTGTGTAAATGTGTACTGTACTCCTGCAACCGGATGTCAACCCAATTGCAGTTAACAAATATATTTATCTATCTACAGTCGGGAGGTGCCCTGTGCGAACCTCGGTCGGGATACCGGCTCTACTGAGTGCGTTTTTTTTAAAATCGGTATCGTAAGGTACTTGACCGTATAGTACGTTCTACTCCACGATTACTCCCATTCAATCCCTCAGTAATTCATCATTGATGTACCACCCTACTATCAGTGCCGGCGAGAAGGGCGGGTGGAAGCCGGTACTAATTACCGGGGCCTGGCGGTCCGTAAGGATGACCCGGGGCCCAAATATGGTGCATATGTTTTTTTGTCGTGGTCGGTAGTACAATTATCTGTCGATTGTACACATTAACCTTTTCAGACTAAGCCTAAGTCACTCTCGAACTGAGAGTCAATCTTTCCGATGTAGTGTCAAGAATTTTAGCCGGTCCGTTCTTACTGGGCCGGGGGGGAGGGTTGCAGAGGAGGGGGGTAAATTTACATCGGAGCCCGAAAAAGCTCTCGGCGCCCCTACCTACTATTTATAGTTTCAGGCACTAACATAACCGTAAAGTAAATCAGAAGAACAGACTAATGAGACACTGCCAGTTGTCCCAACAAAACAACCAGTAACTCATCTATACACAGTTCCTATGTCCATGCCCAAATCAAATGCCTTTAATTTTCATCCTAAGTGTGGTGTTGACACACGCGAAGGTGACTGTACTTACAAAAGTCGGCTCTGTTCTGTTGGGTGTCTGGTACACGCATTCTGTCACTAACTCGTCTCCCGGCAATACGGACACCTCCTGGGGAAGCACTCTTGCCTGCTGGTACTTGAAGTCATAGTTGCTGTCCTCCGCAACGGGCGGCAATTCGCGGCCTCCCCTGATATGACGCAGACGCAGCTTCTTGCCCGCCAGGTGTGAGTGCAGCACCACTGACACAAGCTTGATGCCCATTGGTGGGAACATCTGCGTACAACAGAGACCTTTAGCTCATGTAATAGTTTCCAAGTGGGATCTATGAAACGCCCGTATAGGAAACAGCTTCCATGATCGTGTTCGCTAGCAACTGTATTTGCTTCCATGAAGAATAAATGTACTTTGCACTTTTCAGTTTCATTTAACATTTCATGTTTTCGGGGGTTGTTTCACGACGCTGCCAGTAACGCAAACTATACAGAGTGCTTTTTTTTTTCTTCCCCTGCTTGACCGATAAGCGCCGGTCCAAAAACCGCACCAGACTCCGACAGCGTTGCAACGTACGCCGCGTGTCGGGGATTTTTAACAGTCGAAGACGGCAGCTAGACAAACGATCGTAGGGATAACCTTTAGAAAGTCTAATAAAAACTCACTAGAGCGTCCGGCGTTTATAGGTCAAGTAGGAAGAAAAAAACACCCTATATGATTTTGACGTTTTGCTGACCGTGCATCTCAGTATATTTATCTCAGTATTTAACCAATTTGATGCACAAAATTTGTTTCGCAGTAAGTTTTATTTCAAGCACATGTGCTCATCATCAGCAGGTCAAAATTGCATTACACAGCCTCTGGTATCATCACACCTATAGGTGGCCGTCTCGTGCACGGGTTGACAGAGGACTTATTGTGAAACAAATTTTGTGCATCAAGTTGGTTAAATACTGAGATAAAAATACCCTATATGATGTCGAATGTTTGGATGACTGATAAATTATTATTGGAAAGGAACTGGAAGGAAGCCATTGTGGCCTAATCGAGCTTGCTATGCAAATTTGTGGGACGGACTGAGAAGAATATTCAAGACCTATACCAATACAAAACAGGGTTGTCCAACCATTTTTACGTAGGACCGATACCATTGTTGTGGCCTCATGCACGTGTAAAAATCACACTAAGTGGATTGCCAAGCCGCCTAAATTATTGTGTAACTTTTTATAATATATGTAAATTAGAAATGAGGCCGCGGACCGCATAACAGATCTTGACGAGCCACGGGTTGGACACCACTGGTATAGCGGATGATCCGTTCGATATTCGAAGCAAGGATCTCTTGAATACACGTCTACATACAATATTACTGTCGCACCGTCCATTTAGGTGAGCAACAGACTATCTGTGCTGTGCTAAACATACCAACAGCTTGAGCTGCTGGTTGTGGAAACTGTAATTATGGCCGATTTCATTGAAGGTATGTGAGAACATAGTGTCATAAGATGCTTAATGATGTCTTAAGTCGAATACAATTCAGCCTCTGTATACTCGTATTCACAGGGGCATATCAGTTAGCAATAAACACTTGATTAGAGGGCACATGAGGGGCAAATTCTTCTGAAACGTCGGTAAATATTTACCATCGATATGACGTCATATTTCAGGAGACTTGTCGACTGTCAAGGAATTTGTGCCAACGAAATACACGTTGTTTGAAGGAAACATGGCTCGATAATATGGTTTAAACCTTTAAAGACTACGATGGGAATGAGTCATATTTAAACACTCACTTCGTACCGCGCAGTAAACACTCTTCGTCTCGATTATCAAAATCGATCAGTTAATGCCACGCAGAGAAATAACAGCTGTTTGTTCTGAAATCCACACAAAACACACAAATGCAATCTTTAGGCAAAACGTAGAATTCCTTAATGTCAAACCTTGCGGTACATAAAGTACTAGTAGCTAAGGTGGGGTTGGCGAGTTACACTGCGAATGTACTGTGATTAAAATGAATTTAAAATGGAGCTCTGTGCTTCAATTTAGATTGCCAGGGGATTAGCTTGAGCGTGCTCCCAAAACAGCAGTCGTTCCGTCTGTATGAAATTAGATTACGTCGAGGAGCCATTATTTTACGCACACGCACAAAAAAATACACACGCACACGCACACTCTATTCAGTACAGCTGAATGTCTTAGTACAATAAACATCTGTGTTCCTCCCAACATTGTTTGGATGTAAACTTATTACTGCTTTCTCCCACATCCGTCCGTATTGATACAGTCATTTCTCATTCGAAATCAGTAACTGGCGCAGCGCCTCATAAGCTGACGAAATAACAACATGATGCACTTGACCTGTTTAGAAAAAGTTCATCCTGTAACTGGCCACGAAGGCCCAGTGGGGAAGTAGAGGTACAGCTCTACATTTTTTTAAACTCCGCGCTAGAAGGGGGGTGAATTGTCAACGCCACTCCCTTGCCTCTCTACTCCCGGGAAAAAGACCCCTTTCCCATTTTACAAGGGGATGAGTGGGCCACAGGGTCGATCTGGACGGGTACCGAAAGATCTCGCTCCTACCGGGATTCAATCCCCGGACCGTCCAGTCCGTTGCGAGTCGCTGTACTGAATGCGCTGTATCGGGCCACACCTGTTTATCGATTGCGTTTGTTTATAATTAGGGTTTTAGTTTTGTATAAAATTATTGTATGTTTTCGTCAATTACGATTAGGTCTGTGTTCAGTGTTCTAAATATTAATTTAAGCAGTACTCATTAACGAAAGGTAGGGCTTTTCGTTGAAACGCGGCTATGGTGCCAAAGTCAGTGTGTGTTTACGATAAAATAGCAGAAAGAGCGGATATTACATGACCATTACCAGTATTACACAGGAAATGCCTTTGGTCAATAGACTCGTATAGGCCCGTTAGTTGTTGGGGTTTTCAAAGATTGGTATGTGTTGACGGTCGCAGATCGGTATCGTGTGTGGACAAAGTAGCGCAGCACTTACCCTTTGGGTGCAGTGCGAACTGCAGTATCCCGCCGTGCGGTACTCCGGTTGGTAAGGAGGCACTATGTGCAGCTGGCTGATGGTGATACCGTTCACCAGGATGCCACCGTCATACTGCCGCAGGGCCTCGGTGTAGTGGATTCTGATTCCAGAGCTGTCCTTCACTGTGATTAACATATGTGCCATTAACATGCGTTTTATATGACTAACATTTGGTCGCCAGTCTAAAGTCTTACAGAATTCGACCACCATGAAGCCGGAGGCAGCAACGTTCCTGCAACGTCGGTAACTAATTAATTAATTAATTAATTAACACGATGTCATATCCCAGATGAATGCAGTCTTCAAGAACAAAGCGACAACTCGAAACCACAAGACTTTGTGTCTCACTCTGAGGAAAAGCAGAATATTTTAACCTAAACTGCCGAAGGAGATACACTCACTTATTTACTTACTTACTCCATAGTGCAGAGTCCTTCTTGAGCAGCTAACTGATTTGCAGCTAGTCAAGAAATTGCCCGCATTTCACGGAACCCGACGGTTCATTACCGCACTCACAAGCGTCCGCCACTTGTCTCTATCCTGGGCCAGCCCGATCCTGTCCATATACCCACATCCCACCTCCTGGAGATCCGTCCTAATATTATCCACCCATCTACGCCTAGGACTCCACAGTGTTCTCCTTCCTCCCGGTTTCCCCAGCAAGACCTTATACACCCCCCTCTCCTCACCCATACGCGCCACATGCCCAGCCCAT
>Ga0123352_10010452_pt1 | contig 14560 bp, 1 predicted proteins | sample TergutLab28metaG_FD_89700 | JGI IMG/M metagenome (GOLD analysis project Ga0123352, IMG submission 89700) | Labiotermes labralis P1 segment gut microbial communities from Petit-Saut dam, French Guiana - Lab288 P1 | ecosystem: Host-associated > Arthropoda: Insects > Digestive system > Gut ... | reverse complement strand
TAGCAAGCATTTGAGCCACAATTCTTTTTCTTATATTTGTTTATTCCAATTCCCTACATGTTTCGAGCAACCAAGTGCTCATCATCAGGAGAGTCAATTGTATCAATACGACCTCTGGTTTATGTCACTCTACGTAGGTGACTGTGAGGTATGCAGGTTTAGGTGCATACCGTACAGTCACCTACATAGAGGTCGTATTGATACAGTTGACTCTCCTGATGATGAGCATTTAGTTGCTCGAAACATGTAGAGAATATTAATAAACAAATGTGAAAAAAGAACCGCGCGTCAAGATGGTTATTTACAAATATTCATGCATTTTACATGAACGACAGGCTGACAGCTAATAGCTTTAAAAGAAGAATTAAACAGGAAGGGCAATCATAAGTAACTGAAACTAACCTACTGTATATGGGTGAACAGAAATGAGAAGCCATGAAATAAAGAAGAAATAAAAGGCGAAAGGTGAAGCTGTCCCTGCCCACGTCATAAAACATACGGGTGGAATAAAGGTACAGATCCATTGCTTTTTAACCTCGTCACCAGATAGAAATGAGTAGTCAATTTCACTCCCCGGCCGTTTTCCTCCGGGGAAGAGCGCCGCTAAACACTGATTAGGAGGCTGGTTGGGCCCCACTTCCTATCCGGACGTTTTGGGTGAAGGGTCAATACCTTGCCCCTGACAGGATTCGAACGTCTATCCTGTAGATAGTCGCTATACCGACTATCATCCCCGCTGCCGGCGAAGAAGAAATAATGTATTTATTTTATTTTATTTATTTATTCATTGATTGTTCGAACCGCAGTCGCCGCCCCCCCCCCCCCCCCCCCCTCAAAGTGCGGTTCCTGAAACTCGTCTAGCTGGCCATCCGTGGCACAAGTAAATAATAATTACCAGATGAAATCTAGCGTGTCATATCATTTCGTTTACTCCGATCTCCGAACTACAAGCAGGCATATTCCCTGTACAATAGAAATATAAAATCATTGCACCGATATGCAGTTTATCCTACGATTAACACAGAAATCCGATTTCAAATGCCTTAAGCTAATAACGACAAGTTTAACCCATCGCCGTTATCGGAGCAACGTCGAGGGTTCTTCACTATCACAAATTAGTGTGTTCTACGGCTTTATGAAATATCAACAGAGTGTCAAGAGTAAATCTTATGCAAACTTAATACCAGAACTGAAAAGCAGAGCACAATGATATGAGACGTTTATTAATTAACCGCGAACAGTTTTACAGCCACGTGATTAACAGTTCCATGTTGTATTTCATCGTAATGAAATTCTGCGGTTAGCTGATAATAACAAGTGATTGTCCACGATACTTTTATTCATTTTTTTTCTGGCCATGATGTTCTAAGCTGACACCGTGTGCCTTATAGACAGATACAGACGTTTCGGTGAAAAGTGACCTGGTACTACGGGTTAAATTTTACATAGTTGCTCAGATATTTACCCATGTATGTCTGTGCACACTGCGCTAATGCCCTTGCTTAGACATCACAAACACTAAACATTTTCTCCGAGCCATAAATGGCTTCATTAACTGGCTCCATCTAAGAAAGTCCTTCTTAAAAATCTAATTTTCACTGAGCTAGTCGAAAAATTCCTCGCATTTTACGAAACTCAAATGTTTATTATCGCTGTCACACAATCGACCACCGTCCTGTGCTAGATCAATCAAGACCATGCCCCCAGTCAATTTAAGATCCACTTTAATATTATCCTCCCATCTACACCTAGGTCTTCAAAGTAGTCTTCCCTTCAGTTTCCCCACCAAGACTGTGCAAATCCTATCCACCTCGTTCTCCCCACAAATTAATATAATATACACTTACACATTGGTCAGTTTCTCAAAAAACGTAGTACGAAATTGCTAACTGGTAGTTCAGGGATTAGAGTAGTGGAAAACCGAAGCAAACCACACCAGATCACTCTGTCATCACTGGCATACATCCTATACACTAATTACGTACGATACTCAAATGGCGATGGCATTAACAAAGATATCGCCCTACGGATTCAACCACCAAGTGAAATAAGGCAAGAACTGGGTGATGCCTGGAATTTGCATCAGAATTTATTTAGGGAAGACGACAAATGCAAGGAATTATCTTACGATTACTTTTATAATAAAACAAAGTACCACAATCCACGTCTTCTAGGATAGTCCGCCGTGTCAACTGTTAAATCATCACCGTTGTTTCGGAAGCTCCTACTTCATACATCCTCAGGTTCTGACATTCCTCGTAGACCTAAAATGATTTATCCAGCAACAGTGTCCAAACCCTAAATTTTTACTGTTCAACTGCTCGAGAGATCAACAAAGAATGGCACAAGATACATGTATCGAACAAGTCAAGACAAGCTTTTTCGTGTCTGGCCCTGACTCGTGCAGTTGGATCGCAGACATTTAAATTTGTTATCAGATTTCCAATCACACTATACTCTGATCTGGTCGCGTACGCACCCTTCAAACTTCCGTACTGGTGACGTCATCACTTAATTTGCCTTCGGGACTTAATGGGAGCTGTTTGTCTCTAAAATAGCTGACAGCTGTAATAATTAACGGACCTGAGGAAAAGTTACAGCATTGTTGTGTAAGCGACGCATTTACTTCACGGTTCAGTTGATGTGGCACAATGAAGGGGAAACATCAATTAGTGCGGACCGCACTGAAAACACAAATATTTCACGGCTGCAAGTATAATTTCCGAACCCATAACTTTTTATGTGCACAGGTTACGAGCAGGTTCCAGCTGTTGGTTAGAGGGCTGGTGGCAATTACTGCACGGAACATTCGTTACGCTTCGAGTGTTACTGTGTAGTGAAATGCAAGAAATGTTCAGATGACGTCTATAGCACAATACAAGATAAAAATGGAAACATTTCGTTTTAACTAGCAATTGTCTGAATTTCTTAACATGAAGTCATTATACACGAAATTTTAAGTTACTTTCGTATTTTTAGATGCGTTCGCAAAATTTCGAAAAGTGACTACTAGCTTTATCATAGGAGCATTTAACCAGCTTGACGCAAAAAATTTTGTTTATTGGTGTACTTACTTTGCTTGTTTTGCATCACAAAGTTTGACGTTTTGTTGACCGCGCATCTCAGTATAGGAGTAATTAACCAATGATGCAAAACAAGCAAAGCAAGTACACCAATAAACAAAATTTTGTGCAACAAGTTGGTTAGTTACTCCTATACTGAGATGCACGGTCAGCAAAACGTCAAATTAGCTTTATCATGTCTGTCCGTCCTTCTGTCCTTATGGAACAAATCGGCCCCCACTGGGCGGATTCTCATGAAATTTTGTATTGGAATATTTTTAGAAAATCTGTTGAGAAAATTCAAGTTTCATTAAAATCTGACAGGAATAACGGGTACTTTACATGAAGACCGATATACATTTTTGTTTATACCTTGCTCAGTTCTTTCCCTGTAATATGTTACATTATTACACAACCATACACAAACATGTCAACGGTCTGGTTTAATTCCTCCCTCTTTGTTATTGGAACAATTTTTCCTTATATAAGATTGGAAACATTCTATTTAACAAATTGATTCTTCTTAACCTCGAAATCATGCCGCGGTAATTACGCAGTTATTCAGTGTCACATGTGATATTAAGCCTAAGGAACGTCCTTAAAATAACAAAGAATTAATTACCAAGAACCAATCCGAGACCATCACCCCCCACGCGTTACATAAATAACAAAATATAAAATGAAATTCCTTTATAACCAATATGAGTCACGTCTCTTTTTTATTTATTTAAATTATTTGTTTTTAAATATTTACGTATTTATTTATTCATTCATGCATTTATTTATTTAATTCATTTATTTATGTATATATACGTATATATATTTATTTTATTTTATTTATTAATTAATTTATGTATTTATTTATTTACTTACTTCATTTATTTATTTATGTATATATACTTATTTATTTCATTTAATTTTATTTATTTATTTACTTCATTTATTTATGTATATACTTATTTATTTATTTCTTTATTTAGAACTTAAGGACGTTGTAAGTGTTCTCAGAATTTTCAGAGCCGAATAACAAGTTTGTTATAATCAACAAAATATAGATGACTGGAGTGAAAAGACTCTAACGTAATTTAATGCACTTTTCTCTATTTAAGTTGGATGAACATAAGAAAATCCTCAAGAAAAGCTGCGGTTATTCAATATATTCGCCGAGATTTGAACCCGGGACTTCCAGTATTTGACTAAATAACGCCAATTCATCGACCTTAAGGTCACACTCATTCATCCTGCAGTGACGTACGTTCACTACTGCCTCTCAACACAGAATCGCCGGGGACAACATTTGGAAAAGGAAATCATATGTAAAGCTAAAGTAAAATCGCCATGATAAAAAGAATTTTTAGAATTATTTTTTATCCTGACCGACAAAATACGTCTTCCTGCTGTGTCTATTCCGAAAACACAAACTAAAGTAAACATCGGCAGGGTTTTGTTGTTCGCGAATCTGACATAATCACGAGCAAATAAGAATTGTACAATAGCAGCTAAGAATTCGTTTGAATATGAACTTTCCCTAAGTTTCGTTATAAAAAAATGCCGAAAGATTTTAGTATCATGTCAACACAAGCGACTGATATGTGATGGACTGTTATTACGAAGAGCACTATACCGCTTTTTTAGGTGCGGTCGCGTAATTGCGAAAAGCGACTATTAGTTCTTCATGACTGTCCGTCCGTCCGTCCGTCCGTCTGTCCGTTCGTCCGCATTGAAAAACTCGGTTCCCATTGGACAGTTTTTCATAAAATTTCATATTTGAGTGTTTTTTTTTAAACGGTCTAAAAATTCAAGTTTCATTAAAATCGGACAAGAATATAACGGGCACTTTACGTGCAGACAAATATACGATTTTGATCATATCTCGCTGAGTTCTCCATATAATTAGAAATGTTTCGGGTAAACGTTGTAGAGGAAAGTAAAATACGCATTTTCTGCTCAATAACTACTTTTCAAAACTCGTGCCGTTTATGAGATAATGTGGAAAAATAACATAGAGAGGAGCAGGCCACATATGACAACATGGCGCATGCGCATTGCATACTGCACAAGTAAGGCTACACACGCACTCATAATATGTAATTTTTTTTCCTGTGGCGCTGCGGCCCAACGCGAGCCATGGTCTCCTCATCCTTGAGGTTTCCAAATCACACACAACGACGCATCACAGTCGGTAGGACTCCTCTGTACGCGTGATCAGCGCGTCGCAGAGACCTCTACCTGACACCGCACAACACTCACAACAGACAGACAATCATGCCCCCGGTGGGATTCGAACCCACAATCTCAGCAGGCGAGCGGCTGTAGCTCTACGCCTTAGACCGCGTGGCCACTGGGACCGGCCATAATACGTAACACTTACTGCTTTTCCACTGCAACAATGGTTGCAAGAACTCGCCTCCGTGTTACGTTACACATGCATTGCATGTCTTGTTTCTATCAATGTTGGTAGCCGTACCGATAAGTCAGAAGTGGTCTTATGGATCATAAGTAAAGTGGAACTATTGACTTCCCATTATAACTTACTTTTTAATCCCCACCAGGCTTTTCTGGCATATGTTAATCAACACAAAGCGTATTTATCTAACGAATATAATTACTAGCGCTCGCGTGGAGAGAATGGCTAGACTACCTACACGGAATATAGGGAACTCGGTTGAAGATGTGTAACAACTCGAAAGAGAAGTGGATTGTGTAGATCCATCTATGGTCTCAGTAAGTCCTCCTAAAGCAGATCAGCTGTTGAACGAATTCCCATTCTTTAAAACGTCCCCACGTTAAAAACTGCCCTGTAAAGAGAAGTCCGCCAATGGCCATAACCCTTTGTCAGAGGAATATAGGTCAGATCCTCACATACAGTTTTATAAACATGATAATGTGGCCCTCTGGATCTCGCGATCTCTTCCGTTCAGGAAACCTGAATCAGATTATTACAAATTTCTCATCTCCACAATTTATGCTACATCTCACCAAACTAAAATTAAAGTCGCAAGTACTTACGTAAAAAAAATATTTTTAAAACGCAAAATCTTATTTTATAAAAAAATATACAAACACTTTGCAAAAATAAAATTGTATTGTTAGTTATTAACGCTTAAAATAAGCCCATCGCCGATTAAGCAAAATATTGGAGTGATAAAAAATGCAAAAATGGAATTTAAAATAATATTTGCCAATTTTATTAAAAAGTAAATAGGCGTACGGAAAAACCAATATGCCCATGGAACCCCACTGTTTCGCGGGACACAATATGAGTAACACTGGTATAGGTGCTGCATCTCTATTTGGCGGCGATGTAGTGTAAACACATCTTATTGGGTAAAGGTAAAGGTAAATTTCACCCTAGAATGGGACACGAAGGACCAGAGGGGGAGTAGAGGTCTAGCTCTACCCTTTCTTGAATCTCGGTGCTAGATAGGGGTGGGTGGTTAACGCCACGCCCTGGCTGCTTTACCCCCGGGGAAGAACCAGTACCCATTGTATAGGAGGTTGGGTGGGCCCCAGGGTCGGACTGGCCAGGTGCTAAATTTCGCCTCCACCGCTTGATACCTGGACCGTCCAGCCGTTAACCAGTCGCAATACCGACTACACTATCCCGGTCCACATTACATGGTTCCAAACCTAAATACGCACAACAAGGCTTGAATAATGACAACAGACCAGCGTCATTTCCTGTTCTTGTCACCCAACGAAACAGTAGTGTATGGTGTTAGGCACCGTGTGCTTTGTTCAAGAAGTACCAGCCTTATGGAGGAACTTCAGAGGAGATATTATCTTTGAAAATGGAGACAGCAGATTTTTCTGCTACGTTGATATTTATTTACCACACTACACGACTTCAGACTCCAGGAGACAATCACAGTCACCGCTGATAATACTAATACTAATACTAAACATGTATCATTACGTCAAACAGCAACGCTCCTTACGGTGTGGTTGGGAAGCATTTATACAAGAACGTGCTCTACTCTGACTCTGCATGCTGCTTGCAGGTTACATGCATTTCACTCGCCTTCCTTTGGACTCACCTATCCAACATGCTGACTGAAGCGTAATTCTTCTGTTTTGCATAGCAACGCCACACAAGTATGTCTAGCAGCACGCAGCTCTTAGTCTAAACTTTCACTTCCGATATTAATACGTTTCAGAACTTAACTCACTGCTATAACAAACTGTAAGAAGTGTACGCAGAAACTTTGTGATTATATCCTGTCTTAATTTTTGTACTTAAAGACTCAATTACAACACGCATCACAATCCTCACAGTTCCACTTACAGGCACGACTGTCAACTGTCATTGTCCGAACATCTTTCGCGAAAGTTCGGCTCATTTCGTACATGCAGAGAAGAGCGCATATTGGCACAGTTAAATTGGTCATGTGTACGTGCTTTAAGTCCTATTTGACTGTCTTCTTTAAAACCAAATAATCTGATGTACAGTTACGTCATCATGCGGTCTGTGTGTGTGTGTGTGTGTGTGTGTGATGCGTCCTCTACTTCACCTTTTGAAGCAGCTGGTCGATTATCATTGGAGCAAACATCTTGTAACTGGAGGCAAATCGAAGGACATGATTTTTATTGTATGCTTGCACCAAAGTACCAAGTTTTCAAACAAAGGCAGTGTAAGAGCCTAAGTTTTACCCACACAAAAGAACAAACAAAATTGCAGTTTTTAATATTTTGATCCTTCTAGTTTTAGATAAGCGACAGATAAAAATTCTAAACTGAGTAATACCAAACACTGCCCGAATTAGGTCTGTTCTTGATTTATTCTTGAATGCGTTGCTGGTTTGTCGGTGCCGTTACCAACATTTGAATTTCAATATATTTCCCGTGTCAGCAATTATACTCTTATTTTGTCATTTATTATGGGCACAGCCGATCACGGTGTCCACCGCGCGGTGTAAGGTGTGGATCTGCGGTCTCTCGCTAGCTGGGATTGTGAGTTCGAATCCCGCTTGCGGGCCTATATATCTGTCTCTTGTGAGTGTTGTGGGTTGTCAGGTAGGGGTCTCTGCTTCTGGCCGATCACCCATCCATAGGAGTCCTACCGAGTGTGATGTTTGTCCGAGTGTGATCCTGAAGCCTCTATAATGAGGAGGCCCTGGACCATTGGGGGCTGTTGCACCAAGGAAAACAATATTTGGTCACAATATATGATCATATTTTCATCTTGGTAGAAGATATCCCGTTGTGTTTAAAGTAAAATATTAAACTAAAATAAAATATGTACTCCGTCTGACACATTTATCTTTTTATTTTATTATTTCAATTCTTGGTTACTAGTTTCGGCCTGAATTGGCCAACATCAGGCCAATATTTACAAAAACTTAAAAATGTTGGGGCATTTAATATAGATCGTCAATATCATGGGATCCCATTCACACTCATTATTCTTCTTTATAACTGATATCAGCTTTAATTCTAAAGAACAATAATGAATGTGAATGGCATCTCATGAAAATTGACGAGTTACACTACATGCAACGACATTTTTAAGTTTTGTAAATATTGGTCTGATTATGGCCTATTCAGGTCGAAACTAATAGCCAAGAATTGAAATAATCAAATAAAAAGATAATTGTGTCAGGCGGAGTACATATTTTATTCCAATTTAATATCACAATTTTACAATAATATAAACAGCCAACTAGATACAATAATAATAATTTTGATAGTTGAAGAATAAAAGACCAACTTGATGTCACTTGCTATTTTATCTCACTTCTTATATGCTCAACATGTTTCGGACATTAATATATCCATTATCAGGAGCTTGCGACTATTCTGTTTAATTACCATAAACATAAGAATAATAATTTTATTAATAATTTCAATCAGCTCAACATGTTTCGGGCGATAATTTCGCCCATCCTCATGAGCACTAGACTGTGTTTACTCTTTGTGGTATAAAGCAACGACGATGCTGCAGCACCATCGGTGCTTTATACCACAAGCTGTAAATACAGTCTAGTGCTCCTGAGGATGGGCGAAATTATCGCCCGAAACATGTTGAACTGATTGTAATTATTAATAAAATTATTATTATTATGATTATTATTATTGCTTATTGTTTGACTGCTTATATTATTGTATCAATGATGCACGGTCACACAAACATCAAATCACATTTTTAGTTTGTCTGCATTCACTTGTAATTCCCTTCCTTTCGTCTGACTTGCCATGTCCTTGAAATAACACATTTTAAAACACTGTATGCTTTATTTATAATATACCTGTGTCAATTCGACGGTCGCGTGACAGAATTATTGATTTTGTTTCTCTCAGAATATTAAGGTGTGGTTTGAATGGTCTGGTAGGGCAAGCGCCATAATTGGAAACGTTTCAGCGTGCAACTGTGTGTAAATTAACGATATACTGCGTAGTGGCAATGACGTGACTTCTGGGTGTGAAATAGCCCTCAACATCAAACAGCTTGTAGTCAATAAAACACTGCAAGTAAGATATTTGGGGAATATTTTGTTAACACGCGAATTTCGCACATAATTTCTTAGAAATAAAATACCTAGTGAAATGTAACTCGAGTTTATAAACATTCATGCCTGAGTATTATTTCTGCACCTTTATGTACTGAAATTTACTCAAGAATTAGGTGTAAAAAATCGATAAAGTTCAACCTTGGTACAGGCACTGAGGATCTGTAAAGGCCGTACGGCCCAAGGGGGAGTATATATATAACTTTACTCTTTCTTGACCACGCCACTAGAAGGGGATGAGGGGTCAGCGTCACGCCCCAGCCGCTAGAATTAGGTGTACAAAGGTTTTATTTTATCGACCCACTTATCATATATTTAACGGAACTGGTGGTGCTAAAAATGTATAATCATTTGGTAGGCCGTTCCGTGCTTAATCATAATTCACAGTGTTACGGGCAGACAGGCTGTGTCGTTGGGTACACAGGTTTTCAAGAGAATGTGCCTCCTTCATCTTCAAGAGTAAAACATTCTCCTTTCTTCCTTTCTTTCTGTAATTTTCTCTTTCTTTGTCCGAGCTCTGTCCATTTACTGTAGGTGTAGAGGGTTATTGTTTCAACTGATCACACCCAGACACACTCAGACACATCACAGTTAGTAGGACTGCTCCGGAAGAGGGATCGGCCCGTCGAAGCGGCCTCTACCCGACAAAACACATCACTCACATAAAACAGACATTAATACCCCGAAGGGATTCGAAACCGCAATCCCAGCAAGGCAGCGGCCACAGACACACGTCTTAGACGGCGCGAACACCAGGATCGGCCAATTCATTCTTCTTGGACTGATTATTTCCACTCCAAGCTATTTCTTTATACCGTGTCCAGTTTGCTTCAACTTATTTGTGGGATAAGAGAACCTACTCTGTTTCTTTCTTTTCAGCCATCTTGTGTACATTACCTGACTGCCATATTATCATCAAACATATTCGATTCCCTTCGTTGAATCTTCATTACATGTAAGAGAATGTAGTCAGCGCTACGACGCAGCCATTAGGAAATAATACTTCCCTCTTTACATTACGTGTACTTTTTTATTTCTATCAAGTTCCAGAATTTGTAATCCGAAATCACATCCCCTTGAATTTTATCTGGGGTCAAACATGAAGGCAAATAGGTCGAGTAGTTTGGCTTATCTTAAACTCACATCTAAATAGCAACCAATTACTGGCAGAAATAAACTGTCGAGAGAAAATATGGAGCAAATTAACACCACTGTGGAGGAAAAGAGGCGAAAAGCGGTTAAGGATATTTCTACATGCAATTTTGTTGTTATGTGCCCTTCAACTTGTTATTCACGGTATAAAGCTGCTGGGGGTCGGGGGGGTGCAGAATTTTATAAAATATAATTATCGTCTCTATAAACTTACACAATTTTTGGGTACGTGTGGCTGTATATATTATTTTACGCTGGGGTTGAAATCACACTCGATATTAGTGATTAATATAATTTCTGTTCTTAATATGCCATTGAAAAACATTGCGACAATAAAGTGGCTAAGAATTTCTTAATCTAAATATGGGCTGTCACATTTTGAATGTGCTTCACTCAAAACGAAAAAGTTTAGCTTTTTATAAAAATTCCATTATCAGATCAGTACGAGGCTACTAACAATCTAAGCAACAAGACGTGTACAAATTTATTCTTACATTAAATATTCAGATCATACTTAACATCTTAATAACCTTTGTATAAGACCGACACCGAGATGTTTTAGTTTCATAATTCTTTCGGCAAAGAAAGAACACAAAACTAGAAATCTTTAATAGTTCATAATTTATTGGGAGCCAAGAGAGTCCGCACTCATCTTGCACGACAATCTCCATGGCTTTTATTTCTGTTGAAGGCGTGGTTTTAAGAAAATGTACGTGCTAATAATACAGGTGTTTTGTAGGCGTTGTAATTTGTGTGCGCGGAGCTGTTATAGTGTTAGGAGTCGATATAGATTTCGCGTTGATAATGTAGTCTAGTCGGCATGTGTTGGAACAGAAGAATGCGTGATGCCGAGACAAAACAAATGGCATGGCTAAACCTCACACCCGCCAACATGAAATGCTGAAGCTTATGGAAAATTCACACTTTTAATTCCTTCGTGAATGCAATTCAAATTGCGGTCGTGAAGAAATTAAGGGAAGATTAAATTGGGGAATGCTTGCTATTATTCCGTACAGAATGCTTTTCTTTTCCAGTTTGCTACCAAAAGTATAGAAATATTAAAATACACAGAACTGTAATTTTGCCTGTTGTTTTGTATGAATGTGAAGCTTGGCCTGCCACACAGATGGAGGAACGTAGTTTAAGGGTGTTTTAGAATAGGGTGCTGTGGAAGGTACTTGGCCCCGAGAGTGACGAAGTAACAGGGGACTGGAGAAGACTGCGTATGGAGAAGGTTTATAGTCCGTATTCCTCACCGAATATTATTCGTGTAATCAGACCAAAAAGAAAGAGATGGACGGGCACGTTGCACGTGTGGGGAAAGAAAGGGTCTGCAGGTATACAGTGTTATAGTCCGAGAGACTGAAGAAAGAGTCGACTTGGAAAACTTAGGCGTAGATGAAAGAATAGTATTAAAACAGATCTTCACGCAATGGGATAGGCGGCATGGACTGGATACACGTGGTCCAAGGCAGAAACATATGACGGGCTGTGGTGAATGTGGTAATGAAACTTCGGGTCCCAAACAAACGCAGGGATTTTTGGCTAAGTGAAAATCTATTGGGTTCTCAAGAAATACTTTTCTCCATTGAGGTAGTTAGCAAGTAAGTAAGTAAGCAAGTAAGTTAGGTAGTTAGTTAGCTAGTTAGATAGTAAATTGGTTAGTTAATTAGGTAGGTAGGTTTATTTTGGGACAAAGACTTATTTTGTCAGATTCTTATTACAAAATTAATTTAACTGAATTTTGAGATTTCTCTTAGTACTGAATTTATTAAAACCCTTATTCAGTCGTAAGCATTAGAACGTGTAGAATTTTTAAGAAAAGGGTGATAAAGAAGAAGTTTACTGTTTTCTTGGACATGGTACGACTTAGTGTGCTATATTAGTAAAACATTTTTGGGGGAAATTTTCCTTCTTCTTAAGGGTACAAGTGTTTCTTGCGCCGAGGACGGAGACCCTGCTACGTAGCGACAGGAAAGAGCGTAAAGGTAAATGCATGTCCATGATTTTGCTGTGGCTGTAGCCAAACTTTTTCCCTTTTTGGATTACAGTGCGTGAGGTCAGGGGTCGTTCTTGGGGTCATTGGAACCTGGCAGCCTGTTGTGCATTTTAACATCCAAGACCTCAGTAAGGTGATTAACCGGAGTGTCAGTTTCGATGACAAACACAGTTCTTCTTCTCTTGTAAGCGGAAAGTAGCACTCATTTCTTGCAGCGTCCTATCATGTGCAGAAGTCAAATTTTGGAATTTCAAGATTTGTTCTTCCTTGAAATCAAGACGAAGACGTACTATCCTGCAGGACATCCTCCGTTATAGATGTGATTTTTTTATGTTCAATGATCTGTGCATCGCCTAATATGTGTCAATAATTGTCCAACAAGATGCAACAATTCACAGTTTATTTATATCTGCAAACTGTTCTACATGTTTCGGGTGGTATCTCCACCTATCATCAGGAGCTCATATCACTGTATCTACAGTACCGTTACTGCCACCTGTCGTTCTCACCCAGCCACTGTCACGACAGGTAGCACTAACGGTCTCAATAATGTCCGATACTTTAGATACAGTGTTATGATCTCCTGATGATGGATGGAGATACCACCCGAAACATGTAGAGCAGTTTGCAGATATAAATAAACTGTATATTGTTGCATCTTCTTGGATAATTATTGACACAAATGTGGTTTTGCTTATCACTTTGAAACTGTAAACTAGAAAAGTTATCTTGACATTCAGAGGACCGTGCATCGTGATATATTCTTATAATAAAAGCCAACAAGATACACTAACTTTATTTTGGTAAAAAACTCTACATGTTTCGGACAGACTTACTGTCCATCATCAGGAGTCTTAATACTGAGTTCCATCCCGACCTCTCTAGCAGACAATCAACATAACTAGTATGGCAAATACCAATTGCTTTGAATACAGTATTAAGACTCCTGATGATGGACAGTAAATCTGTCCGAAAAATGTAGAGTTCTTTACCAAAATAAAGTTGGGAAATAGTGCATCTTGCTGGCTTTTATTATAAGAACCAGAAACGCTAATTACAATAAAAAGGCAACCGTCACACACATTAATTATTACAATAAGATATTACCTAAAATTTAATGTGTACGATAAGAATTTGATCTAATTCCCAGCATGAAAGAGTCAGTAAGACAATTTCATAGAAAATAAGCGCATGAGAAATAGAAACACAAGTAGTTTCTTTGTTGTAAAGAGAGTGCAGCGATTGTTTAAATTATACATTAATAATTATTTAGTTGATTAATCTTTTCATAAATACAAATCTTTCAAAATTCATTAACAATGATTTTCTCAATATTTGTTTGCCCTCCTTTTTTAATAAGAAATTTCCTTTTATTATATCCCACAAACTTAATTTAACAACGTTTATTAATGTTTTATTATTATTATTATTATTATCATCATCATCATCATCATCTCCTTTATGTACGGTATTTATACTTATATTCCTGAGACAAATTATGTCCCTAGGGAATACAGTGTTGCAGTTATTCTGTTGTTACTATTCATGGTGCTTATATCGTTAGTTTCAATGTTGAATCTATTGTACTTTTACATCAGTACTTCTCAAAGTTTGTGTGCAGTGCCCAATATGGCTGTTTTCTGTATTTCCTTGACTTCATGTTTCCTGGTATGTTGCTCACGTATTTTCTAAATGACTTTGAAAGAGTCCCAGTCGCCCCTATTATTACTGGTATCACCTTTGTTTTTACATTCCACATGCGCTGTATTTCTATTGTAAGGTCTTTGTATTTTAGAATCTTCTCGGCTTCTTTTTTAATCACATTTCTGTCTCCTGAGATT